>JACCDW011428179.1_pt1 | contig 43050 bp, 37 predicted proteins | sample 7449781 | NCBI WGS metagenome assembly JACCDW01 (sample SAMN15323449, study PRJNA562643) | freshwater metagenome | isolation source: river surface water | place: USA:Blue River Watershed | collected 2017-08-18 | reverse complement strand
GGAAATATCTTTAGCGTCTGTTTTGTCATTTTTACCTCTTGAGATGCCTTTCGAACGTTTGATTTCAATAGCTGGAACAATCCACAAATCTAATTCCAAACCAAGTAAAGTATAGCTTAAATGGTTAGTGTACACTCCTGTATTTTCACAACAAAACTAAATCTGATTTATGTCAATTTTTCGTTTAATCAACAACTTTACAAAATCCTTGATAGATTTCGGATTATTATCAATCACAAAATGTTCTGATTGTAATGTTTGAGAATGTAAAAGATTTACATCTAATTTTAATTTTGAAATGTCAATTCCTAAGTGAAATAAATAATTTTTCATAACTTTGAATTTAGGATAAAAAAAAATGTTGAACTTCTTTAGAGTCTTTATTAGACCGCTATGTCTATCATTCTATTTGAAGCAATTCAACTGGGTTCAAGGAGAAAGCAGAGGACTAATGCGCAGCTTAGTTCTTAACTAGCAAAGTCTAAAGTTCACCTCTGCTTTCCTTTGAATAAATTTAATCATTTTTTGTCGAATTCAAAGTAAAGGCAAAGTCTCCTGACTTTGAGCTACTACTGTTGTAACCCAAAATAAATTCAATTATCTTACTTAAACAAATTCACCTAGACCTGAATCACCCCTAAATTAAACGGTTTCTCAATAGGGGCGTGGTTGGCGGCTTCAATTCCCTAGCTGGTTCGTACGTCCCGATCGTGACCATAAAAAAAGGAAAAAGAATATAAGTTTGAAGTAAAAGGGTATAAAAATTTTGTTTAAAATAGGTACGCTCGCGCCAGCGAGGGAGAAAGAGAGTGACTTAATTTTGACTCTCTTTCTTGTTTTTAGAGTTGATTAAAGAGATAATTGAATCGTAAGCCTAACGCATTTTCGGCATGACCGTGAGCTAAGTACTGGGACAAATAGAGCGTTAAATTCATCTTATAGTTTACTACTTTAAAATGTTTTCCAATAAAAATATTGGAAAAAAGTCCAAAACGTTGTGGTCCTGCATATTCTGATACAAATCCTAATCCAACTCCTTTGTTAGCATCCGAAATGGCGTAGCCAAAACCGGTTTCTATTCCTAAAAACCAATTGGATTGGAGCTTAAATTGTACATTAGGTTTTAAACTAAGAATGATAAAATTGCGATATCGTGCTTGTTCGGCTAAAGTACTATCAGGAACAATAGTTAGGTTATTTATTTTAGTAAATCGATATTCATAGTCTGCCCGAATTCCAATAGTTGTTTTTTCGGTAATAGGTTTCATGATTCTAAAATTAGCTCCCACTGCAAGTCGGTGCGAACGGTACATCATAATGTGAACAGGAATGGAAACCTGTACCCCTGATTCAAAATAAAAAGTATCATTTTCTTGTGCTCTACAAATTGAACTTAAGCATAGATGTGTAATTAAGAGTAGTATTCCAAACTGTTTCATAGTATTTTAATTACTACATTAATGAACAGGTTGATGGAAATGGGAGATTAAATATACTATTTTTAAGTCGATAAAAAAAGTTAAACTTGGATCAGCCCTAAATTAAACGGTTTTTCAATAGGAGCGTGGTTGGCGGCTTCAATTCCCATAGAAATCCAAGTACGGGTATCCAAAGGATCTATAATAGCATCCGTCCATAAACGAGACGCTGCATAGTAAGGCGAGACTTGTTCGTCATAACGAGCTTTTATTTTGGCAAACAATTCCGCTTCTTTAGCTTCATCGACTTCTTCTCCTTTTGCTTTTAGCGAATTAGCTTCAATTTGCGCCAATACTTTAGCAGCTTGTGTGCCACCCATTACGGCTAATTCAGCACTCGGCCAAGCCACAATCAAACGCGGGTCGTAAGCTTTCCCACACATGGCATAATTTCCAGCTCCATAAGAGTTGCCAACAATGACAGTGAATTTTGGCACCACCGAATTGGAAACAGCATTCACCATTTTGGCACCGTCTTTTATAATACCCCCATGTTCCGATTTACTGCCTACCATAAAACCCGTTACATCTTGTAAAAACACTAACGGAATTTTCTTTTGGTTGCAATTGGCTATAAAACGGGTGGCTTTATCTGCCGAATCGGAGTAAATAACGCCTCCAAATTGCATTTCGCCATTTTTAGTTTTAACTACTTTTCGTTGGTTGGCTACAATGCCCACAGCCCAACCATCTATTCTAGCATAACCTGTGATAATGGTTTGACCATAGCCTTCTTTGTAGGCTTCAAATTCCGAATTGTCCACCAATCGCTTGATGATCTCCATCATATCGTATTGATCGGTACGCGCTTTTGGAAGTACGCCATACAATTCGTTTTCGTCTTGAGTGGGTTTTTTTGGTTGGATTCGGTTAAAACCGGCTTTATCGTAATCTCCAATTTTATCCACGATATTTTTTATTTTGTCCAAAGCATCTTTGTCGTCTTTGGCTTTATAATCGGTCACTCCTGAGATTTCGCAATGTGTAGTTGCGCCACCCAAAGTTTCGTTATCAATGCTTTCGCCAATGGCGGCTTTGACCAAATAACTTCCTGCCAAAAAGATACTCCCTGTTTTGTCCACAATCAAAGCTTCGTCACTCATAATGGGCAAATAGGCACCACCTGCTACGCAACTTCCCATCACTGCCGAAATTTGGGTAATTCCCATACTGCTCATCAAAGCATTGTTTCTGAATATGCGTCCAAAGTGTTCTTTGTCTGGAAAAATTTCATCTTGCAAAGGCAAATACACACCGGCACTATCCACTAAATAAATAATAGGAATGCGATTTTCCATGGCAATTTCTTGCGCGCGAAGGTTTTTCTTAGCGGTTATTGGGAACCAAGCACCCGCTTTAACAGTAGCATCATTAGCAACTACAATACATTGCTTTCCTTTGATATACCCTACTTTAACCACCACGCCACCTGACGGACAACCACCGTGTTCTTTGTACATTCCTTCTCCAACAAAGGCACCAATTTCAATACTTTTTTCGTTGGCATCGAGCAAATAATCAATGCGTTCACGAGCTGTCATTTTTCCTTCGGCATGTAATTTTTGGATGCGTTTTTCTCCGCCGCCTAATTTTACTTCGCTTAGTTTTTTACGTAATTTAGAAAGTAACAGTTTGTTGTGATCTTCGTTTTTATTGAAATTCAAATCCATTTGCAATTGTTTGTCAAGTATTGATAGCGCTAAAATACAAAATCATCATTTGAAAAGTGGCTCCAAATGATGATTTTTAATTTCTTTTTGGTTCTTATTTATTTTTAGAGTCTTCCACTAAACGTTTTAATATCGCCCATTGTTTCAGCGCATCTCTAGCGTCAACGGCCGGGTAGCCTAAAACGGTTTTGCCTGCAGCCACATCGCCAACTACACCAGAACCCGCACCTACAATGGCTCCATCGCCAAGAGTAGTGTGATCTTTAATCGAAGCGCTTCCGCCAATGATGACGCCATTACCCAAAGTTACGGAACCTGCTAATCCAGAGTTTCCAGCCATAATACAAAAACGACCTAATTTACTATTGTGACCAATTTGAACTAAATTGTCAATTTTACATCCGTCACCTAAAATGGTTGAGCTGAATTTGCCTCTATCCACGCAAGAGTTAGCGCCAATTTCTACGCCATTACCAATCACCACATTCCCAATTTGCGGAATCTTTACCAGGCCTTTTTGTGGATCAGGTCTAAAACCAAAGCCATCTGCACCAATAGTCGCATTAGGATGAATAATACAATGGTGACCAATATGGCAACGCTCTCTAACGACAGTTCCTGACCAAATTACAGTATTATTTCCAATGGAACATTCGTCCAATACGGTTACGTTAGGGTAGAGGATTGAATTTTCTCCGATGGTTGTTTTTGGACCTACATACACATTGGCGCCAATTTTACTTCCTTTTCCAATAGTTGCCGTAGCATCAATCACAGCAGTTGGATGAATTTCAACATGAAATACAGGACTTGGCGGAGCAAAAAGTTCCAACACTTGCGACATGGCCAAATCAGCATTTTTCACTTTGATAAAAGCCCGATTGTCTCCTGGTTCAATGCTAATGTCTTCATTAACAACAGCGGCACACGCTTTTGAAGTAGCCCAATTTTTTTCGTATTTTCTATGTCCAATGAAGGAAATTTCAGTTTCCGAAGCTTCGTCTAATTGTTCGGGAGCTGTTATTGTTTGATTGGTTAGTCCAACAATAGTTCCCTGAAGTACTTCGTTAAGTTCTTGAATAGAGTAGGATTTCATAGTTTTTGGTCGGTTTTTTGGTGGTATAATCACCAAATAAACTCAATTCCTTTTGAATGAGCAACTTTTTGAAAATAAAAACTCCTCAAACCATTCTAATTAGGAAGGTTGAGGAGTGTTGTTTTTAGTGCTACTACAATTTATTCGTCTTCTTTTTGTCCCATCATCATAAGATAGGCTTTCAAGAAATTGTCAATTTCGCCATTCATCACGGCATCGACATCGGTTGATTCAAATCCGCTACGAACGTCTTTGACTAATTTGTAGGGATGCATGACATAGTTTCTAATTTGCGAACCCCATTCAATTTTCATTTTTCCCGCTTCGATATCGGCACGTTGAGCGAGTTGTTTTTTCAACTCAATTTCATACAATTGCGAACGAAGCATTTGCATGGCACGGTTTCTATTGTCGTGTTGCGAACGTGTTTCCGAACATTGAATCTGAATTCCTGTCGGTTTGTGTACCAATTGTACTTTGGTTTCTACCTTGTTCACATTTTGCCCACCAGCACCACTAGAACGTGCGGTGGTGATTTCAATATCTGCCGGATTGATGTCAATTTCGATAGTGTCATCCACCAAAGGATACACATAAACAGATGCAAAAGAGGTATGACGTTTAGCATTGCTATCAAAAGGCGAAATTCGGACTAATCGATGCACCCCATTTTCTCCTTTTAAATAACCAAAAGCATAATCACCTTCAATTTCCAAAGTCACGGTTTTGATTCCCGCTACATCACCTTCTTGAAAGTTCAATTCTTTGACTTTGTATCCTTGTTTTTCGGCCCACATTAAGTACATCCTCATGAGCATAGAGGCCCAATCACAACTTTCTGTTCCACCAGCACCGGCTGTAATTTGGAGTACCGCACTCAAAGTATCACCTTCTTCCGAAAGCATGTTCTTGAATTCAATACTTTCTATATGCAACTCGGTGGCATGATATTGTTCGTCTAATTCTTCTACAGAAAGTTCGCCTTCTTTGTAAAATTCATACGCCAATTGCAATTCATCACTCAGCTCAACCGCTTTGTTGTAATCTTCAATCCACTTTTTTTTGTTTCGAAGGTTTTTAACAACGATTTCAGCTTCTTTGGCATTGTTCCAAAAGTCAGGAGCAAACGTCTTTTCTTCTTCGTTTGTTATTTCAATTAATTTGGCATCAACGTCAAAGATACCTCCTCAACGCACCAAGGCGTTCTACAATACCTTTTATTTGTTCGGTAGTTGTCATAAATTATGTAATTTTGTGAGGCAAAAATAAGACTTTTTTAAGGAAAGACAATTCGGGAATTGTTTGTCCTTCACTATAAAAACATAAAAATGGAAATAAACTTAGTTAGCGACACCATTACCAAGCCTACACACGAAATGTTACAGTATATGTTTAACGCTGCTGTAGGTGATGATGTTTACAAACAAGACCCAACAGTGATTGAGTTAGAAGCTAAAGTAGCAGCATTATTCGGAATGGAAGCGGGATTGTTTTTTCCATCAGGAACAATGGCCAATCAAACGGCAATCAAACTGCATACCCAACCGGGCGAACAGTTAATAGCAGATAAATATGCTCACGTATATAACTACGAAGGTGGTGGAGTTTCTTTTAACAGTGGGGTTTCGTGTTGTTTATTAGACGGAAATCGCGGAATGATTACAGCTCCTCAAGTCAAAGCAGCGATTAACGATCCAGAGTTTTATCACAGTCCGTTGACGAGTTTGGTTTGTGTAGAAAACACCACAAATAAAGGTGGGGGAGCGTGTTACGAATTGGACCATTTACGCCAAATCAAAGAAGTTTGTACAGAATACAATTTGAAATTTCATTTGGATGGTGCCCGAATCTGGAATGCTTTGGTTGCTAAGAACCAAGATCCAAAAGAATTTGGAAAACTATTTGATACGATTTCGGTTTGTTTGTCTAAAGGATTAGGTGCGCCCATTGGCTCTGTCTTATTGGCTGACAAAAAAACGATTCATCGCGCCTTGCGTGTTCGAAAAATTTTTGGAGGAGGAATGCGTCAAGTAGGTTATTTGGCAGCAGCCGGAATTTATGCTTTGGATAATAATATAGAGCGTTTAGCTGATGATCATCGACGTGCTAAAGAATTGGCAACTGTTTTAGAACAAAAGGATTGGGTAGCTTCAGTTGAACCTGTAGAAACTAATATTTTGATTTTTTCATTGGCACCACAAATAAAGGAAGCCGATTTGATAGAAAAACTAAAACAAAAAAATATTTTAATTAGTTCGATGGGACAAGGCAAATTGCGAATTGTAACGCATTTGGACTACCGAGAAGTGATGCATACTTATGTCTTAGAAACACTAGAAAAGTTGGTAGTTTAGAGATGGAAAATCACATCAATCAAATTACTTTAGTAGTTAAAGACTATGACGAAGCAATTGCTTTTTATACGAAGCAATTGTATTTTGTTTTAATAGAAGATACGGTACTTAGTGATTCCAAACGTTGGGTTGTTGTTGCTCCAAAAAATTCACAATGCCGATTATTATTAGCAAAAGCGGCCAATGGAGAACAGTTAAAATCTGTTGGAAATCAAACGGGCGGACGTGTTTTCTTGTTTATGAATACGGATAATTTAGAAAGAGAACATCAAAATTTAGTTGAAAACAAAGTCAATATTGTTCGTGAACCTAAGCAAGAAAATTACGGAAAGGTTTTAGTTTTTGAGGACTTGTACGGTAACTTATGGGATTTGATTGAACCAGTTGCAAAACCCAATTCGCACTATTTTTCTACTGCTATTTTAGCAATTAAACCCGAGGTAGATTTTGATAGGGCAATCGAAGCATTAAAAAAATTACAAGCAGAAACTAAGTTAGAAGCAGGGAATTTTTTGTTTGAACTACATTCGAATACAACTGATGCGAAACAAATTATTGTTTGGGAGGGATTTTATTCGGAATTTGATTTTCAAGCGCATTTGAATTCGGTTCATTTACAAGATTTCCTGAAACAAAATTTAGTTGATTTTGTTTCAGGATATCCTGCAATTCGAATAGTGTAAACTATTTAAACAAATTATCCATTCCTGGAATCATTGGCATGTCCATTTTGGCTACTGCATCTAATTCGGCTTCGTTTACTTTAGTTGCTTTCTCGATAGCTTTATTCAAAACCAAGATTAAATAATCTTCTAGTTGTTCTTTGTCTTCCAATAATGCATCGTCAATTGAAATTGATTTGATAACTCTATTAGCAGTTAAAGTAACTTTTAGTGTTCCGTCGGTACTTTGTTCGTCAATAAGAACGGTATCCAAACGTTTTTTAGTATCTTCTATTTTTTGTTGGGTTTCTCTCAATTTACCCATCATTCCCATTAAATCCATTTTGTCTCTGTTTGTTAAGTTGGACTACAAAATTAGTACATTCCGACTGTAATTACATAATAAAATAAAGTTAAAATAGCAGATTTTTCAATAGGCTTTGCCTTATTTTTGTACCTTCATTTTAATAAAAAAAATCCTAAGATGTCTATATCTATTGCCGCTCCAAAAGCAAAAATCCTTCCTAAAAAATTAAAGAAACATAATGAGATTCGAATCGATAATTATTTTTGGTTAAACGATAGGGAAAATCCTGAAGTGATTGATTATCTGAATCAAGAAAATGCCTATTATGAAGCCATGACAGCTCATACCAAGGATTTTCAAAAGGAATTGTTTGAGGAAATGAAAGGCCGTATCAAAGAAGACGATCAATCGGTTCCGTATTTATACAATGGGTATTATTACATCACGCGTTTTGAGAAAGGACAAGATTATCCTATCTATTCTAGAAAAAAGGGAAGTTTGGAAGCCAAGGAAGAAATCTTGTTTGATTGTAACGAATTAGCCAAGGGGCATGCCTTTTTTCAATTAGGTGGTTTGAGTGTGAGTCCTGATAATCGCTATGCTTCCTTTGGAGTAGACACTGTTGGAAGGCGTATTTATACCATTAAAATTAAGAATTTAGAGACCAATGAAATTCTTTCAGATGTCATTGAAAATGCAACGGGAGGTTCCGTTTGGGCCAATGATAATCTAACCCTTTTTTATACAAGACAAGACAAAGTTACCTTACGTTCGGATACCGTTTTTAAACACAAATTAGGAACTTTGGCTACTGCAGACAGTTTAGTTTATGAAGAGAAAGACGATACGTTCAATGTTTCGGTAGGAAAAGAAAAATCGAAGAAATACATTGTTATAGGCTCTGAAAGTACTTTAACCACTGAATATCGAATTTTACCTTCGGACACCCCAGATGGAGAATTTAAGGTGTTTCAGCCTAGAGTTCGCGGACTAGAATACAGCATTTCCCACTTTGGAGATTCGTTTTATATTTTGACAAATAAAGATAAAGCTACCAATTTTAAATTAATGAAAACTCCCGAAAATGCGACCGAAAAGAAGCATTGGAAAGAAGTGATTGCCCATAGAGAAGAGGTATTGATTGAGGATATTGAGATTTTCAGGAATTATTTGGTGGTAGAAGAACGTTCCAATGGACTGAATCATATTCGCATTATGCCTTGGAGTGGAGAAGGAGAGTATTACTTGCCTTTTGGAAGCGAAACCTATAATGCCTACACAACTACAAACGTTGATTTTGATACCGATGTTTTGCGTTATAGTTATCAATCGTTGGCTACTCCTTCTTCGGTAATTGATTTCAATATGAAGACCAAAGAAAAAGAAATCAAGAAAGAGCAAGCCGTTTTGGGAGGTCGATTTGACAAAAATAATTATGTTGAAGAACGGGTTTGGGCTACAGCTCAAGACGGAACCAAGGTACCTATTTCTATGGTATATCGCAAAGAATTGAAGAAAGATGGTACAAATCCTTTGTTGCAATATGCGTATGGTTCGTATGGGGCTACTATGGAACCTTATTTTTCAACTACTCGATTGACTTTGTTGGATCGTGGATTCATTTTTGCCATTGCACACATTCGAGGTGGGGAAGATTTAGGGAGACAATGGTATGAAGATGGAAAATTGTTAAAGAAAAAAAATACGTTCACTGATTTTATCGATTGTTCTCGATTTTTAATTCAGGAAAAATATACTTCACCTGCTCATTTGTATGCCGAGGGCGGATCAGCAGGAGGTTTGCTGATGGGAGCAGTTATTAATATGGCTCCTGAGTTGTATCATGGCGTGATTGCTCAAGTACCTTTTGTAGATGTCGTAACGACGATGTTAGATGACAGTATTCCCTTAACTACAGGAGAGTATGATGAATGGGGTAATCCTAACAATAAAAAATATTACGACTATATGTTGTCCTATTCACCTTATGATAATGTGCGAGAGCAAGAATATCCTAATATGTACGTTTCGACAGGATTACACGATTCGCAAGTACAATATTGGGAACCAGCAAAATGGGTAGCCAAATTGCGTACTCATAAAAAAGGAGATGCTGTTTTGTACCTGAATACCAATATGGATGCTGGTCATGGAGGTGCTTCAGGACGATTTGAAGCGATTAAGGAATTGGCAAAAGAGTTTGCTTTTTTATTAGATTTAGAGCAAATTAAAAAATAATTAGAAAAATAATGTTAAATTTGCTTCAAATTGGGGCGATCCAAAAATGACCTTAATTAACTTTTTTTATATGAAAGAAGAAATAAATGCTTATAACTCGGTTTTAGACTTAATAGGAAATACACCCCTAATTAAGCTAAAAAAGGTAACTGAAAGTATGGAAGGAAATTTCTATGCTAAGGTTGAAGCATTTAATCCGGGTCATTCTTCTAAAGACAGAATTGCATTATACATTATTGAACAAGCTGAGAAACAAGGAATCTTGAATCCTGGCGATACTATCGTAGAGACTACTTCAGGTAATACAGGATTTAGTTTGGCAATGGTAAGTATTATAAAAGGATACAACTGTATCCTTGCAGTGAGTTCAAAATCGTCTAAAGATAAAATCGATATGCTTCGTGCGATGGGGGCTAAAGTATATGTTTGCCCAGCTCACGTTTCAGCAGATGATGAACGTTCGTATTACAGTGTTGCTAAACGTTTGCACGAAGAAACAAAAGGTTCGGTATACATCAACCAATATTTCAATCAATTGAATTTTGATGCTCACTATTTGAGCACAGGGCCTGAGATTTGGAAACAAACTAACGGAAAAATCACGCACCTTGTTGCTTGTAGCGGAACAGGAGGTACTATCTCTGGGACGGCCAAGTATTTGAAAGAGCAAAATCCCAATATTAAAATTTTAGGTGTGGATGCTTTTGGTTCAGTATTAAAAAAATACCACGAGACAAGAGAATTTGATAAAGAAGAAATCTATCCGTATCGAATTGAGGGTTTGGGTAAAAATTTAATCCCATCGGTTACTGATTTTGATGTAATTGACAAATTCATGAAAGTAACTGACGAAGAAAGTGCTCATGCTACTCGTGAATTAGCTAAAACAGAAGGCTTATTTGTAGGGTATACTTCGGGAGCTGTTTTTCAAGCTATTAAGCAATATGCTGATGAAGGAGAGTTTACTCCAGATAGTAATGTAATAGCTATATTTCCAGATCATGGCTCACGTTATATGAGTAAAGTATTTAGTGACGACTGGATGAATGAACAAGGATTTTTTGATAGTGTTAACGAAGAAGAAGCTCAAAAAATTGAATTCATAAAATAATAATTCAAAAATAGCAACATAAAAAAAACTCTCGATTATTCGAGAGTTTTTTATTTTATATAGAATAGAAAATTTATTCTTCCATAGTATGATATACGTTCATCACGTCATCATCCTCTTCAATTTTTTCAATTAGTTTTTCCACATCAGCTACCTGATCTTCGGTTAGCTTTTTAGTAATTTGAGGAATTCTTTCAAAACCTGAAGATAAAATTTCCAAACCTCTGTTCTCTAATTCTTTTTGAATAGTTCCAAAACTTCCAAAAGGCGCATAGATTAAGATTCCGTCTTCGTCTTCAAAAACTTCTTCAGCACCAAAATCAATGAATTCTAATTCCAATTCTTCTGGATCCAATCCTTCTTTTGGAATACGGAAATTACAGGTGTGGTCAAACATAAATTCAACCGAACCTTGTGTTCCCATTGTTCCGTTACATTTATTAAAATAAGAACGAATATTAGCCACTGTTCTGTTATTGTTATCTGTAGCGGTTTCGATTAAAAGTGCAATTCCGTGAGGAGCATAACCTTCAAACAACACTTCTTTGTAGTTAGCAGTATCTTTTTCAGTTGCTTTTTTGATAGCGCGCTCTACATTTTCCTTAGGCATATTGGCAGCCTTCGCATTTTGTATTACCGCTCTTAATCGTGAGTTGGCATCTGGATTTGGACCTCCTTCTTTTACTGCCATTACGATATCTTTACCAATTCTAGTAAAGGCTTTGGCCATTGCTGACCAACGTTTCATTTTTCTTCCTTTTCTAAACTCAAACGCTCTTCCCATTTCTGATATTTTTTTAACGGTGCAAAAATAGTATTATTTTGCAGTTTTTACAATCCTTGTTATTTTTTATAAAATGGTAGTTTTACCACTTTAGCAGGTACATCATTTTTACGAATTCGAATGAAGATATCGCTATCTACACCACTAAATTCAGAACTTACATAGCCCAATCCAATACCTTTATTCATCGATGGAGACATGGTTCCAGAAGTTACGATTCCGATGGCATTTCCAGTCGCGTCTACAATTTCGTAATCGTGCCTTGGTACAGCACGTTCTTGCATTTCAAATCCTACTAGTTTTTTAGTAACTCCCGCTTCTTTTTGCTTTTTCAAATTAGCTGAATTGGTAAATTCTTTGTTGAATTTGGTTATCCAACCCAATCCGGCTTCTAATGGCGAAGTTGTATCGTTGATGTCGTTTCCGTACAAACAGAATCCCATTTCTAAACGTAATGTATCACGAGCTGCCAATCCGATAGGTTGGATGTTGAATGCTTTTCCTGCTTCGAATACTTTGTTCCAAATGTGTTCTACATCAGCATTTTTACAATAAATTTCAAATCCACCTGCTCCAGTATAACCGGTTGCCGAGATAATTACATCATTGATTCCAGCAAAATCTCCCACTTGAAAATGATAGTATTCTATTTTAGCTAAATCTAGTGAAGATAGCGTTTGCATTGCTTCAACTGCTTTTGGACCTTGAATGGCCAATAATGAGTATTCGTCTGAAAGATTTTGCATTTCCACACCTAAATCATTGTGACTACTAATCCAGTTCCAGTCTTTCTCAATGTTAGAAGCATTCACGACTAATAAATATTTATCTTCTTTCATTTTGTAGACCAATAAATCGTCTACAATTCCCCCTTCAGCGTTAGGTAAACAGGAATATTGTGCTCTACCAATAGTTAGTGCAGCAGCATCATTTGAAGTTACTTTTTGAATTAAGGCCAAAGCATTAGGTCCTGAAAGTAAAAATTCACCCATGTGCGACACGTCAAATACGCCTACACCTGTTCGAACAATTTCGTGTTCAGCATTTACCCCTTCGTAAAGAATTGGCATATTGTATCCGGCAAACGGAAGCATTTTGGCTCCCAAACTTTCGTGAATGTGCGTTAAAGCGGTATTTTTCATGGTGATTGAAGTGATTTTTTGATGGCGCTAATTTATCGCTTTTTTATGGAGTGACAAAAAATAAGCGAAACGGATTTCGGAAGTTAATTCTGTTTATCTAAGACGAGTGATTGTCGTTTTTTAGCAGCTCATTAAAAATAGATACAACTCCTCGAATTAGAAGAGCTAAAGATGCGGAAAACGAGATAGTATATTAAAATAATTCCAATTGAATTGCCAAGTAAAACAAGTGTTTAGCTTTGGTTTGATTTGCTTTTTCAAAGTCTTTGTTGACTTGGTAAGTAGATGTTTTTATGCAGTTGTAGTCGAACTCAGAGGTAATTCGATTGACTGCATTTAAAGTTGCTCCCATAGTTTTTGAAGTACAAAATAGAATATCTGGATTATAAGTTGTTATGACTTTTTCGAGCCTATTTTCGGGTTGATTATTTGAAGTTTCTTTGCTTTCGAAAGCAACAATTTTTCCTTTTACTCTAATTACTAAAGTAAAATCTATAGTTGTTTTGTACTTATAAGTGTAGACTATTTGGGCATCAACATATTTGTTCAGTATTAAATTAGCTAATTCGACTAATGTACTTGATTTACCCTTGTTTGCCGAATTAGAAATTAGTATTATCGCTCCCATAATTCAAACAATTTTTTTATTATTATAATTGTCATGTTATTTCTTTTAATGTATCATTTCTAAATAACAGAATTTACTAGAAATCAATTCATAAAAGTGAGGGCAATCTTACTTTAAATTTCTTAATGATAAATTAACAAAATAATACCATTATTTAATTACGGTTTTTTAACGCTATTTTTTACGGGTTTATACTTATTTAATATTGCTAAATAGCCCCATTTTCTTCACTCGTTCAATTAGATCTGCATCTGATCCTCCTTGAAATACAAGTTGTTTTTTTAGATTGGCTTTTCGTTTTTCAATAGTACTTAATGAAAGCGGAATGTAACGTGGTAAGTTTTTTGTCTTTATTCCTTCGGCAATGAGCTGTAGTATTTTACTATCGTGTTCATCCCAATTGATATTTTTAATGACAAACTCTTTTTGTGCTTCCATAATAGTTTTACTGTAATAAGCATCTTTTTTTGTAATTGATTCCATTATAGGAAGAAAGCTTTTGTAATTGATGTCGTTTTTTGATATAAATCCTTGAGGGTTTAGTGTTTTTATGATTCGGTTTACCCAAACCGGTTCGTTGTGCATAGAGATGATAATGATGCTGCAATTAGGAAAATAGCGCTGCACTAAACTGCCTATTTCGTCTCCGGAGCGCAAATTCATTTTTTCATATTTCGGAAGGCTTACATCAATGAAAGCGACATCTAATTGAGTTTCGCTAGCCTTAAGTCTTATAATTGTATTGTAAGCTTGTTCGCAATTGTAGGCTAAATGAAAGTCAGCATTTTTGTTAGCTTCAATAGTGGATAATAGTGCTACATAACTATCTACAATTAGAGGATGGTCGTCAACAATAAGAAAGTTCATTTTATTTTTTTTAGTTGAATAAACATTTCGAATTGGGAACGGGAACACGCCAAACCTAATCAAAATATAGTTAAAAGACTACGGTTTTACCGTAAAATTTGATTTTTGACTCTTTCTAAATTGCAAGCAAAAATGCAGTTTTCTTATGTACTTATCGATGGATCCCAAGTCGTTGAGTCAACATTAGAATTGATAAAAGTTCACGATGCTTTTTTGTGTGTGGCTGTTTGTACCAACCGAACGGAAGGAATCAATAAAATATTAGAGTTGAAACCCGATGTAGTCTTTATGAATATTAATGATGCTAATGCATCATCGCAGGATGGTATACAACTTTCGTTATTAAGTGAATTACATGAATTTTTAGATGTTTTACCTACTATTATTGTGTTAAGTACGTCTAAAGATATAGCTTTTGATGCCTATCAACGAGGGGTGTCTGGCTATTTATTGCATCCTATTGATGCCAATGAATTGCGCAAATGTTTGATGCGCTACCAAAAGACGCATACCTCTTTATATGCGGATAAAATTTCGATTAAGTCTAATGGCGATTACCATTTTATTAAGACTCGTGATATTGTGTATTTGAAAGCAGATAACAATACTACCGATTTCTATTTGCAATCCGGCAAGGTGATTACCGCTTTCAAAACCTTAAAACATTTTGAGAAGTTATTACCGTTCTATTTTTTTAGAATTCATCATGGGTATGTGATTAATGTGGACTATGTGAGTCGGATTAACTTAGGGAAAAGTAGGTGTTACCTGTTGAATAACGAGCTTGCCTTACCTTTTTCTAGAACCTATAAGGACAATATTGCGACTATTATCATACGAATTTCGTAACACTTTTTTTGTGACTTACTCGCAAAAGTAGTTGACTTACTATACCTGCTTTGTCTTTGACTAATCAAGGCTTTTTTGGGTGTGATTTGCTATTTCTCCTTGCTACTTTTGGCTTGTCCAATCAATGGAATTAAAGCTTTAATGGTTGTTTTTAGTGTAGGGTAAAGATGCTAAAAACGACTCTGAGAAAGACCACCCTTCTTTTCAGAACAATCAATTGAACCGCTGTGTCCAGAAGGCATGGCTAGGATATTATTTCTAATCCTTAAATGATTTATTATGAAAACCCCACTTGTATCAAAATTTGTTTTGTTGTTTGTTTTTAGTATTGTTCTTCAATCGTGTACTGCAGATGCCTTACCTGGAGACCCGGCAGCTAGCCCTGATAAGACGGTGGTCAAGCCGACGAATGTGAGTGCGGATGTTTCACCTGATTGGGAGCCCAATACGCCAAAATTAAAATAGTCAATATGGTCATAGTTATATGACCATATTTTTTTACTTTTGAAAAAAAAGAACCATTGAGGAAGAGTATAACCATAATAACTCTATTTTTTTGTATCTTCTTGTTGCCATATTGTAATCGGAAAAATATCAAAATAGAAAAGAATATATTTAATTCGGATTACTATCTTCAAAAGAATTATAATAGTAAAATACGATTTCTAGATTCGTTATCTACTTTAACAATAAAATTTACTAATGATTTAAATTCAATAGAATTTCTCTTTAATCTAGCAGCAGAATATTATTATTTAAATGATTATCAAAAAACTTTATATATATCTAGACGGATTTATGGTATGTCAAAAAAATCTTATGACACCTTAAATTTAGCTAAAGCTTATTATTACATTGGAGATGCATACGAACAAAATCATAGAGATAGCGCTTATTATTATTATAAAAAAGCAGAAAAATTATATCAAATACTAGGTAATGATGAATTAAGAGGTAAGATGCTTTTTAATAAAGGGTATATTTTATTTTATGAAGGAAATTATGTTGAAAGTGAAATTGAATTTTCAAAATCTCTTCAATTTTTAAAATACAGCTCTAATCATGAATTATTATACACTGTTTATAATTTAATGGGATGTGTACTTGAAAGATTAGAAGATAATGAAAATGCACTTAAATATTTTGGTTATGCCAAAGATGAATTAAAACTATTAAATCCTAGTGTAAACACTTTAAAATATAATCTCTCCTTATCTGTAAATATTTCTAATGTTTATGACAAAAGAAATGAATTTAACAAATCAATAAAAGAATTGACGGCTGTTATAAGTGATGATATAGAATCAAAATGGCCAAGTGACTATGCAAATGTGTTAGGAAATTTAGGTTACTCAAAAATGAAAAGTGGTGATTTAAAAAGGGCTAAGCCTTTGCTATCAAAAGCATATAGTATTTCATTAAAAAGTGGAACAGAAACTAATGTTTTATATAAAATTATAAATTTAGGGGAATACTATTTAACAACAAAAGATACAATTACTTCTTTAAGGTTTTTGAATAGAGCTTTATCATTAGGTAAAAAGTTAAATTCAAATAATGAGGTTGTAAAGACCTTAAAATTACTCTCTAAAGCAGAACCTCAACGAGATTCTTATTACAAAGGAAAGATTATACGACTTACAGATAGTCTTACTAAAGTACAACGCAAAAACCGAAATAAATATGCTCGTATTGAATACGAAACATCGGTTGTGGAAGATGCTAATAAAGAATTGAATAGCAAGAATTTGTATTTGATTGTTGGGGTGGTGGTTTTGGCAGGAGCTTTAGGAATTCGTTATGTGTTGGGACAACGGAAAGAGATTGCCTACAGAAAGCAATTGCAAGCGGCCGAGTTGGAGTTGTTTGATTTGATGCGTTCTTCTCAAATTGAGTTGAATAGAGCTAGGGAAGAGGAGCAGAATCGGATTTCGAGGGAATTACACGATAATGTGATGAATAAAATTTATGGCGCCCGATTACAATTAGGGATGCTCAACCCGATGACAAGTCTTGAAGCTGAAGAAAAACGATCCAAACAAATTGATAATCTTCAATTAATTGAACAGGATATTCGATCCATTGCTCATGATTTATATTCGGATGTGGTTTCTCATTTTGATTTTTCCGAATTATTGGTCAGTTGTGTGCAACAAGCTACTGCTACTACTGAATTTTATTTAGACTGTGATGAGCGTATTGATTGGGAATCTATTTCGGGCTTGGTCAAAATAACTATTTATCGAATTGTTCAAGAAGCCTTATCTAATGTGTCTAAATATGCTGAGGCTTCGCAATGTTTTGTAACGATTACTCAACTAGACGCTACCTCCTTACGTTTGACTGTTATCGATAACGGAAAAGGATTTGATATGAATCAAACTACTAAAGGAATAGGTCTAAAAAACATGAGTACTCGAGCTCGAGCGGTTAAAGCGGATTTTACTATACATAGTTCGCTAGAGCAAGGGACAAGAGTTGAATGTCAATTTGTGATTTAATTTAATAAAACGTGGTGATTGACTAATTGTCAATACTTATAATAAATCTTATATTTTTTTTATTGAGGCTATAAGGATACCCCAAATGATAAATTCGTTATCCTGAGTTACCTTGATGGGTTCAAAATCGTCATTCTCTGTAATCAACCAAATTACATTTTGTTCTATCTTGACGCGCTTAGCAGTAAATTTACCATCAACATAACATAGAGCAGTTTTATTATTTTCGGGTTCTAAACTTCTATCGATAATCAGCAAATCTCCATTATAAATACCCATGTTTTTCATCGAGTTATCCTTTACTTTTGCGTAGATTGTAGCCTCTTTGTTCTTTATTAATTCATTAACAATATCAATTTTGACCCCAAGAAAATTATCAGTAAGTCCAGGAAAGACCGCCCCTGGTATTCCATCAATAAAAGGAAGTTCCAAAGTTGTTGAATAATCAGGGGTATAGAATTCTAAGGTTGGATTACTATATAAACGTCTCAATTTTGTCATTATACAAAGATAAAAATAAAAAAAATGTTGTCAATAGGTACAAGAAAAAACCCTCTAAATCATAGGATTTAGAGGGTTTTGCTTGGGTTTTTGAAAAAACCAGCGGAGAAAGAGGGATTCGAACCCCCGGACCTGTTACAGTCAACAGTTTTCAAGACTGCCGCATTCGACCGCTCTGCCATTTCTCCAGTATGTTGCTACCATTTTCATGGTTGCGAGTGCAAATATAAGTGCTTTTTTTGGTTATGCAAATCTATTTGAATAAAAAACACATCAATTTTGAAGTAGCTTTTTTAATTGTTTCATTTTCTTTGTTTTAGAAAATAAAAAAATCGTTTATTTTTTATCTATGCGATTAATAATTGACGTGTTCAATGATTTCAAGTCCATAACCAATCATTCCAACGCGTTTACTTTGGCTTGTATTTGTCACTAATCTGATTTTAGAAATATCCAAATCGTGTAAGATTTGTGCACCAATACCAAAATCTTTGGTGTCAATAATAATTCGTGGTGCTTGCATTTCTCCTTCGGTTTGTAATTGTTTCAATTCGGCAATACGACTTAATAAGTTGACCGATTGCATGTCTTGATTAATAAAAATCACGGCTCCTTTTCCATATTCGTTAATGTTTTGAAACATTTTATCTAAATGATGTTCGGCATTATGGGTTAAAGTACCTAGTAAATCATTATTTACTTGAGATGAATTGATGCGAGTCAATACAGGTTCTCCTAAATTCCAAGTACCTTTAGTCAAAGCAATATGAACTTGTTTGTTAGTCGTTTGTTCGTAAGCACGCAGTCTGAAAGTTCCAAAACGAGTTTCGATATCAAAGTCTTCTTTTTTGACAATTAAACTATCATGTTGTACACGATAAGCTACTAAATCTTCAATAGAGACTAATTTTAAATTGAATTTTTTAGCTACTTTAACGAGTTGTGGTAGGCGAGCCATGGTACCGTCCTCATTCATAATCTCTACAATAACACCCGCTGACTTGAATCCTGCTAGCCTAGCAAAGTCAATAGCGGCTTCCGTATGCCCTGTTCTTCTTAAAACACCACCTTGTTTGGCAATTAATGGGAATATATGTCCAGGACGTGCTAAATCGTGAGGTTTGGTATCTGGATTGACTAATGACAAAATAGTTTTGGCTCTATCTGATGCTGATATTCCTGTAGTTACTCCATTGCCTCTTAAATCGACCGAAACGGTAAAGGCAGTTTCCATTGGATCAGTATTATTTGATACCATTACGTGCAATCCTAATTCTTTGCATCGGCTTTCGGTTAAAGGCGCACAAATCAATCCACGACCGTGTGTCGCCATAAAATTGATCATTTCGGGTGTTACTTTTTCGGCAGCAGCTAAAAAATCGCCTTCGTTTTCACGGTTTTCATCATCTACTACGATAATTACTTTCCCTTGACGTATGTCTTCAATGGCTTCTTCGATAGTATTGAGTTGTATTTTTGTTGTGCTCATGACGATTATTTTTGGGGAACTATTTTTTTAATAAATTGTTGAATGGGAGCCAAGATGACATCCATATTGATTAAACCGATATCATTAGTTGCACGATAGGTCAATAAAACGGCAAGTGGTGTCAACACTAACGAGGACATCCAAGCACCTAAAAATGGGGTTAAACCGCCTTCTTCGGCTAGTTTTTTACCAAAGGTATTGGCAAAATGGAACGAAATGAAAATTAGCATAGCAAAAACCACCGGTAATCCCAATCCGCCTTTTCGGATAATGGCTCCTAAGGGTGCGCCAATAAAGAACATCAGTATACAAGCAAACGCAATGACAAACTTATCGTTCAAAGCAATCAAATGTCCGCTGATATTCATTTGTTTGGATTTGAAGTCTGTGGATGAGGTTTCTATCGAATATTTTACACTTTCGAGATTGCTATTGGCTAAATTTAAAATGTCCAATTGTTGTTTGGTATTGAAATAAGCCAACAAGTTTGGATTGAATTTTTTCTTAGTTTTTTTGATTTTCAGCTCGGGTTGGGTTGATTTCTGAAATCCAACGCGTTGGTTGATATTATCGGTATACGAAGTGATATCGGTTTTGTAATTTTTTTGTAACGAATCAATGGTGTATCGTAATTCGTTAGTAGTTAACATGGTACTGGTGTTGGTGATGTTTTCATTATCCACATCAATCTTATTAAATTCAGAAATATCAATTGTTATGATGTTCTTTTTAAAGGCTGTTTTTACAAAAGGCATTTTAGGACGGTCCTCGTAGTTTTTAGACAAAATGTCTTCGTAATAGTTGCCATCGTTTAATATCATTTGAAGGGTATTAGAACCTTCGCTACTGACTAGTTTTCCGTTTTTGGCTTTTATAACAATTCGGCTACCGTCTCCTAGCTCTGATTTTTTATGAATGGTAATACCGCTTAGGTTTTCACCATTTTTTCCTGATTTTTTGTTGACTTTAATGTTGTAGATCCCTACATCACTAAATTGTCCTTCAGCAATTGCTAATGCTGGTTTAGCTTGTGCGATGTTTTTTCTGAAATTGATGAATTTGTATTCGGCATACGGAATGACACTATTAGCAAAAACAAAAGCAGCAATACTTAATACGATTACAAAAATAAATAATGGCTGTAAGGCGCGTCGTAAAGATATTCCTGCCGACTTCATAGCGGCTAATTCATAGTTTTCTGACAAGTCTCCAAACGACATGATGGATGCCAAAAGTATGGAGAGTGGTAAAACTAAGGGTACCAAGCGAGGCATAGAAAAAAGTAAAAATTTCAACACCATAGAGGGATCTAAATCTTTACCGGCCAACTCAGCAATAAGCAACCAAACGGTCTGTAAAATGAATATAAAAAAAAGGATTACAAATACCACAGTAAATGTAATCAAGAAGGTTTTTAAAATGTATTTGTCAATTATTTTCACCTAGGATTTAGTCTAATGAATTGATGTAGTAATTGGGATATTTACTCTTGACAAAGGTAAATTGATTTTTTGATAAAGGTTGATTGGTTTTAAAAGAATTAACAGTTAGGGTAGTTTTCGTTCCTTTTTTACCAATTTCGATCAAATTGTAGATGTTTTTGGTTTGGCTATCAATTCCCAACAAAATTTCTTTGCGTTGGTCTTTGGAACTCATAGGAACCAATTTTACATACTGTATTTTTCGTCCTTTTATAGTTGCAGCCTCATCAAGTGTGTATCTGTAACCGGAATTAAAAAAAGTCAACATTTTATAAGGCGTTATTGCTGTATTGTCGTTTTCGTCTAGTTTAGAAATGGTAATTTCTTCGTCTTCAGGAACGATGGTGTAGGTTTTTTTACCATCGTACATTTTAGTAACTCCCATAAAATTCAACACGTATTGGTTGCCTTTTAAAATCACATTTCCTTTACTGTCTTGATTGATATTCTCTTTGGCGTTAGAAAGGGAATATTTAAAATCAATGATGATAGAATTGTAACTTTTTACTTTAGCTGAAACTTGATCTAAAAGTGCTTTTGCTTTTTTGTCTTGCGCATGTAGTGAACTGCTTAAGATAAAAGCCGCGAACAACAACAATGTGTTGAACCTAGTTTTGTTTTGTAGTGCTAATTGCATTGGGGTATTAATTTTGTTCGTTATTGAAAAATTCATCAAGCGCCACCATATCAGATATGTTTACGTTACGCGCTTTACTTCCTTCAAAAGGACCTACAATTCCAGCTGCTTCTAATTGATCAATCAAACGACCGGCTCTGTTGTAGCCCAATTTTAGTTTACGTTGCAATAACGATGCCGAACCTTGTTGTGCGTTCACAATAATTTCAGCAGCTTCTCTAAATAAGGAATCGCGCTCAGAGATATCAAAATCTAAATTGATACCCGATTCTTCTCCAACAAATTCTGGAAGGAGGTAAGCAGTAGCGTATGCTTTTTGTGAACCAATAAATTCGGTAATTTTTTCTACTTCTGGCGTGTCGATGAAAGCACATTGTACTCGAACGACATCATTTCCATTAGAATATAATAAATCCCCACGACCAATCAATTGATCAGCACCTTGAGTATCTAAAATAGTTCGCGAATCAATTTTTGAAGTTACTCTAAATGCAATTCGAGCCGGGAAGTTGGCTTTAATTAATCCCGTAATTACGTTTACTGACGGACGTTGTGTTGCAATAATTAAGTGTATTCCAATCGCGCGCGCTAATTGTGCCAAACGTGCAATAGGCACTTCTACTTCTTTGCCAGCAGTCATAATCAAATCGGCAAACTCATCCACCACCAAAACGATGTAAGGTAAAAAGCGATGGCCGTTTTCAGGATTTAATTTTCTTGATTTGAATTTGTCATTATACTCTTTAATGTTACGTACCATAGCGTCTTTCAACAAAGAATAACGGTTATCCATTTCTACACAAAGGGAATTCAAGGTATTGACTACTTTCGCATTATCAGTGATAATAGCGTCATCACAATCAGGTAATTTAGCTAAATAATGTCTTTCAATTTTATTGAAAAGGGTTAATTCTACTTTCTTTGGATCTACCAAAACGAATTTCACTTCAGCAGGGTGTTTTTTGTATAAAAGCGAAGTCAATACTGCGTTCAATCCTACCGATTTTCCTTGACCAGTTGCTCCAGCCATTAATAAGTGAGGCATTTTAGCCAAATCCACCACGAAAGTTTCATTCGAAATAGTTTTACCTAAAGCAATAGGCAATTCCATTTCAGCTTCTTGAAATTTGGTTGAACCAATAGCACTTTTCATAGAAACCATAGTTGGATTCTTGTTTGGAACTTCAATACCAATCGTTCCTTTTCCTGGAATAGGAGCAATGATACGAATTCCTAGTGCAGAAAGGGATAAAGCAATATCGTCTTCTAAGCTTTTGATTTTTGAAATACGAATCCCTGCTTCAGGAACGATTTCATATAGAGTTACCGAAGGACCAACGGTAGCTTTGATTTGTGCAATTTCAATTTTGTAGTTGCGAAGTGTATCTACAATTTTGTTTTTATTTTCTTCTAATTCTTCTTGGTTAATCGTAATTCCGCCACTTGAATATTCTTTTAACAAATCAATGGTTGGGAATTTATAGTTGGATAATTCCAAAGTAGGGTCAAATAATCCAAAATCAGCTACTAATCGAGAGGCCAAATTTTCTTCAACAATATCCTCTTCTTCTGCTTTTTCAATCACAAAAGCTTCATCATTTGTGGTAATGATAGTAGGCTCTTTATGAACTGGAGGTGTTGTTGGTAATGATTGTGTTACAATCGGCTCAACAATCGGTTTTGGCAAAGTATCTAAGTTGATTTCAGAAGACGAACTAATAGTTGGTTTTAATGCTTCTTTGTTGATTTCAAACTGTGAAGTAGTCGATTTTAAATGGATTCCTTCTAATTCATCCTCTTTTTCATCCTCTACTATTGGAACAGCATATTCTTCTAAGTTATAACTACTTTCAGTAGATTTATCAGGACTAGCGGTTATTTTAGATTCGATTTCTTTTTTCGAATTTTCAATAAAATTATGAATGGATTCGGGAGATACTTTTATTTTAAAAATCAAGTAAATAACCAATCCGAAGATAAGCAATAATAAAGTTCCCGTTTTTCCAATATAATCTTGTGAAAATAAATTCATTTCATACCCAATGGTTCCGCCTAATTCAGGTGCTGAAGTAGCAAAAAATCCAAAAATTACGGAAACGATAATCATGGCAAATAAATCCCAAAACCAGGTCGTTCTTAATTTGCTCAAAGGCATTCCTAAAAACAAATACAAACCGGTTAAGAAAAATAAACGTACAAAAAGAAACGAGGCTACACCAAACCCTTGGTATACCAAAATATCGGCTAAATAAGCACCAAATTTCCCTAACCAATTATCAACAGTGGTATTTCGGTCAGCTAATTTAGCTACCGCACTTTGATCGGCTTGACCGTGAATGTAAAAGGAAATAAAAGCTACTAATAATGCAATTGAAAATAAAACCAAAAGGCTTCCAATTACAATTTTATATTGCTTCGATAATTTCCAAGATCTTGTTCCTGTAACTTCGGAATCGTTTTTTGTTTTCTTTGCCATTCTTCTTTTTGAAAAGTAGTAAATTTAGAATTTAGGGATGTAGATTATTGCACCAATTAGTATGGCAGTTAATGCAGCAAAAAATACAGCACCTGCCGCAATATCTTTAATAAATCCAATTCTCTCATGGTATTCAGGATGAATGAAATCAGCTACTTTTTCTACAGCGGTATTCAATCCTTCAATACTCATTACTAATCCTATGGCAAAGATTTGGAAAAGCCATTCAGTTGCAGTAATGTTAAAATAAAACCCAGCAATTGTCATCAAGATTCCAATAGAAAATTGAGTCATTACACTGTGTTCTGTAGTAATTAATTTGTAGGCGCCTTTATAAGCAAAAGTGACACTTTTTAATCGTCCTGAAACAAATCGATTGTCTTTTTGAAATTCCATTAATCAAGTATTATAGTACTGCTAATGCAGCTTCGTAATTAGGCTCATTTGCAATTTCTTGCACTTGTTCTGTATGTAAAACAGTACCTTTTTCGTCAATTACAATTACGGCTCTAGAATGTAAACCGGCTAAAACGCCATCAGTAATTTCTAAACCATTGGTTTTACCAAAACTTCCGTCTTTAAAGTCAGAAAGATTAACTACATTCTCAATTCCTTCAGCACCACAAAAACGTTTCTGAGCAAAAGGTAAATCTCTTGAAATACAAAGTACAACAGTGTTATTTAAGTTAGCAGCTGTTTCGTTAAATTTTCGAACAGATGTTGCACAAGTTCCAGTATCGATACTTGGAAAAATATTAAGAATTACTCTTTTACCTGAGAAATCAGCTAGAGTAGCAATTGAAAGATCGTTTTTTACTAATTTAAAATCAGCTAGTTGAGTACCTATTTTTGGTAATTCACCTGAAGTGTGTACAGGATTTCCTCCTAATGTTATAGTTGACATGCTATGTGTTTTTAATTGAGTTTCAAAAGTATGAAAATTAATTCAAATTTTAGATTGAAGGAGTGTTTTTCTGTAGATAGCGCTATTGAAAGATATAAAAAAAACGCACCCAATATGAGTACGTTTGTTGTAACTTATCCTAATGAATTCTATTTATTTATTTATCAATAGAACCTAAAACGCGTTTCATAAAAGTATTCAAAGCTTCTTTTTTATCCACTCCGTCTTTTACTAATTTTTGTACTTCTAAAGCACCATACATATTAGAAATTAATTCGCCAATAACATCTAATTCTTCATCTTTCAGAGAAGGGATTTCAGTCATAGCTTCTAGCACTTCAATAGTTTCAATAATATAATCCTGATCGTTTTCTTCGATGAATTGAGTCAGATGTTTGATAACGGGTAATTTCATAAAATATAAGGTGTTTTTTTAAATTCGAAGTTATTAATCGATTTCGTTTACTAAATCAGCTAATACTTCTTGTTTGTTCGTTTGTGTTTCGTTTACTAATTTTCCGTTTACGAAAGTAGCAAAAGTAGGTAAGTTACTTACGTTAGCTAATTTTCTTGATTCAGGAGAATTTTCAGCATCTACCAATACAAAAGTTAATGACTCATTTTCTGAAGCCAATTTTTTGAATTTTGGTTTCATAATTCTGCAATTTCCACACCATGAAGCTGAAAACTGTACCACTACTTTTTCGTTTTTTGCTACTAAGTCCTGTAAAGTGTCTTCGTTTAATTCGATTAACATAGTTTGAATTTTTAATATCAATGGCAATATCAAATAACAATCTCAATAAACTACTGAGATTGTTTTTGATATTGTAATTAAATTTTGTTATTAGTGAGATCCTAAATAAGCAGCAGTACTGTTCCTATCAGCAGTCATTGCGTCTTTACCAGCTTCCCAGTTAGCAGGACAAACTTCTCCTTTTTCTTGAACGTGAGTGTATGCGTCAACTAAACGTAAATATTCGTTTACGTTACGTCCTAATGGCATATCGTTTACACTTTCGTGGAAAATTTTACCAGTTTCATCAATTAAGTAAGTAGCTCTGTAGGTTACATTAGAACCTTCTACGATTACAGTGTCTAATTCTTCGTTGTATTCAGCACTTTCTACATCAAGAATTCCTAAGATATTAGATAAATTTCTTGTAGTATCCGCTAATAGTGGGTAAGTAACACCTTCAATACCTCCGTTGTTTTTAGGAGTGTTTAACCAAGCAAAGTGTACTTCGTTAGTATCACATGAAGCACCGATTACGATAGTGTTTCTTTTTGCAAATTCTGGTAAAGCAGCTTGGAAAGCGTGCAATTCAGTTGGACAAACGAAAGTAAAATCTTTTGGGTACCAAAACAATAATACTTTTTTGTTGTTTTTTGTAGCTTCTTCAAAAATGTTGATTCTCAAATTATCTCCCATTTCAGAGATAGCGTCCACAGTGATGTTTGGGAATTTTTTTCCTACTAATGACATATTTTTTGTTTTTAAGTTAAAAATTTATTAATGCAAATGTACTTCACTAATAAAGGTAGTGAAATAAATTTTAATTATTAATATTTATCAAACGATAATCGTTTACTATTGATTATGTAATTAAAACAATTAATTATCTGATTTATAGATTTTTAATATTTACGGGAAGTTGTCCTTTGCAAGCCGAATTATGAATAAATTGTTGGGCAGCGGCTTCTTGAAAAACGTCAAAATCTTGATAGGCCATAACAATTTCTTTGGCTAAAGCCAAGTTGGGTAGGACTTGCAGCGCATACGGATTCCCAAAAACATAGAGTATACAATTCTTAGTCGCAAATAATTCGCCTAAATACTGAAGGACCTCAGTTTCAATTTCAAAATGATTCAAAGGTTTTGCTTTGGGTACAAATAAAGAAATCAAGAGCGTATCATACTTATTTAAAGTTTCTTTAAAGTCTATTGGATTTTCTGCTGTTATCGAAAAAATAGGAGCTTGAAGAGAATGCGCTACTTTGGTTGCAAAACTATCCTTATAAATACTCAATTGAGCCACAGAATTGTTTTTGTCAGCTTGTTGTATTCTAAATGGAATACTGTCCGATTTTACTTTAGTCAAGCAACTCTCAGCAATTTTGTGATTTAATTTGGTGCTTATTGTAAAATCTAAACTAGCATTGGTTTCATCTGAGAATTGTTTGTTATTCTTTAGAATTCCCACTTTTTCTTTGTATTTCCAAATCCTTGCAAAACTTTCCTCAATTCGTTCAGTTGTTGCATTATTCAAAATGGCTTGAATTCCTTCGGTTACATTTTCAGCAAAGCATAAAATATCATTTCCCGCATTGAACGCTTCCCATTCTAATTGCCCTTTGGTTTGATATAAATCGGAAACACTTTTCATATTTAAGGCATCGGAAATCACCAATCCTTCAAAACCTAATTGATTGCGAAGCAGGTTTTCAATGATCTTCTTCGATAAAGTGGCCGAAGTGTTTTTCCCATCGTTTAAAGCGGGGACAGCCAAGTGTCCAATCATAATGGAATCTACTTTGTTCTCAATGCCTTTGATGAAAGGATATAATTCGCTATTCATCAATTGCTCTAAATTTTCATGCAAAATAGGCAATCCCAAATGCGAATCGACATTCGTATTTCCGTGACCTGGAAAATGTTTCAAACAGCCCAAAATTCCGGCATCCGACATTCCTTTTAAATAAGCGTTGGCAAAAAGAGCCACCTTTTCTTTGCTTTCTCCAAAGGAACGGTACCCAATTACAGGATTGTTAGGATTATTATTAATGTCAGCCAATGGTGCTAAGTTGTACTGAATACCTGCAGCTTTTAAGTCGTATCCGATTTGTTTTCCCACTTCGTACACCAACTCAATCTCAGATTCAGGTAAAGCGCCTAATGTTATGGCGTAAGGGTATTGCGGTGTTTTTTCAATGCGCATAGCCAAACCCCATTCGGCATCAATACTCATTAAAAGTGGAGTAGGAGCGCATTTTTGATAACGTACTATTAGTTCTTTGAGCTTGGAGTAACTATCGTCATAAGTAACTACTTTTTGTTTGCTTTCATAATTCGTAGCGGCACTGGCGCGACTGTGAAAAAAAGTGAGTCCACCAATATTGTGGTTGCGAATCAAAGCTTCGGTAGCTTGAATATTTTCTTCGGTATCGTTGATGAAAACCGCAGGAAAGAAAAATTGTCCAATTTTTTGCTCTAAAGTCATAGTTGATTTATTCATTGATGGCTGATTTCTTTCCGAAATCGGCAGGAAATACTAGAAATCGTGACAAGATTATTCCTGGAATCGTACTGCAAAATACCCAAATAAAGAAATTACTATATCCTAAATATTCTTGAATGTATCCGCTAATCATTCCTGGTAGCATCATACCTAACGCCATAAAACCTGTAGCTAAAGCGTAATGCGATGTTTTTGATTCACCTTCGGCAACATAAATTAAGTACATCATAAAAGCGGCAAAGCCGAAACCATAGCCAAATTGCTCTATGATTACTGCCAAGTAAATAAACAACGTATTTTCAGGATGAAAATGAGAGAGTAGAATAAACCCAATAATAGGTAAGTGCATGATAAGAATCATAGGCAACATCCATTTGCCTAATCCCTGTTTAGAAATAGCAATTCCGCCCAAAGTTCCTCCAATGAGTAATGCAATTACCCCAAAAGTTCCATAGATAATTCCAACATCTTCGGTAGTTAATCCCATTCCGCCGACATCTTTAGGGTCAATTAAAAAAGGGGTCAACATTTTCATTAATTGTGATTCGCCTAAACGAAATAAAAGAATAAATGCCAATACAATCCCTATTTGCTTCTTTTTAAAAAAGCTAGTAAAAACGGTAGCAAAATCTTTTTGTTGTTCCAAAGATTCAGTTCTAGTTTCGTTTTCCGAGATAGGAGTAGCGAATAAATTATACAATGTAATTGCTGTCATAAGGAGTCCAACAATAATCATAGTGTACGACCACGCTTTTGTTTTTTCTCCAAATTCAGTTTCTAAATACCCACCAATAATCACAATTAAGCCATTTCCAGTTAACATTGAAAGTTTGTAAAACGTACTTCTAATTCCTAAAAAAAATGATTGTTGATCTTTGGATAGGGCTAATAAATAAAATCCATCAGATGCTACGTCATTTGAAGCAGACGCAAAAGCCGCTACCCAAAAAATAGCTAGTGTTATGATGAAAAAATGGTTAGTAGGTAGAGAAAGACCTACAATTAAAAAAGCAATAGAGATAAGCAATTGCATACTTAGAAACCATTTTCTTTTGGTACTATGTAAATCAATAAATGGACTCCACAAGGGCTTTATCACCCAAGGTAGATAGAGTAAACTAGTGTAGATACCGATATCTTCATTGCTGATTCCTAAGTTTTTGTACATGATTACCGATACTAAAATAATAATAGCATATGGGAAACCTGAAGCAAAGTTCAATATTGGAATCCAAAGCCAAGGGTTTTTCTCTGCTTTCATATTTAATTTTTTAATTGTTTTTCACTACTGATTTTGGCAGCTGTGTTATGATTTCTTTGCTTTCGTTTCCATAATAATCGATATAAGACAAAGCAAAGTTGGTTTTATTTTCGATAGTAGCTATTGGGACACGAATCGACAGACGATTATTATTTTTGTGAACAAAAAAGCGATCAATTATCTGGCTAGGGTCATCACTATCAATTATTGAGTTGCCCACTGTTCCGTAAAATATCACATAACGAACATTGTTTCGAGTGGGTTGCAATGAAATGACTAACTCATTTTTATCTTTTATAACGCTAGTAACTCTTGGAACATCAAAAACTAATTTTTTAAAATTAGGAACAGCAGCAGGAATTGCTGGGAATTTGTATTGATTTTCAGCGAGTAATTGAGTAACGTCTTGGTTTTTATTAAGAAACCATTTGGCACTAAAAAAGGCATTTCCTTGCACATTATTGAAAGTACGCGTATAATCAATTTGATTCGGAATTTCAGTAGGTAAATCCCATTTTTTATCTGGGTCAGACTTGATTTTATAGGTGCTATTTCCAACGTAAATGGCCGTGTTTTTAGCATTTTCAGACCACCATTTTAGCAATTTACTATAAGACGCTTTTGGGTGATCCAAGCTCCAATATAATTGTGGTAGGATGTAGTCAATCCAGTTGTTTTCCATCCAAACCAAAGGATCAGCATATAAATCATCATAATTGGTTTGTCCGGCTTGTGTGTCCGAGCCTCTCGGATCAACTGATTTATTGCGCCAAACTCCAAATGGACTAATACCAAATTGTACCCAAGGCTTGATTTTCTTGATGCTTGTCGAGATTTGTTGAATAAAAGAGTTCACATTATTTCGTCTCCAATCGGCTAGAGTAAGACTGTTTCCGTATTTGTTGAACGAAGCAGTGTCGTTAAATTTTTCACCATCTACCGTATACGGATAAAAGTAGTCATCAAAATGGATAGCGTCAATATCGTATTTTTGAACTACTTCTTCTACTACTTTTGTCAAGTGGTTTTGTACTTCAGGAAGCGCAGGATTGTAATAGTATTTTCCCGCATATTTAATCATCCAATCGGGATGCTTAATCAAGTCGTGTTTTCGACTCAGTATTTCAGTATTGGCTCCTGATGTGGCACGGAAAGGATTTAACCACGCATGAAATTCAAAACCTCGGTTGTGAGCTTCAGTAATCATCCAATCTAAAGTATCAAAATAGGGTGAAGGGGCTTTACCTTCTTTTCCGGTTAAGTTGCGTGACCAAGGGGCTAATTCAGAGGGATAAAAAGCATCTCCATTACTGCGAATTTGAACAATCACTGCATTGTAATTGAGTTTTTTGTAGGATTCTAAAATTTCAATATAATCGGCTTTTTCTTTTTCAACACTATCGGTATTGTTCTTTGGCCAATCAATATTGGCTACGGTGGCAATCCAGACTGCTCTAAATTCGTTTTTAGGATATATTATTTTACTTTGTGCTGTGCTATTGGCAATAAAAAATAGCGTAAATAAAAAAACAAAAGTAAAGGACTTGTAATTCATCATTATGGGGTTCATCTTATAGAATACAAAAATAGACTTTTTAGAACAGTTGTTGTGCTAAAAAAGGCATAAAATAATTTTAATCTGGGAACGAAATTTTACCCATTGTTACCGATGGGATTCCTTTTTTAGTGCCAAAATGAGTAGTACCTCCAGCTACCGTTTCGTTAGCCAATACAGCAAAAAGTATTGCTTCTTTAGCATCCGCTGAAATACCTAAATCGTTGGTATTCTTAAAAGAACAAGGCAATAGTTCTTTTAGATACTCCATTAGTAGCGGATTATGTATTCCTCCTCCCGAAACATAGACCGTAATAGTATCAGTAGTTGCTTCGCTATTTTGTATTGCATATAGAATTGCTTCGGCGGCAGTTTCGGCACTAAAGCGTGTAAGTGTTGCCAAAACATCTTCAACAGCGAGGTGTTGCGTTTGACTTTCAGTGATTGCTCTCTGAATATAGTCTAAATTAAAGAGTTCTGGTCCCGTTGTTTTTGGGGAAGATCCCTCAAAAAAAGGAGCATTTTTAAGTTCCTTTAATAAGTCCTGATTGACTGTTCCTTTCTTAGCAATTTGTGCATCTTTATCATAACTCAATGCAGGAAAATGGAATTTTGTATAAGCATCAATTAATGTGTTTCCGGTTCCGGTATCTGTAACAAAAACCTGTTCTGGATTTTGATTTTTCGGTAAAAAAGTAAAGTTACCAATACCACCGATATTGAGCATGATTCGGTTTTCTTTTTCACTTCCAAAAAGAAAATAATCGCCATATACTGCTAAAGGAGCGCCTTCGCCTCCTGCAGCTACATGCTTTTGTCTAAAATCAGACACCGTAATAATTCCAGTGCGAACGGCAATATGATCCCCGTCACCGATTTGTAAAGTGGCATTAGGAAATTGTGCTTGTTGGTGTAGGATTTTTGGAGCGTGCATTACCGTTTGTCCGTGAGAGGCAATCAGATCTACCTCTGTAGCCTCAATATTCCATTTTTTCAAACAATCTAAAACTAAATCAGCATGTAAATTTCCAATCCATTCGTTTAATAAAGCAAGGTGTTGGAAATCGATTGTTTTTTTTGCAAATACCTTTCGTATTTCTGTTTTAACTTCTTCTGAATAAGCTATGGTTTCAAATTTTTTCAGTTGGACTACCGTATTTGTTCCCGAACCAGAAATGGCACAAAGCGCCACATCTAAACCATCTAATGAAGTACCCGACATTAATCCAACAATGGTCCGTGTTGGTTTTTGTGCAATTTGATATAATGATTCGATATTCGTATTCATCGTAAGGATTTAAAAATGGTATTTTTCAGATACAGTTTTGCTGGTAAGCCATAATCCAAAAAATGTAATCAAGGTGTTAACAATAATCAATTCGTTGTCAAAAACATAACCTCCCAAAAGGACTTTTGAGTAATCATTGATAAAAAAAGTTAGGGCAGGAGATAGTATACAGATGAACGGTACTAATCTATCCGTTACTTTTTTAGATTTCATAAACAATCCAAAAGCGTACAAACCTAAAAGTGGTCCGTAAGTGTAAGATGCCACTCTAAAAATCATTCCGACAACCGAACTATCGTTGATGGCATTAAAAACTAATATAACCAAAAACATACAAGCTGAAAAAGCAAAATGAACAATATGTCGTGTTCGAACTAAATTTTCTTTCTGACTGTTCTCTACTTTATCCATCCCCAAAAAGTCCACACAAAAAGAAGTGGTTAGAGCGGTTAAAGCTGAATCAGTTGTGGCAAAAGTAGCGGCAATTAGTCCCAATAGAAAAACAACAGCAGGAATGGTAGCCAAATGATGTAAAGCTATTTCAGGGAAAAGCAAATCGGTTCGTGGTTTATTGGTAACCAAATCTAACGGAACTTGAATGTTATTTTTGGTAGCATAAATGTAAAGCAAAGCTCCAACACTCAAGAAAAATAAGTTGATGATTACAAATATAGTCGTGAAACTGAACATGTTTTTTTGAGCTTCCCCAATGTTTGCACAACTCAGGTTTTTTTGCATTAAATCTTGATCCAGTCCTACCATTGCAATGGTTACAAACATTCCGCCAAGAATTTGTTTTACAAAATGAAATTTACTTCCGATAAAATCATCAAAGAAAAATATTTTAGAATAGTTGCTGTTTTTCACTTCTTCAAAAGCGCCAACCACACTTAAATCTAGGCTGCTACAAATGAAATAAATGGTCATAAATACCGAAGCGACTAAGAAGAATGTTTGCAACGTATCAGTAATGATGATGGTTTTTAAACCTCCTTTGTAGGTGTAGGAAAAAATCAACAGCAACGAAATTAATACCGTAGCTGCAAATGGGATGTTATAATAATCAAAAACATATCGTTGCAAAACAATTACAACCAAATACAACCGGAAAGCTGAAGAAATAGTACGACTAACTAAAAATATAGAAGCGGCCGTTCGGTAACTATAAAATCCCATTCGCTGTTCGATATACCCGTAAATAGAGGTAAGGTTCATTCGGTAATAAAGTGGCAAAAGCAATTTGGCTACAATTATAAATCCGATCGCGTTTCCAATTATGAATTGGAAATATTTGAATTGTTCACCGTTAGGCGAACCCACTTCTCCTGGCACGGATATGAAAGTAACACCAGAGAGTGCGGTACCAATCATTCCAAAAGCCACTAAATACCATTTAGAGTTTTTATTGGCGGTAAAAAATACATCATTGCCGCTATCTTTTTTACTTACACTATATGATATGTAAAATAACATTCCGAAGTAGGAAATTATTAATAGTAAAATTATGCTTGGAGTCATTTGAAAATAATATTTAATAGACAAATATCATAAAAAAAAATGTGGATTGATTATTTAGTTTTTTATATTTATACGCAACTTCTAATCCCAAATCAATAGTTATGAAAACAGCACCCTTATTAACTTACGAAAAACCAGGAAAATATGAATCTTCTCGATTGGAAAAAATACACAATCTAATTTTTGATAATTCGGTTATTGGTTCCATTGCTGTAGCTAATGAAATAGCTACTTTAATTAAAACGAAACAACAAATCAACTCGATTTGTGTACTGGGTTTAGCTACAGGATCCTCTCCAATAAAAGTGTATGAAGAGCTAATTCGTTTACACAAAGAAGAAAATCTAAGCTTTAAAAATGTGGTTACTTTTAACTTAGATGAATATTTTCCGATGCATCATGATGATATTCAAAGTTATCATTATTTCATGAATGAACATTTATTTAAACATATTGATATTTTACCCGAAAATATAAACATACCCAACGGTGAATGCACAGTTGAAGAAAATCTTGTTTTCTGTGCTCAATATGAAGAAAAGATTAAAAATCTTGGAGGAATAGACTTTCAATTATTAGGAATTGGTAGAACTGCTCATATTGGTTTCAACGAACCGGGTTCCCACCAAAATTCTACTACGCGAATGGTAACGCTAGATCATGTCACACGATCAGATGCAGCTGGTTCTTTTTTAGGAATGGAAAATGTGCCAAAAAAAGCTGTTACCATGGGTATTTCGACTGTTTTAGAGGCGAGAAGAATTGTATTATTGGCCTGGGGGCAAAATAAAGCCGAGGTAGTTCAACAAACCATAGAAGGGGATATTACTCCTAAAATACCGGCAACGTATTTGCAAAACCATTCCAATGTCACTTTTGTTTTAGACGTGGAGGCAGCTTCGGGTCTAACACGATTTAATACGCCATGGGTTGTTGATAGTTGTGAATGGAATTTAGATTTAATCAGTAAAGCAATTGTTTGGTTATGTGGTAAAACAAACAAATCAATCTTGCATCTTACAGATAAAGATTATTACGAACATGGTATGGAAAGTTTATTGGCAATTGAAGGAACTGCCTATGATTTAAATATTAAAATGTTCAATCAATTGCAACATGCTATTACAGGTTGGCCTGGAGGCAAACCCAATTCAGATCATCAAAAACGTCCTGAACGCTCTACGCCAGAAAAGAAGAGAGTGATCATTTTTAGTCCGCATCCAGATGATGATGTCATTTCAATGGGAGGTACTTTTGACCGATTAGTGGAACAAGGACACGAAGTTCATATAGTCTATCAAACATCTGGAAATATTGCAGTATCCAATGATGAAGCATTGAAGTTTGCTGAAATAGGAATGGTGTTTGATCCAAAAAATGAAATATATTCAAATATTATCCAATTTATAAATCAAAAAAACAGCGCTATTCCGGATAGCATTGAACTTCGAAACTTAAAAGCTCAAATACGTCAAAAAGAATCGTTAGGTGCCACTCGTTTTTTGGGGTTGCCAGACAGTCAAGTTCATTTTTTGAATTTACCTTTTTATGAAACTGGTTCTATTAAGAAAAGTCCATTATCCCAAGTAGATATTGACTTAATGAAGGCTAAAATCGAAGAAATTCAACCCCATCAAATTTATGCTGCAGGAGATTTGGCTGACCCTCATGGAACTCATAAAGTATGTTTGGATTCTCTATTCATGGCTTTAAAAGAAATCAAGCATAAGCCATTCATGAATGATTGTTGGGTTTGGTTGTATCGAGGTGCTTGGCATGAATGGGAAATTCATGAGATAGAGATGGCAGTTCCAATGAGTCCAAATCAGGTGTTACGAAAACGAACCGCTATTTTTTATCACCAATCTCAAAAAGACGGCGTTATGTTTCAAGGTGATGATTCTAGAGAGTTTTGGGTAAGAGTAGAAGAACGAAATAAAGATACTGCTGAAAAATTCAAGCATTTAGGGTTGGCTAGTTATGCTGCGATGGAAGCGTTTAAGCGTTACCATTTCTAAATGGATTTTATTCCATACAAAGCGCTAGTTTTTTTATATTTGTCAATCAATACTGAAATAACGGTACACATTTAATTATAATGTCAAAAACAATACCCTTACAGCAATTATCAAATGCATTAGAAGGAGATCTTTTCTTTGATGAATTGCATAAAATAATTTATTCTACGGATGCCTCCGTTTATCAAATTAAACCCATTGCTATTGCAAGACCAAAATCGGTTAAAGATATACAAACGCTCGTTCATTTTGCCAATGAGCACCAAATTCCATTAACTCCAAGAACGGCAGGAACTTCCTTAGCTGGACAAACGGTGGGTAGTGGAATCATTGTAGATGTTTCTAAATATTTCACAAAAATTGTTGCTTTAGATCAAGAGAATAAAACTGTAACAGTTCAGCCAGGAGTTATCCGAGATGAATTGAATTTGTTTTTAAAACCTTACGGCTTATTTTTTGGGCCCAATACTTCAACATCAAACCGTTGTATGATTGGTGGCATGGTAGGAAATAATTCCTCTGGAACGACCTCTATTCGGTATGGAGTGACACGAGATAAAATAGTTGAATTAAAAGCCATTTTGAGTGATGGTTCGGAGACAGTATTTACATCGCTTAGTTCGGCTGAGTTTATCGAAAAAACGAAAGGAGATACTTTAGAAAATCAGATTTACAAAACGGTTTATGAGGAACTTTCAAATGCTGATACACAAAATGAAATTGTAAAAGAGTTTCCAAAGCCTGAAATTCATAGACGAAATACGGGTTATGCTGTCGATTTGTTGTTGAAATCAGATTTGTTTTCAGGAAACGAGCCGACTATAAATCTTGGAAAACTGCTATGTGGTAGCGAAGGAACATTAGCTTTTACAACTGAAGTTACGCTGAAAGTCGACGATTTGCCTCCTACATATAATATTATGGTGGCGGCACATTTTCACACCATTCAAGAAAGTTTGGAAGCCGTAATGATAGCGATGAAACATCATTTGTACACTTGCGAAATGATGGATGATACGATTTTGAATTGTACCAAAACCAACAGGGAACAAGCTAAAAATCGTTTCTTTATACAAGGTGATCCAAAAGCAGTTATTATGCTAGAAGTGGCTTCGGAATCTTTAGAAGAAGCCGAACGACAAGCAGATGCTTTAATAGCCGATTTAGAAAAAAACAATTTCGGTTACGCTTTACCTAAGTTATATGGCGAAGAGATTGATAAAATTAATGACTTGCGAAAAGCAGGTTTAGGACTTTTAGGAAGTATTGTCGGTGATGATAAAGCAGCTGATTCGATTGAAGATACGGCAGTTGAGTTGAGCGACTTGCCAAATTATATTGCCGAATTTGCCGCGATGATGAAAAGTTACGGACAAGAAGCAATTTATTATGCGCATGCGGGTGCAGGGGAATTGCATTTGCGACCAGTACTGAATTTAAAGAAGAAAGAAGATTTACAATTATTTAGAACCATTGCAACTGAAGTGGCTGTTTTGGTCAAAAAATACAGAGGTTCGCTTAGTGGAGAACACGGGGACGGAATTGTACGCGGTGAGTTTTTGCCTTATATGATTGGAGAAAGCAATTATGAATTGCTGAAACGCATCAAAAAAGCATTTGATCCGAATGCTATTTTCAATAAAGGACGCATTACTGATACGCCTAAAATGGATGAAAATTTGAGGGTAGAATCGGGTAGAGTAGAACCAGAGATTGCAACAATACAGGATTTCTCAGATAGTATGGGAATTTTGCGCGTAGCTGAAAAATGTAACGGTTCCGGTGATTGTAGAAAATTACCATCGGCAGGAGGGACGTTATGTCCAAGTTACAGAGCTACTCGCAATGAAAAAGATACGACTCGTGCTAGAGCCAATGCACTAAGACAATTTTTAACCGATTCGGAAAAAGAGAATAAATTTGATCACGACGAATTATACCAAGTATTTGAATTGTGTGTGAGTTGCAAAGCATGTGCTAGTGAATGTCCAAGTAATGTTGATATTGCGTCTCTAAAAGCAGAGTTTTTGTACCAATACCAAAAAGTAAATGGTTTTTCGAAGCGAAACAAAACATTTGCTTATAATGCCAAATTGAATAATTTAGGAAGTTTGACACCTAAATTGACCAATTGGTTTGCCAATCTTTCCTTTGTGAAAAAGAAAATGGGAATTGCGCCTCAACGTGTTGTGCCGCATTTGGCTACAAAGACTTTCCGTAAATGGTTGGATAAAAATCATAAAGAACTTGAAGAAGGAAGTTTTCCTAATGGAAAAGTTATTTTGTTTTGTGATGAGTTTACTAATTTTTATGATGTTTCAGTGGGAATTGATACTTATGAACTTTTAACAAACTTAGGCTACCAAGTTTTGGTAGTAGATCATCAAGAAAGTGGACGTGCTTTTATTTCTAAAGGATTTTTGGAACAAGCAAAAGCTATAGCCACAATTAATGTGGATATCTTCAAAGAATTAGTAAGTGATGAAATTCCATTAGTTGGAATTGAACCTTCAGCGATACTGACTTTTCGAGATGAATACATTCGTTTGGCAGAAGATAAGTCAGGAGCAGAGCGTCTAGCGAAACACGTTTTTACTATTGAAGAATTCTTTAAAAATGAAATAGAGAAAGGAACAATTCATTCGGATCAATTTTCTGATGTAGTAAAAGAAATAAAAATCCACGGACATTGCCATCAAAAATCATTGAGTTCAGTTCAGGCAACTTTTGCCATGCTCAATATTCCAAAAAACACAACAGTTACCATTTACAACTCGGGTTGTTGCGGAATGGCGGGTTCTTTTGGATATGAAGAAGAGCATTATGAGATAAGTATGCAAATGGGGGAAGATACCTTGTTTCCAAAAATTAGAGCCACGGATGCTTCTGTTGCGATTGCTGCAGCCGGAACGAGTTGTCGTCATCAAATATTTGATGGAACATCGAGAGAAGCACAACATCCGGTTACAATTTTGAAATCTTGTTTGAAATAATCGTTTTATTGGAAATGAAATTTTAAGTTTGCATTGCGATGAAAACTATTTTAATTTATCATTTGAATACATTTATACTATGGCATTAAAGGGTTTGTTTAGAAAGAAGACGATTCAGGATATCATGAAACAGGTGGAGCAAAATGAAAGTGATGGACACAATGCTTTAGGAAAACATCTGACCGCTAGAGATTTAACGGCTTTTGGGATTGCGGCTATTGTAGGTGCTGGTATTTTCAGTACTATTGGTAAAGCAAGTGCTGATGGTGGTCCTGCGGTAATTTTTCTTTTTTTATTCACGGCTTTAGCCTGTAGTTTTGCTGCTTTTGCCTATGCAGAGTTTGCATCTATGGTTCCAGTTTCGGGATCAGCTTATACCTATTCTTATGTTGCCTTTGGCGAAATTATTGCTTGGATTATAGGATGGGCTTTGATTATGGAATATGCCGTAGGGAATATTACGGTAGCCATCTCTTGGAGTGATTATTTTACAGGATTACTTCGAACAGCAAATATTGAACTCCCTCAATGGATTCAGATGGATTATTTGTCGGCATCCAATGGTTTCAAAGATGCAACTGCTTTGATGCAAGGAGGGAAATCATTTGATAATTTAAGTGCTAATTTGCAAGATGCCTATACTGCTTGGACAACTAGTCCGGTAATTGGAGGTTTTCATTTTGTTGCCGATATTCCTGCTATGTTGATTATCATTGTGATTACCGCATTGGTGTATAGAGGGATGAAGGAATCCCGTAATGCAGGAAATTTAATGGTGATTGTGAAATTATTTATCATTTTATTAGTAATAGCGGTAGGTTCTCGATATGTTGATACCACGCATTGGAGTCCGTTTGCTCCTAATGGAGTAAGTGGTGTTTTAAAAGGGGTTTCTGCAGTGTTTTTTGCTTATATTGGTTTTGATGCGATTTCTACCACCGCTGAAGAATGTAAAGACCCGCAAAGAGATTTGCCACGTGGAATGATGTGGGCTATTATCATTTGCACCATTTTGTATATTGTTATTGCATTGGTTTTAACAGGAATGGTGAGTTATAACGAATTGAATGTGGGTGACCCATTGGCTTTTGTATTTGAGAAGTTAGATTTAAAATGGATGTCGGGAATTATAGCAGTAAGTGCTGTAATTGCTATGGCAAGTGTGTTGTTGGTTTTTCAAATGGGACAACCTCGTATTTGGATGAGTATGAGTAGAGATGGTTTATTACCTAAGAAATTCTCTAGAGTACATCCGAAGTTTAAAACACCATCGTATGCCACTATTGTTACAGGTTTTGTAGTAGGAATTCCTGCTTTGTTTATGAATTTGACTATGGTAACCGACTTATGTAGTATTGGAACCTTATTCGCATTTGTATTGGTATGTGCTGGGGTTTTGGTTTTACAAAACAAAAAAGATATCCCGAGAGGAAAATTCAAAACACCCTACATCAATGCGAAATACATTTTTCCAATAGCACTAGTGTTGGGTTTGTTTTTTGCGTTTGCGTACAACAATAAGGCTACTATGGGATTCATCACTAATGAAACTCAAGTTAATTCTCCAGAAGTAATAATTACCTCTTTGGATAAATCGGATACAGATAAAGTATATCACTATTTAATTTCCTTAGAATCGAAACCAACGACTAATGACGTTGAGGAACTATTAAGTCAGTACCAAGACGATGAGGTTAAATATGCTGCCATTGTGGCTCAATTACCAATTACAGATGCTATTAAATACGAAAGTGGCTTTGATTTGTTCAAACATAAAATTCCGATGTGGATTTTCCTAATTACTTTAATTGGACTTGCTTTTTGGGCATATAAAGAAAATTTGTCATTGATTCCTTTATTAGGTTTAGTTTCTTGCTTGTATATGATGGCCGAATTGAGTGTTTGGAATTGGATTTATTTCACGGTTTGGTTGCTTTTAGGTTTGGTAATTTACTTTGGCTTTAGCCGAAAAAATAGCAAATTAAATATGTAGAAATAGTTTTCTATAGTTGATACAAATTAAAAACGTTCTGAATACTAATCAGAACGTTTTTGTTTTTAGGAATAATTGGGCTTAAAAACACAAAAGAGCTATAATTCGCAATAAAAAATCATAAACTTTGAATAGTATACAAAACTTAATTTCTTAAATTTGCAACACTAAAAAAACAAATACAAGTATTATGAGTTCATTTGACGTAGTCATTATAGGTTCTGGTCCTGGCGGATATGTATCAGCAATTCGTTGCGCACAATTGGGTTTTAAAACAGCCATTATTGAAAAATATTCTACTTTAGGAGGTACTTGCTTGAATGTAGGTTGTATTCCTTCGAAAGCATTATTGTCTTCTTCACATCATTATTCAGAAATTGCTCATTTCGCTGAACACGGAATTGAACTTTCAGGAGAGGTTAAAGTGAATTTAGAAAAAATGATTGCGCGTAAACAAGCGGTGGTAGATCAAACTTCGGGAGGTATCAACTACTTAATGGACAAAAACAAAGTAACTGTTTTTAATGGTTTAGGTTCGTTTGTAGACGCTACACATGTAGCTATTGCTAAAGCGGATGGCACTTCAGAAACTATTGAAGGAAAAAACATCATTATTGCTACAGGTTCAAAACCATCTTCTTTGCCATTTATCAAAATTGATAAGGAAAGAATCATCACTTCTACTGAAGCTTTGGCTTTGAAAGAAGTACCAAAACACTTAGTTATTATTGGTGGTGGTGTTATCGGAATTGAATTAGGACAAGTATATCTTCGTTTAGGAGCACAAGTTTCGGTTGTAGAATTTATGGACCGAATTATTCCAGGAATGGACAGTTCATTGTCAAAAGAATTGACAAAAGTCTTGAAAAAACAAGGAATGAAATTCTATACCTCTCACAAAGTACAATCAGTAGAAAGAGCAGGAGATGTCGTGACAGTAAAAGCAGAAAATGCAAAAGGAGAAATCATCACTTGAGAAGGTGATTATTCATTAGTATCTGTTGGACGTCGTCCTTACACAGACGGATTGAATGCAGATAAGGCAGGTGTAAAAATTTCAGATAGAGGACAAGTAGAAGTAAATGATCATTTACAAACTTCGGCGTCTAATATCTATGCTATTGGAGATGTAGTTCGTGGAGCAATGCTAGCTCACAAAGCGGAAGAAGAAGGAACAATGGTAGCAGAAATTATTGCAGGTCAAAAACCACATATCGATTATAATTTGATTCCAGGAGTAGTTTACACTTGGCCAGAAGTGGCAGCTGTTGGACAAACAGAAGAGCAATTGAAAGCCTCTGGAGTAGAATTCAAATCAGGAAGTTTTCCATTCAAAGCATTAGGACGTGCAAGAGCTAGTGGAGATTTAGACGGATTTGTAAAAATCTTAGCGGATGCAAAAACCGATGAGGTTTTAGGAGTTCATATGATTGGGGCTAGAACAGCTGATTTAATTGCAGAAGCGGTTACTGTTATGGAATTTAGAGCTTCTGCTGAAGATATTTCAAGAATGTCACACGCACACCCAACTTTTGCGGAGGCTATCAAAGAAGCCGCTTTAGCTGCCACTGATAATAGAGCATTGCACGTGTAAATTAAATATATTCATCCTGAACTTGTAGAAGGATAAAAATCCCAAATTCTTTATAGAGTTTGGGATTTTTTTTGTTGGCACGGATTGCAAATCCGCGCTATCGGGGTTTGGAAGTATTGCTTGTAACGTGCCGCGGCTTCAAACAGTGGCGACATTTTTAAATTACAGTTGGAAAGATAAGCAAAATTTCAATTTAGTAGTTTCGGTCTAAGAAAGAAAAACTAGCCATTGTTTGAAACCGCTGTTATAGGCTGGCGCGATTGTCGTCTTCGAAATTCTCAACTATTTTTTTTTAATTCTTCCAAACTTCCTGGAAGCGGATTTAGAACAATTTCTTTGTCAAGTTCCATTACAATTTCAGATTTTATTTTACAAAATATTCGATTATGCTCTTTGTAGAAGTTGAAAATTATTGT
>JACCDW010582040.1_pt1 | contig 43076 bp, 31 predicted proteins | sample 7449781 | NCBI WGS metagenome assembly JACCDW01 (sample SAMN15323449, study PRJNA562643) | freshwater metagenome | isolation source: river surface water | place: USA:Blue River Watershed | collected 2017-08-18 | reverse complement strand
GTAATATTTCAAAGTCTTTGTTAAAAAGCCAAAAAAACACATTAATAATTTTACGTATGTAAGTTGATTTGAGCGCTTGTTTTACCAAATCGGCGTTCTCTGGACTGATAATCCAAGATAGCAGTTATAAAGGCTTCTTTGCCAAAAGCTGGCCAACGCGTCTCGGTGAAATAAAGCTCGGCATAAGCTAATTGAAAAAGCAAGAAATTACTGATTCGATGTTCTCCGCTGGTTCTAATCATCAACTCAGGGTCTGGGAAATCTTTAGTAGATAAGGATTGTACAAAACGATTTTCATCTATCTGTGTTGGATCCAATTGGCCAGACTTAACTTGCTCTGCAAGGGACTTGGCAGCTTGTATGATTTCCCATCGACTACTGTAGCTTAAAGCAATAACTAATTGTAAACCATTATTTTGTGCAGTTTTTTCGGTTGCATCTGCCAGGGCCTTACGAGCTTCATCAGGCAAAAGATCTAGATTCCCAATAAAGTGGAGTCGAATATTATTTTGATGCAAATCCGGCACTTCTTTACTGATGGTGTCTACAAAAAGGGACATTAATCCCATTACTTCGGCCTGTGGACGATCCCAATTTTCAGTACTAAACGCGTATAAAGTAAGGTATTGAATACCTATTTCAGTTGCCGCTTCCACTACTTTTCGAACGCTGATCACCCCATGGTAATGACCATATAAACGGTCTTTCCCCTGCTCCTCAGCCCATCTGCCGTTTCCGTCCATGATGATGGCAATATGTTTTGGAAGCTTATGTAAATCCAAATTTTCCATGTTGTAAAAATAAGAAAATCAGCAGGTTATTTACGCTTAAATTTAAGTCTGCTAAAGAATCCAGGCTTCTTTTGGCTCGCTTCCTTTTCTTTTAGACTAGCTAATTTTGATTTTTTGCCCGGCTTCCACTTTTCTTCACCATATATTTTGATCAAATTATAAGAGATGCCCCCTTTAAAAGAAAAAAACTGATCTTTTCCAGAACGACTCCCCTGATATTTACTGGTAAGCGACGGTGCAGAAGGGCTATAATGTTGTATGAGTTGGCCATCTGCGATATAATCTAGTTCGTCTGAATTCACAAAACGATACATCGCTTCGCCAAAAATATTCCAACGTTGTGTCAAATTAAATTTAAAACCAAGCTGTACCGGCACATGGAAATACCCTTTGGTTGATGTTACAATAGGTAGTATTGGTATTGCACCTGGTATTGCTGTAGACGTGATCACAACATTTTTATCCCCTGTTCCAGATTCAAGTAAGTAACCAGCGCCAATTCCTAAATAAGGTGTAAATCGATATCCTTTATTGCCTGGTAAAAATCTAGTGAAATAAAATTCACCCATCAAACTGATATCGTGGAATTGTCTAGAAAAAGAGAAACCCCTTCTTTTAGCATACAAATTATTAGACAATAAATCATTGTTGCCTAATTGCACTTGCTCATAGTTGAATCTAAAGCCAGCATAATCATTATATTGCTTTTTATAATAGGCCCCTAAATTATTTTTATAGCTTAATTTATCTGGCGCAATGTCCCCTCTATAAGTTGCTTGGCCAGCAAACAATCCAATCTCACCTCTGTTTTCAATCAATTGCAAATGTTGTCCATGAACCAATTGAACAAGGAGCAAACAACAGCCTAAAATATAAAATCGATTTAACATACTTAATTTCTTTTATCTAATCCCCAAGTCAACTTTGTTCTTAAAGTAGTCAAGTAACTATTTTCATTCAATCTAATAAAGTGTACACAGAATGCTTCTTTCTTAACCGCAATCTGAATCCCTATTGGAACAATTTCTTTTCTTGCATCTAAAGCGCAGATGAGTTCGTCAGTTCTTCCTTCAATTTCAAATGAAATAACAGAACTATCTGGCACAACTACTGAGCGTACATTTAAATTATGCGGTGCAACTGGAGTAATCACAAAACTAGATGATTCAGGAAATAATATTGGACCATTACAACTCATATTGTATCCTGTCGAACCAGTTGGTGTAGCAATGATAAGTCCATCAGCCCAATAGGAATTTAAAAATTCACCATTTAAATAAGTGTGAATTTTGATCATCGGAGAAGTATCTCTTTTGTGAATGGCAAATTCATTCAATGCAAAAGGCGTGCCCTCAAAAACTGGAATGCTGCTGTCAATATGTAATAAACTTCTTTTATCAATCACATAAGAACGATTCACTAAAGCCTCTACCATAACCGATAATTCGTCTTTAGAAATCGTAGCTAAAAATCCAAGTCGGCCATAATTAATACCTAAAATTGGAATTAAGGTATCTCCTACTAAAGTAATGGCATCTAACACCGTTCCATCACCACCTAAGGAAATTAGACAGTCAATATTATTATGTAAATCAGATGAAGATTCAAATGCAATAAGTGAAGTTTTATCTGCTGCTGTAACCAAGTTAAATTTCTTGATTAAATCTGCATAGATATAAATGGTGATATCATGCTTTTGAAGTTCAGCAATCAAGTCGTTTAGAGACTGTTGCTGATCCAAATCGACACCTCTACTATAAATGGCTACATTCATGAAACAAAGTTAAAAATTAATTCCGCCGTGCAAATATAATCCTTTGTCCCCCAATTGATTGATACTATACTCCATATTTAACACAAAGTCATATATGCTAATTACATCTAGCCCAATTCCAGCTGTTCTTAACAAACTATTAGCCAATGGATTCGCTTTGTTTTTTTCTTGACTGTAGACATAGCCTAAGTGGCTAAAAGCTTTTATCCAAAATGTATATTTAACAGATGGGAGGAATTTTTTTGTGAGTGGATTCACCACATTATAAGATCCGATTCTTTGGTGAAATGCAGCTTTAAATAAAGTTGCAGCATTCCCATCGACTACATAATATTCTAAACCATTCATTTGCATTAAACCATAACCCATCAATTTTCGATCAGAATAATTGGATCTTTGCATCATCCTGCCAATCGTAAAAGATTCTGCAATGATAAAACGTGAAGGTGCAATTGGATGTGCTACGACTTGTCTAAATTGAATTGCAGTTAAATTACTCTCTTTAGAAAATCGTTGAAATAACGAAATGTCAGTACTAGCTCCTTTTGTTGGATAAGCATTGTAGTCGAAACGTACTTTTGAATAAGACAAATTAAGATCTACATAAGAATAGGCCTTTTCATGGTTCGGTAAAAAATTAGGTGCAATCAAAAAAGCAGCATCGGAGATGGACTCATTTCCCATACCAACTTGTAATGCATGTCTTTCATATAAATTAGGACGATAGGTTAAGTTCACATTACCTCGGTATCCTTTACGAATATTGTCTTCTGTTTTTAAAAAGACTTGCTTATTTCCTAATGTGGTATAGTTGATTTCTTTTTGATTGAACTGTGCCCAGCCTAATCCTAAACCATATTTCAATTGCTTATCAATGAATGGCATTTGATAACGAACAGATGCTTGGTGAGTATAGCCAGTGATGTAGCCCACCGTTAACTTGTCATTGTTTCCTGTGACATTTCCTTGTCTAAGATTAATGCCATAATTAACACGATCTAAACTTCTATTTTGCTCGTTCCACCATTGACTAAAATTACGATCTACCCATCTAAAATAAGGCAGTGGAAAAAAATACCATCGTTCTTTTAATTGTATTTTAATTTTTACGGATACACTATCAATCAATTCAGAAGTTACATTGGTCTCTAAAAAAAGTGCCGTATTAAATAATTGTTGTTGTGCAATGGTGTTTAGTGAATCTAAAGCCTCTTTTGACAATTGATCACCTACTTTATAAGGCAACTCTCTTGTAACAATATAGTTCCTAGTTTTTTTATTGCCGGCGATTTCAATTGCGCTAATTTTAACCTGAGCATACCCAACATGACTAATGCATATTAAAAGAAGGAATAGGCATTTGAAGCCAATGGATTTAAACATCTAAGTAATTCATTAAATGATGGTAATGCGCCTCAATATCATTGTGCAATGGTGTTTTACCAAAATATTGCACTAATTGATAATCATACCGCTGAAAAGTAGCAATAATTGCTTGAGCCTCGTCTTTATTGATTTTTAGCGTGATGATCATAGCGCCATTTTTTTCGTCATAATAACTATTCAGCTGAATAATTTGCGCATTATTGGATTCCACCAATCTTGACATCTCCGCTAATGAATATTGATACGGCGCAACAGATAAAACCATAATAGCACCAGGTAGTTCTACCCCAAGAAACTTTGCCAAAGCATCGTTTAAACTTTTTTGAGGAATCATTCCAATACATTCCTGTTGCTCATTCAAAACAGGCAAGATGCTCAATTGATGTTTTGAAAATAAGTCTAAGGCAGTTAAAAAATGTGCTGTATCGGCAATCATAATTTTTTTAAGCTGATCAGATAAAACCATGATAGTGGCAGATGCATCTGTGTCTAATAAATCCGCCTTTTGCACGATACCTAAAAAATAATCGTCCTTGATTACTGCCAATTCTTGCACATCAAAATCCTCCATACACTGTAATGCAAAGCTCACCTTATCTTCTAAATGAAGTAGAGGAAACCCTTGTGCAGTAATGGACGCAGCTAACATACTATAAATTTATGCGTGTGCTTTTAAGAATTTTTCTAAGATATCATTGAATTCATTAGGCACTTCCATCATTGGAGCATGTCCACATTTATCAATAAAAGCCAATTCGCTATTCGGAATCAATTTGTGAAATTCTTCTGCTACAAACGGAGGTGTAACATTGTCGTTTTTACCCCAGATCAACAATGTAGGAACTTTAATCTGACCCAACTCTTCTCCTAAATTATTTCGAATGGCGCTTTTTGCTAAAGCAATAATTTTAATGACTTTAATTCTACTATTGGTAATTTCAAAAACCTCATCAACCAATTCTTTGGTGGCTACAGCAGGATCATAAAAAGTAGCCGCAGTCTTTGCTTTGATGTATTCGTAATCCCCTCTTTTTGGATAAGAATCACCCATCGCATTTTCAAATAACCCACTGCTTCCAGTTAAAGTCAATGTTTTAATTTTCTCTGGATGGCTTAAGATATAGACCAATCCAACGTGTCCCCCTAAAGAGTTGCCCAACAAATGGATTTGATTGTACCCTTTATGGTCAATAAATTGTTGTACATATTTGGCTAACCCTTTCACACTAGTGTGTAAAAGATCAAGATCAAATAAGGGCAACAAGGGTACCACAACCTTATGTGTATGTCTAAATTTTTCAATGAGGTCAGAAAAATTACTCAAAGCCCCAAATAAACCATGTAATAGGATCAAAGGCTCACCCACACCCACTTCCACATACTCAAATTTGCCTTCTTTATGTATTTCGTATTCCATATCATTTTAACAATTAAGTCGTTGCTATAAAGATACTTATTTCAAATTAAATCAACTGATTATAACTTTTGTTGCAATTGATTGGAAAATTGGGCCAATGTTTGTTTAATAAAAGGCAACCATTCACTCAGTTTTGACATAAAATAGGGCCACCATTTAGCCAAATAGCTATAACTCATGGAGGCCTCCATTGTAGACTTCTCTACTACGCCTAATAAAGTCATAAAATAGATCAATGCACTTAAAATAGTACCATAAATCAACGTATAAAGTACCATGCCTAGTAATTTATTCAACCAGCCTAGCATTAACCAGTCGGCAGTTTGTTGCAACAGCCCTGTCAACCATCTTAATGCGAGTATAACCAGTAATAAAACAACCAAGAAGGATATAAATGGTAGCCAATAAGAAGTGATCTTTGTATAAAGTTTTAATTGACTTGCTACAAATCCTGCAAACTGAAAAGCAAGCACCACCCCAATCATCAAGGAGAAGAACGAAATAATGGCCTTAATCAACCCATTTCGATATCCTTGTAAAAAGGCTAAAATCAAAATTGTTCCTGCTAATAAATCTAACCAGTTCATTAGTTAGTCAATGCATTTTTAGCAACCGCTGCAATTAATTTACCGTCTGCCTTGCCTGCTAATTGTTTTGATGCCACACCCATTACCTTACCTAAATCTTGTGGACCAGTTGCACCTAATTCTTTAACAATCGCACCTACAGCTGCTTTCACCTCTTCCTCACTCATTTGAACTGGAAGAAATTTTTCTATCACTGCAATTTCTTCAGATTCTTTCTGAGCAAGATCTGCACGATTTTGTTCTTGAAAAATGGTGAGTGAGTCTTTACGTTGTTTCACTAACTTTTGCAATAATTTCATCTCTGCATCTTCTGAAATAGCACCATTGGCTCCTGGTTCCGTTTTTGCTTTAATGATTTCTGCTTTAATCGCACGAAGCCCTCTTAACAAGGCTTCATCTTTATTTTTCATCGCATCTTTCATTAAAGACATGACTTCTAATTCTAAACTCATAAGGTTATAATTTTATGTTAAGGCGTAGGATTATTTTGCGCCTTGTTCTATTTGACTTGCTCTAAATTTATTGTAAAATGATTTTGCAAAAGTTTTAAACTCTTCTGCCAGGGCTTTATCCTGTGTTGCTCTTAAATAGGTATCTCCCATGCCCATCAAGTTTTGATAAAAGAAATCTGCCATCTCGTCTACCATCATATCCTTAGTCCATAAATCAATACGTAAAGCTGTTTTATCCGTTGGATCCCAGAAAGTCAACATCATAGCTCTTGCAGCCTGTGCTTCTTGAGCAGTACTATCTGTTGCGGACCAGTCTATAGATTGTGGAATTTTTTGTTCGTCTAATTGAATTTTTACTTGAATTGAAGATTCATGCATAGCTTAAAATTGAGCCACAAAAATACAATAATATTGGCGAATAAGACCAGCCTAAACCAAGTCCCTTGGCCACGCTATCGTTGCTTTTTCTTGAAATTGGCGTATTTCTGTTTGTATCGCCTTGTAGATTTCGACTCCCTTGGCTGCACGATACATTTCGTCCTTGTAATACAATTTAAAATGATTTGCCAATACATCAGGTGCTTTAAAATCAAGATATTCTCCAGCTTCTACCATGGCCGGTAGCACAAAAGCTTTTTCTGTGGCATCATGATGCATTAAAAATGGAATCTGATAGCGCATTGAGTAGGTTAAAAATTGAAAGCGATGGCTATTCATTTCAGTAAAAATAGTGAGGTATGCTGCAGCGATCCATTCTAATTTAAAATCGGATAATTTTACTATTTCCACTGCGTCTCTATATTTGTATCCCAACAATGTATTGGCAGCTTTTTCTTTCTCCGCCTCTGTGTCAAAAACAAAAACAAGGGACATGGTACTGAGTTGCCATTTTTTAAATACAGAAAATGCTTTTACAATAGGTAGGATATCATCTGTGCCCACAAAAGCAAGCAGGTATTGATTTCCATCCGTTAATGCACTTCTTATTGGGGCTAATTGTGACCACTCAAAATTGGGCAAAAGTGCTTTTTCGAGATACAATCTTTCTGTTCCAGGTCTATTTTGTGCATGCCATTCGTCTAATGCTAAAACCTTTGTTGCCGCTTGCCATGTTGTATTAAATCGTTTTTTTTCAAGCCAAGATTTAATCCAATTTGTTTTTCTTTGAAGCTGCGGCAGTGACAATGGAATGAAATAAGACGGGAGTTGTTTAGCCCATTTAGCCACAGGGCCAAAATGAATCAATATGCTTGCACTATGATCTACAATGAATTGGGCCGCTTGGTCAGGATGTACCCATTCTGCCCCAATTGATTCTGCCGGCTTCGGCAATGAAGAAACAAGATAAATCGAATGCTGGTTCATGCCGATCAAATCTAACAATAGTGGCTCCAATACATTTAAATTAGAAACATAAACATCATCTAGTTGTATAAAAATGCGCATGGGCAAAATTAATACATACTTAACAATTTATCCACCAATCATTTACAGTGGTTAGTTCATCTTAATAGTATCCTACCTTTGACCTATGGCAGAACCGCTACAGCAATTAGATCTATTTGGCATGGAGGCAACCCCTCCTGTTCACATTGCTGCGCCCAAACAAGCTAAAAGCATTAAGCAAAAAAAATCATTGCCTCAATACCGCAAGCCTGCTTACCAGACAGCGTCAAATTCAGAAAAAGAAATAGTTGTAACACTAAATGAACCTACAACATCTAGTCTTGTAGCACCTGAAGATGCAGCATTACCCTCTGTATCAAGAACGCCGATGAATTATGTGAATAGAAATATACTACATAAAAGAGGAAGAAAGGCATTTGCAGATATGGATCAAGAAATTGATAAAATCAATGTGCCTGATGCCAATGCATTGACAAAAAAATTATATTATCCAATTGGAGAAGTTGCAGGTTGGTTTAATGTCAACACTTCATTAATTCGTTATTGGGAAAAAGAATTCAAACAATTGCAACCTAGAAAAACCAGAAAAGGTGATCGTTTGTTTCGTGCACAGGATATTGAATTTCTAAAGCAGATCTATTATTTACTTAGAGAGAAAAAATACTCCATTGACGGTGCTAAAACTTATTTGAAAAATAATAAGGAAAAAGCCAATAAAGATTTATCCTTATTGACCAATCTAAAGGATATTAGAAACTTTTTGGTGTCCTTAAAGGCAAGCATTTAAGCCTTATCCCTTTTCTGAAAACTGAATCTGATGCGCATTCGCATACTCAATCGCAGCAAGGTTTAAGCGTTCTCTGATCATTTGAAATTCGTTGATCTCCATTTGTATAGATACTAAACAATCTATATGCAATGCATGAAATTGCTTGCCCGACTCTGCAACAAAAACATTGTAACTATTAACACCGTTTTGAGTTGATAAAACAGTACGCATATGACTTGCAAATTCTGCGATAGCAGGTGCAGATGTTTGTACGCTTAATTGCAAATCCATTTCAATTTTACGCTCAGACCTTAAAGATATATTGTCCACTATGGAGTCTACCATTTGCTTATTCGGTACAGAGATGTATGTTTTTTCTTGAGTTCGTATACGCGTACTTCTCAATCCAATCTTTTCGATAGTACCCGTAAATCCATTCACTTTAACTAAATCGCCAATTGTAAATGGCTTATCAAAAAAGATAATAAAAGAAGCAATGATATTTTCCAAACTTTCTCTAGTAGACAAAGCGACCGCAGCACCAACGATGCTTAAACTCGTAACGAGGTTTCCAATGCTTTCATTGAATACATACCTCAATACCATCAAGATCCCGATGATATAAATAATGACTTTAAAGAAGTCTCTAAAAAACAACACCAATTGGTCGTCGGACAAATCCTTTGTCAACCTTGCCTTATTCTCTAATATGATAGAGATAAATTCTAGGGTACGCAAGCTCACTCTGATTAAGAGGAGGATAAAAACAAATTTAATCCCTGATTCGATCAACTGCTGTAAGCTTAGCTTGAACAACTTTAGATCCCATGCTTCCGGAAATTTTAACTCGTATAAAGCAATAATAGCCACCAAAAACAACAAGAACTGTTCGATAGGGACTAGTAAACGATGTACATGACTTTTTCTTAAATCCGAATGGTTTTTCTTATCCACCCAAGTATAAATCAAACTCGCAAAAAAGCGAGAGACCAACCTTTTAATAAGGAGTGTAATCAATAAAATGGCTGCAATAAATAAATAACTGCGTATCGAATTACTCAATATTTGTTGATCTAAACTCATAAGTTCTTTAAGCTTCTTCCCAAGTTAATAATTGCATATTGTTACCATCAAACACTGCATAAGTGTTTAGACGAATCCAATCACCTAAATTAATGTAACGACTTTTTTCATTGATCTTAAAATCAATAGCATAGTGACGATGGCCAAAAACAAAATAATCTACATCCATTGTCTTTGCCTTCTCTTTCGTGTATAAAATTAACCACTCTTTATCTTCTCCTAAAAATATTTCGTCTGCATTACCTGTTTTTGCACGACTCTTTTGGCTAAAATAATTGGCCAACTGTATTCCAGCATCTGGATGAAGCCACCTGAACAACCATTGACAAATAGGATTGGTGAATATTTTCTTTAAACGCTTGTAACCCTTATCTCCGGGTCCTAATCCGTCGCCATGGCCTATCAAAAACTGTGTTTGCTGGATCGTAAATTCTTGTGGTTCAAAATACACTTTAGCATGTAGTTCATTTGCTAAATAATCTTGCATCCATAAATCATGGTTGCCTGTGAAAATATGTAATTGGATCCCTTCGTCAGCCATTTGAGCAAGGGTGCCCAATATTCTAACAAACCCTTTTGGCACCACCGTTTTATATTCAAACCAGAAATCAAAAATATCACCTACAATAAAAATAACACTTGCATCTTTACGGGCATGTTGTAGGAATCGAACCAAACGATCCTCTCTTTTTCTACTCTCTACTTCATTCGGCGCACCTAAATGAAAGTCAGAGAGGAAATATACTTTTTTGCCTGTTTCCAATACCATGTAACGGGGTTAATTTGATTAAAGGTACTAATCCAGTGTATTATCTATTAAAAAACAATAGACTTCTTTTGGACCATGCACCCCAACAACCAAAGTCTTTTCTATATCAGCTGTTCTGCTAGGACCAGTTGCAAAACTAATCATAGAAGGAAATCCGTCTTGACTTTCTTTGAACTTGACTAAGCTATCAGAAATATCATAGACCAACTGATCTGCATAAGCAATACAGATATGAATAGGTGCATACACGCTAGCTGTTCTACCACTAGCTTCTTGACTACTTAACACAATCGTGCCAGTTCTAGCCACCAAGTGCGAACAAAGCGTAATAGCTGCGTCACAATCTGCTAAGTCATCTGTTGTAACAGGATCAAATTTTAAAGTCAACATTTTATCTAACCAAGATGCTTCTTTAGAATAAATCTTATTCCAACCCTTCGCCACAATCAATGCATTCAATTGTCCAATTAATTCTTGCTCATCGGCACAATACACAAATTTGCCCAAGAGTTCTGTAAACTTTTGAGCAAATTCAATGGCCATTTCTTTTTCAGTTGGAATAAAGATAGGTGTATCAGCCACCTGATCCGGAAAAGGAACAGGCACTGGATCTTTCAATGCCTGTTTTATCTTTTGTAATATCTTTTGTCTTGCGCCTTGCGATTCCATTTACAACTTATTCGTTATTATCAGTTGCATCTGCAGCTTGAATGGTTGCATTTGCATTTTCAATCACATCTTCTGATGAATCGGAAGCTTGTACAATCGTTGTCTCACTAGGAGCAAACTGATCGTTCGCATCTGCAGCTACAGTCGTTTCTTGAAGAATCTTTTTTTCTTCGAATGGACGATTACCTATTAACTCCTCCACATCAGACTTATGTAAAACTTCTCTAGTCAATAATGCTTGAGCCAACTTCTCTACTGCCTCTTTTTTAGATTGTAATAAATCTAAAGTTCTGTGGTACGCCGCATCAATCATCTTACGCACTTCCTCATCAATGATTTTTCCTGTCTCCTCACTGAAAGGTTTTTGGAAAGTGTTTTCTTGTGCAGGATCATAAAAACTTACATTACCGATTTTCTCGTTCATACCATAAGTTGTTACCATAGAGTAAGCCATCTTAGTGATTTGTTGCAAGTCATTAGAAGCACCTGTAGAAATTTTACCAAAGAAAATTTGTTCTGCAGCACGTCCACCTAATGTCATACACATTTGATCTGTCAATTGCTCAATCGTATATAAGTATTGTTCTTTAGGAGTATATTGAGCGTATCCCAAAGCAGCTGTACCTCTTGGCACAATCGTTACTTTTAATAAAGGATATGCGTGCTCTAAGAACCATCCACAAATTGCATGACCTGCTTCGTGGTAAGCAATCACTTCTTTCTCTTCCTTAGAAATGATTTTATTTTTTTTCTCTAAACCTCCAATCACTCTATCAATGGCGTCTTGGAAATCCTTCATCTCAACACCAGTCTTTCCTTTACGTGCAGCAATCAAAGCAGCTTCATTACACACGTTCGCAATATCTGCACCAGCAAATCCTGGAGTTTGTTCTGCTAATTTATGTACATCTAAACTTTCAGATACCTTGATGGGTCCTAAGTGTACTTTAAATATTTCTTCACGACCTTTTACATCAGGACGATCAATAGAGATCTGACGATCAAAACGACCTGGCCTTAATAATGCAGCATCCAATACATCTGGTCGGTTGGTAGCAGCCAGGATGATAATACCAGTGTCTCCACCAAATCCATCCATCTCTACTAACAATTGATTCAATGTATTCTCACGCTCGTCATTACTCATCATGGCATTCTTTCCACGAGCACGGCCAATCGCATCAATCTCATCAATGAAAATGATACATGGCGCTTTCTCTCTAGCTTGTTTGAATAAATCACGCACACGGCTTGCGCCAACTCCCACAAACATCTCCACAAAATCAGAACCACTTAAGCTAAAGAAAGGCACTTGTGCTTCACCCGCCATCGCTTTTGCCAATAATGTTTTACCTGTTCCTGGAGGGCCTATTAATAATGCACCTTTTGGAATTTTACCTCCAAGTGCCGTATATTTTTTGGGTTGTTTTAAGAAGTCTACAATTTCCATCACTTCTTCTTTTGCTTCTTCTAATCCTGCTACATCCGCAAAAGTGATATTGACTTTAGTACCGCCTTTTTCGAATAAAGTTGCTTTTGATTTACCAACATTAAAGATGCCTCCAGGACCGCCGCCACTTCCGCCTGCGCCACCGCCCATTTTACGCATCATCAATACCCAAATCACCACAATGATCAACATGGTAAAAATCGTGTTGGCTATCGGGCCAAACCATTCACCTTCTTTGATGGTATTTTGAGGTACTTCTTGAATGCCTTTTTGTTCATAAAATTTTTGAAGACGCTCGTTGAAGCTATTCCAATCGGTTACACTAAATTCAAATAAAGGCACGCCTTTTACTTTAGCTTTGTCTAATTTTTTTTTGAATTTTTGCACATAATAGTCCTTCTGCACACTATCCGGCTTAATGTAAACACGAACAATTTCTTTGTTTTGAACAAGATCAATTCTTTCAACATCGCCTCTCATCAACATCACTTGCTTGAACTCTTGTTCGGTAGTAGTGGTCAATTCGGGTGTCATTTGAAAGAAGCGCGCCGAGAAAAGAGATAATGCGATTAATCCATAAATCCAATAGATATTGAATTTTGGCATTTTAGGACCATCTCCCAAAGGCGAATTCTTCTTTTTATTATTTTTTAACTCTGACATAGTATTATTGCTGTTACTGCTTTTTATATAAACAAGTAGGATTGTATTTTGTTGACACCTTAGATCAATTAATCTTCATGTGTTTTCATATCCGCATCACTCCATAACTCTTCCAATTTATAAAAACCGCGTGCCTCTGGGTGCATAATATGCACTACCACATTGATATAATCAATGAGCAACCACTGTCCACCTTGCTTACCCTCGGTTTTATAAGGAAGATCGCCACATTTATTTTTGACTTCATAGTCGATGAAATCGGCAATGGCTTTTAATTGTGTGGTATTATTTGCTTCGCAAATAATGAAGAAATCTGCTGCTGCCTCATGTACTTTTTTAAGATCAAGACTAATTACATTTTCTCCTTTTTTATCCAAGATCGCCTGAATAATGGTTTTGAAAATTTTAGAGCTACGAGTGAGCCTAGTAACCGTACTTTTTTTACGGTCATTTAAAGAAGAAAGTTGTTCCAATGCGCTTATTTTTAATGTGTTAAATCCTGTTTCTAAACTAACTTTACAAAAATAGCAATTCTTTGTCACCTGCCACACCAATTGTCATATTAGGCGCACCGCTTATAGAACTGTCTACGATAGATAGTACCAATATCTATGCCATGGCACAAATCAAGGAAGGTTTAGCCAAGTCTGGCAGTTGTTTTCGTGCCGATTATCAGACCCATGGGAAGGGTCAACATGGTCGAATTTGGGAGAGCAATAAAGGTCAAAACTTACTTTGCAGCTATATTTTGGAACTAAAAGAGCTAGAACCGCATAAAAAATGGGAACCAAAGGACCAAATTGGGTTTTCGGCAGCCATTGCATTAGGTATTCGAGCTTTTTTTGATGCCCATACCAAGGGAGATACCAAGATAAAAAGACCAAATGATATTTATTGGCGTGACAGAAAGGCAGGGGGCATTTTGATCGAAAACTTACTTAGAGGTACCGAATGGACCTGGTCGGTGATTGGAATAGGGATCAATATCAACCAAACAGCTTTTTCGCCCGATGCACCCAATCCAGTCTCCTTAAAACAAATAACTGGACGTGACTGGGAAATCCTTTCTTTGCAGGAAGCATTATCAAAAGCATTGACCAATTCAATAATAGATTGGTTAAAAAATGGAGAGGCAAAAACTTTACAACATTTAGATCAACACGTGATCGTGCTAGATCATCAATAAATTTAACAATGAGCACAACAACAGAACAAAGTACAAAGATAGCATTAACACAATATTCAAAAGGTGCAGGGTGTGGATGTAAGATAGCGCCAGCAGTACTTTCAGAAATTTTAGCACAACATAGTGTTGGCATCAGCACCCCAAAATTATTGGTAGGCAATGACACCAAGGATGATGCTGCTGTGTATCAGATGGATGAGACCAACGCCTTGATTAGTACGACCGATTTCTTTTTACCTATCGTAGATGATCCTTTTCAATTTGGACAAATTGCTGCAGCGAATGCTATAAGTGATGTGTATGCAATGGGCGGAAACCCACTGTTTGCCTTGGCTGTACTGGGTTGGCCTATAGATACGATCCCTGTATCGGCTGCACAAGAAGTGATGGCGGGCGCAAGATCGGTGTGTGCGGAAGCTGGCATTGTGATGGCAGGCGGACATAGTATTGATAGCAAAGATCCCATTTTCGGTTTAGTGGTGAACGGCATGGTAGCAATTGAAAACTTAAAAAGAAACAATAGCGCAGAACAGGGTGATATTTTATTATTGACTAAACCATTGGGTGTGGGTATCTTGGCTACTGCACAAAAAAAGGGATTGATTGAATCAGCAGACCTTGATTTATTGGTAAAACAATTAACGACTTTAAATAAAGTAGGTGCTGCACTTGGAAAAATAAAAGGAGTGCATGCCATGACCGATGTAACTGGCTTTGGCATATTAGGACATTTATTAGAAATGATGGAAGGCAGTCATCTTGGTGCAATCATCCACTACAATCAATTACCTATTTTAGACGCTGCTAAAAAATACATTGCTCAAAAAGCAATTCCAGATGCCACCTATAGAAATTGGAATGCTTACAATCAACAAGTGGCTTTTGGAACTGGTGTCAATGTGATGGAAGCTTTTCAAATCTTACCAGACCCTCAAACAAATGGCGGATTGTTGATTGCAGTGGCACCAGATGCCTTAACAGATGTACAAGCAATTTTAAAAGAAGCAGGCATTGTAAACATAGACCCAATAGGCGTTTGCACAGAAGTAGCTGAAAAAAGAATTCAAGTGAACGTTTAATTATTCAAAAATTAAATGACCCTTATTTTTGATTTGCTCTGGCGTTAATTCTGCCACCAATTGAACACCTTTGATATTGCGAATGGTATGTAAAATGTCTTTTACTTTTTCGTCTTCAATCCATTCGCCACGGATCCACCAAATAAAATCCATGTGTTTTAATTCGGGCAACAAATACTCCCCATCAAATTGATTGTGGTACACAAAATGACCAATAGTTGTATTGGGCTCATAGCCTTCATACATAGAAAAATAATACGTTCTATTTTTTCGTTTTAATGCAATTTCATGATTGGGATTAAATCGAAATTCAAAGCCCATGTATTGATTCAATAAAATGCAAAATTGATAATTTTTTATGGGCGCAGTAATGCCTAAGATTCGAGAGCCCTCAAAATCTTGTTCATTTATTTCGTCTTGGTTTAAAATAATTTTTGCACTCACAATGATTCTATATCTGTTTTGATAAATAAGGTATACAGCAGTTTAAAAAGTGATATCTACTTTAATTTCTTCCGAACCTCGCTTATAAATTAAAAACGTTGTATCGCCTTTTTTAAACTTTGACAAAGTGGTCATATAGCTCATCACATCAATGAATTTATAATCACCCATTTGCAATAAAATATCCCCGGCTTTTAGGCCTAATTTTTCTCCTAATTTACCAGCAGAAGCGCCCTCTATTCTAAGCCCAGTGCCAGTATACGCATAATCAGGCATCACCCCTAAACTCACAGTAAACTTAGTGCTACGACCCATTGTAGCTTCGCGTGTTTTTAAGAAATCAAGCTTGCCGTAGTTGTTCGTTGTCTTTACAATATTTTGTACAAAACGTAGGATATCTTTTTGACCAATATAATTAATCTTATCCCAATCATCTGATGCTTTATGATAATCTGCATGGCTACCAGTAAACATAAATAATACTGGCATATCTTTTCTATAAAAACTAGCATGATCACTTGGACCAGTCCCCGCACTATCAATGGTATACAATAATGCTGTAGGAGTTTTTTGAATAATCTCTGCCCACTTGCTTGAAGTGCCATAACCACCTAGACTCATTTTTTTTGCTGCATCGTACCTGCCTACCATATCCATATTCACCATGTAATTGAAACTAGTCTTAATGGTTGGATTTTCTAACCAATACTTACTTCCTATCAAACCCAACTCTTCTGCAGAAAAATGTATGATCAAATAATTATTCTTATTGTACTCATCAGTTTGCTTAGATGCTTTCTTTAATATTTTAGCCAATTCAATCAAAGCCGCAGTACCACTAGCATTGTCGTCGGCACCATTTCGAATGTCTCCATTGATGTCTAAGGCATTTTTATCTTGATTGTATCCTAGGTGATCTAAATGCGCACCTAATACAATCGTATGTGCAGCTTTATTATCAATAAAAGCAACTACATTTTTAGCTACTCTTTTTTGACTTGATAAAATTAAATTTGCATCAATATCAAATGTGCCCAATGCATCATTGAAATGTTTCTTGAATCCGTCTTTTGTAATATACACCACTGGTATCGCTAGTGCTTTGCTCGTATCAAACTTATTAAATTGCAAATTGTCCACTAAGCTTCCGCTATTGTATAAGAACAACGCTTTTGCCTTTTTATCATACATTGAACTGGTGGTTTGTTTAACCCAATCTTGTAGATCAAAATGCGGATTGCTTTGTTGCTCTTCTAATACTTCTTGCAAATCTTTAAACCAAACCTGATCGGCTTCTTCCAAAGCAAGGGTTGACTTTGTTGTAAACTGACTTTGCTTCCCTGTAGATACTGTAAAGAAATCAGCGCCAAACTGCATCGGCTGAGTATTGATTTTTAAAAACGCCTGGTCACTCCACTGCTTTCCTTCATTGATAGGGAAAGATTGAATATAACCTTGTTCTCCCATTGGTTGAATGCCAGCAGCTTCATATTGTGCAACAATATAATCAACTGCTTTCTGTTCTCCCAAACTACCAGCACGACGACCTTCTAGCACATCACTTGCTAAATATTGAACATGCAATTTTAAATTTTTGATTAATTGACGATCGGACTTATTTTGCTTTTGAGCATGTCCAATAAAAGATACAAAAAGGAGTAAAAAAGCACTGATTTGTCGCATAGAACTAGTTTGAAACCCAAAATTAAGCAATGGCGCTTAGTTTAGTAGACAATTCCTTGAAAAACTGCTAAAAGTCATCTCCTTTTGGCTGTTTCAATTTCTAATTTCGTAAGTAGTAGCTAGGCTTAATGGCTAGCTTTGCGACCAATCGTGAAAGCAGGTATACATATCGCCTTAGTGGGTAACCCCAATAGTGGAAAAAGTTCGCTTTTTAATGCCCTAACGGGCTTGCAACAAAAAGTAGGTAATTTTCCTGGTGTGACAGTGGACAAGAAAACTGGAGACCTGAAAATTGGCAGCCACCAAAGTACTTTAATTGACCTTCCTGGAACTTACAGTTTTTACCCAAAAAGAGAAGATGAATGGGTGGCCTACCGCGTATTAATGGGAGTTGATGAAGAAGTGAAAACAGATGTGATCTTACTGGTAGCAGATGCGAGTAATTTAAAAAGAAACCTACTTTTTTGTAGCCAAATCATTGACTTAAAAATTCCTGTGGTATTGGCACTCACTATGAATGACCTTGCACAGAAAAAAGGCATTAAAATTGATATCGCCGGATTGCAATCCGATTTAGGCATTCCTGTTGTGGCTGTGGACGCAAGAAAAAACAAAGGCTTACTTGAATTAAAAAAAGTATTAGCGCAGATCATTGAAACACCACGTTCAAGAAATCAAGAAAGTTTTATAGACAATAAAAACCTTGCCCCTAAAGCCATTGACGCATTTAAAAAAACATATCCAACACATAGTGATTATGCTGCTTTACACTATTTAATGCACCATGAAACTTTTCCATTGGACAAAGAAATGCAGGAGAATATTGAGCAGATAGAAATGGAGAACGATTTTAATCATACCAAAACACAAGCTCAGGAAATCTTACAGCGATACCATCGTATACAAGAACTCATGAAAAAATGGGTATCTGAGCCAGATCCTAGCGCTAAGAAAAAAAGAACAGATCAATTAGATAATATTTTTTTACATCGTATTGGAGGTTATATCATTTTACTAAGTGTATTGTTCTTGTTGTTTCAGTCTGTGTTTTGGATGGCCTCTTTCCCAATGGATGGCATCGAATGGATTTTTACCAATATCACTACTTATTTAAATCAAGTATTGCCAGAAGCTTGGTGGCAGGACTTATTAGTGAACGGCCTCGTAGCTGGTATCGGGGGGATTGTAATTTTTGTTCCGCAAATTATGATCTTATTTGGCCTCATCACTTTGCTAGAAGATACTGGCTATATGGCAAGGATTAGCTTTTTGAGTGATAAGCTGATGCGCAAGGTTGGATTGAATGGCAAAAGTGTTATGCCGATGATCAGTGGATTTGCTTGTGCAGTTCCTGCCATCATGAGTGCTAGAAATATTGAAAATAAAAAAGAACGTTTATTGACGATTTTGGTAACGCCTTTTATGAGTTGTAGTGCAAGGTTGCCCGTGTACACCATCCTTATTTCATTAGTCATTGACGAGCGTATGTATTTTGGATTTTTAAGTTTGCAAGGCCTTGTCATGATGGCGCTTTATCTATTAGGTATTGTAATGGCATTAGCTGCAAGTTTTGTACTTAAGTTTTTTATTAAGATTAAAGAGAAGAGTTACTTTATTTTAGAATTACCTGTTTATCGTGCACCACGTTGGGGCAATGTGGGTATGACGATGATCCAGAAGGCAAAAATATTTGTGGTAGATGCCGGTAAGGTGATTATTGTTATCAGTTTATTGTTGTGGTTCTTGAGCTCATACGGACCTAGTGAAAAAATGGATCAACTAGATACACAATATGCAATGTCGTTGAAAGCCAATCCTGCAGCACAAGCTGTTTTAGAAAAACAATACCATACCGACAAACTCGCTAATTCATACGCAGGCTTATTAGGCAAGCAAATTGAACCAGTGATTAAGCCACTAGGCTATGATTGGAAAATAGGTATTGCACTCATAACCTCCTTTGCTGCAAGAGAAGTATTTGTAGGCACGATGGCCACTTTATATAGTGTTGAGGAAGATGACAATAGTAGCTTAAGAGAAAAACTACGCGCTTCTGTTTGGCCTGACGGCAAACCTGTTTATAGTTTAGCCACCGCACTTTCGTTGATGGTTTTTTATGTATTGGCGATGCAATGTATGAGCACACTCGCGATTGTAAAAAGAGAGACTGGCTCTTGGAAATGGCCCACCATTCAATTCATTATGATGACAGGCCTAGCTTATGTGATGAGTTGGGGCGTATATGTATTGTTTAAGTAATTACTATAATCCATAATTACCTTTGAGTGCATTGAAATTTTTCATCACCTCAGATTCAGATAAACATCTTTTATAAATTAATACAGGGCCTATATCACCTAGCCAATAATTATCAGCTTTGCCAACATTTTCATCAGTTGTACTGAGATATTGAGATAAAGGCATTGAAGTTACACCTGCTTTTACACCATTTAAATAATAGGTGGTAGTGTCATCGTCCTGAGTTGCGGCAACAATAATCCATTGTCCAGTATTTATTGGAAGAACATCACTGAAAGTACCAGAACTACCAGCAGAAAAATGCAATACAAAGTTGGAACCATTATGATAGACATAGAAATTAAAATTTCTTGACCCAACGGAAGATCCAAATAATGCTCTAAATAGACCAGTACCAAAATTAGCGTCCATTCTGGCAACTACCATAATCGTTTTACCAGTATAAGGCGTATTTAATTTAGAAGAATTAATATTAATATAATTACTACTAGTACCATTAAAAGTGAAACGCTTAGGTGAATTATTAAAAACTGGCGCAGGAGAAGATAGTGTGCCGTTATTTTTATTCAAACTTAAATCAGCTAGCGTTGAACCACCCAAATAAGATCTTCTATTTGTTGGGTCTAAATACATTAATAGCCCCTCTGTAACAACACTAGTATTTAATTTGCCAAATATAAAATTACTTGTAGTGGATGTCAAAGCAAAATTGTTCATTGGGGAATCAAAAATGACAGTTTCATCAAAAAGTGTAGTAATACCCGTATTTGTTTTACCGGCAACACCTTGATTACATTTAAAATAAGCAATTAAACCTGCCTCATTCCCATTTAATTCTTGATTCATGTTAGCTGCAATTTGAGCCTGTGTTCTTACTACATACCAAACTCTTATATCATCTAATGCTCCATTAAAATAATTGACGCCGGTTTGCATGCCACCAATACGCAAATAACTAGCGGCTGATAATGATGCTCGATTAGAACTAATACCAGTTTGATCTAAAACACCGTTGATATAAATAGCTATTGCCCCCGTAGATTTAGTTCTTGTCACTGCAATATGCTTCCAGCTTCCATCATTGATACTTGCATTACTAAAAATGGTATAATCTGAATTGCCAGTACCAAAAGCCAGTTTTGAACCACTTAAAGAAGTGCCGAAATCATTTGTACTTCCACCCACTTCTGCATCGACAATGCCAATACCATTATACCAATTACCACCACTGGTTCCTGTTTGTGTTGTCTTTATCCAATATTCAATTGTAAAATCGTCAAAAACAGGATTTAAAATATCCACGTAGTCATTCACTCCATCAAAATGTAAAGCATTGGCAAATTTCAACGCATGATTGGATGCTTGAAACGGAGTAGAAATAATTTGTGCGGAGATAGAGAGACTATAAACGCTAAAAAATAACCACAGAATCAATGATGAAAATTTGAACATAATTTGGTGATCAAATTTTAAAAATAACGGATGGCTCTAGAACTCAATGCCCAATCCTTCCAGTCCCCATGTAGTCTTCCTTGAGTTGGGTTAGTAGCAAAATCTAGAATCCACACAAAATTGTTGCTAAATTGACTAGACGTTAAATACCATCCATTGGTAGCAAAACCTCCTATTTGAGTTCGAGCATTGTATAGCAATAACATTTCATCTTTACTAGGCAAAAACCAATCTGAGTAACCATTTAAAGTTAATGCCGCACTATAATTTGCAGCATTGGTAATAGATGTACACAAATTAATAATGTCATTTGTGTTTTGCAAACCTGTTCCAATTGCTGTGCCATTAGCCCCAGCTAAAAATGTACCAGCACATCCCCAATCTTTGAGAGGATTGTCGTTCTCTGCAGCAATGATGCCATGTACTATTTCTGGATCATACCCTGGATCACCCACTTTTAATATATAAGCCAATTTACCACCAAGGTAAGCTTCGCCAATAGAGGGATTTAATGTCTTAAACCTCATATTAGGACTATAAAATGTGGTATTACCAACTGTGATATATGCTCTAACAAAATATTTAGTAGCTACCGTTAATCCTGTAATATCGAAACTAAAAGTTCCAGGAATTGAACTGCCATTTGCAATTTTTTGATCCGTGATTTTCGGATTGATTGAAGTTCCATAACAAATACCATATTCCTCGATATTAACATATGAACTAGGTATCTTCCCCGCTATTGTCGCAGAAGATTTTGTGATGTTACTAACAATCAAGTTGGTTATTTTAGGTATTGGCACTGTTCCTTTAACCCAGTTTGAATTATTTCCAGACATATTAAAATTGTATAAACTATACACAACTTGAAATTGTCCAGGGCTATAAGTGATATTATAATTAGAGGAAGAGAAAGTTCCACCCGTAGCTGCAGAAGGGGTAATACTATAATAACCCACAGCATCATCTATTGCTGTTCCACCAGATGCTGCTAATGTCACTGAACCTATAGTTTCATTATTCATTAAACCAGTTGCTGTAAAATATTTACTTCCAACTCCCAGGTTGATACGTGATCCATAAAACTTTTGAAAATATTTTCCTGTAATTGCTAAAGCAGCAGGAGCCACATAACTTGTAGTGGCAGATACGGTCAAGCCATCTGCACTTGTAGATGAAAAAGTAAGATTGCCACTGTGATTTCCAACATTTGTGGTTCGCTTAAGTCTTACATATAATGGCTGCAAAATCAAACGGTCTGCAGTGGGATACATTTTAGTTGTATCACTAAAACCCGAATTTGCCAATACAGATGTTTCAAATCCGGATGGCGCAACCACTAAAACGTGGTTTATAATGTTTTCGGCCTGAACAGCAATTGTAGTTGTAGCAGACGGTGAACCATATGTAGTATTTAAACTAGGGATCGAATTGGCAACTAAAGTAATTGTAGGTTTTTTAACAGATACAGAAATCGTTGTGATTTCACTCCAATTGATAGAAGCATCTCTTTTATAATTAGCTGCTCTAACACGGATAGGCAAATTATCAACTAATTCTGTGGGTGTTCCAGAAATGACCCCTGTTAAAGTATTGAAATTTAACCCAATTGGCAAGGGGTCCATTACTTCAAATATTTTTGCTTCTCCTCCTGTATTAATAGGCGTAAAAGCAACCCCATCATAATTAATAAAAAACTTCAATGGATTAATATAATTAATGGTTGGTGGTAATTTAGTAATATTAATATTTGCAGTATAGTTATAATTACATATGCCTTTTGTATAAGCATAGTTAATTGCATAAATGCCGCTAGTACTTAACCCAGGTGTGAATGATCCATCACTGTTATTAAATGACAATCCACTAGGAGAATAAGAAAAAGTTCCATTAAGAGGCCCATTGATGTAATTTATTTTTTTAAGATTTAAATCCGCTTCATCAAAAATATAACCACCATAAGACAAGGAAGTAAAAGGGTCTTGTATTACTGTAACTGTAACTTTTGCAGTATTGATACAACCTACACTTGCATCAGTACCTTTTACAATGTAAGTTGTTGTAACTGCAGGCGTAACTGTTAAGCTTGCTCCAGATGATGCAATAGTCCCATTAGATAAAGACCATGAATAATCTATAGCACCTGTCGCCGTTAAAGTAACTGGATTGCCTGGACAGATTGTAACATCTGATGAAGCTTTTACAGCTGTGCCCGTAACTGGATTTAAACTTGGAGTAAGATTGCCATTTGAATAACCAGTTCCAGATCCCCCTAAATAAAAATTATCGCCAACAGGAATTAAACAAGTTAATTGGGACAGGTTAGAAACAGGTGTCGCAGAGGCAGTAAATCCACCTGTATAAATCATTTGTGTATAATCGTAATTTAAAGCACATGTTGTTTGAACTAAATCCGATTTAGGTGTCGAAGAAGCAGTAAATCCACCTGTATAAATCATTTGTGTATAGTCGTAATTCAAAGCACATGTTTCTTGAACTAAATCCGATTTAGGCGCTGAAGAAGCAGTAAATCCGCCTTTGAAAATACTTGGATAGTCAATCGTTCCCGAATTAATACCATTGGTTATTTCGACAGTTGTTGATATGGTATTATTACATGTGCTATAAGTATAATAAACAGTATAAGTTCCGATCGTACTCGTATTTGGATAAATCAGACCATTGTCAGGATTTATTTTTAAATTAGCTGAGCTTGCGCTAAAAGTGCCACTCGCTATACCAGTTAGTATGACTTCTTGTGGCGTAGTGATAGTATTTGAAATTTGAGTAGGATAACTGATTGTGGTAATTCCCATGTCAATCACTGTTACACGCACTTTAATTTTTTCTCTACATCCAATATTTTCACCAGCAGTAAGTGTGTAAGTAGTTGTAACAGTTGGATTCGCTTTTGGACTTTGCAAATTTGCATTATCTAAACTTAAGGATGGTTCCCATTTATAAACTGTTGCGCCAGTACCGGTTGTTGTTAAATTAATACAATTACCTAAAATAATTGCTGTATCATTAATGGTTTTTAAATATGGCCCTGTTGTATTATTAATTGTATTCGCATTAAGATTTCCACTGGCACCTGAACTAGCAATACCACCACTGTAGATATTGATTAATTCTGGAGCTGGGCAGGTAGATCCATTAAGCACATTGTTATTCGATCCACCATAACTACCACCACGATACATTAAAAACTCTTCTGGAATAGTAAATGTACAAGTTGATCCATTAATGACATTATTATTTGATCCACCATAACTACCACCCCAATAAATTTTAAGTGTTTCGGGAACTGAAAAAGTACATGCAGACCCTTGCAGTCCTACACTTGAGGAACCACCATAGTTGCCACCAGCATAAGGAGGCCCCTGAGCATTTAAAACAAATGCTGCAGTTAGAAAATAAAAAAATAAAATGGTTCTAATTAATTTCACTTATAGAATACTTGAATATTAATAAGTGTGACTTCTTATACCTCTTCCACCAACAGACGGATAATACCCATTACTAAAATTATCAGTAGCACTAGCGTATTTATAAAAAGTCCTATCAGATACCTGTAAATGTGCTGTAGTTGTAGCATTATCAAATGAGCCACCTTTTACAAAATTTCCTGCACTAATTCCATATGATGTCGGCCATCCTGTTACGTTTGCGTTTCCATTAGTACCTAGTACTCCATCTCCATTAGTCGTTGTGAAATTAGAATAGTCGTAACCGCTCCCCCCTCCAACAACTTGTTCAGCCATATTGCCAGCAATATCCAAAATACCATAATAAGTTGCAGCAGCCTGAGATCTTGTAGAAGTTGCTGTTGCAGCGTATCCAGATCTAAAAGGCACCCAGTTTACATCTTCCCATGCGTAAAGCACTAGACCTTCTCCAAGGTTTGATGGTTTTTCTGAAAAGGTTCCATTGCCAGAATTATTATTATTGGATTTTGTGATTAAAGTATTCCCCCATGGATACTCATAGGCCACTGGATTTAAAGGCCCTCTGCATAGTTTTTCAAATTCAAATTCTGTCATAGGCCTTAATCCAGACCAATCTAAAAAAGCCGTCAAATCTAACCAACCTAGATAACCTACAGGAGTATATTTTTCATTTACATTATAAGAAAATATAGCAGGAATGGTATTGTAAGTTCCTGCAGTTTGTATGTACACTTCAATTTTTTGACCACCGCCACCAGAAAAATAAGTGATCCCATTCGGATACCTCACTGGATTCCATTTTGATAACCTTACTGCTTGTTGGTCATAAGTAAGGGTATTTAAAAATTCAACAAAACTAACTGTACTAATTTCATACTTCATACACCAAAAGCCATTGTAACCAAGTGGAAAAGTTGCAGGCAATCTTTTAGGACAACCATAAATAGGATTTGAAGTATATACAGATGCATCACCTAAGCCAGCTGTTTGTTTGGCTTCATCAATATATAAAGCACTACTTACATTGTCTCCGTTCGAAAAATTACTTGTATTCACTGGTCTACCATCTCCAATATAAAATCCCCCTTGCGGAACATAAACCATTTCCATACCCAATACTTTAAAATTATCGGACAATGAAGTTGTAATAGTGGGATTCGTATTTAGCGTACTGTTAAATTTTAATTTTATTGTATGTGCACTGATATTGCCTGTTCCTGATGCAGTTCTTCTTATATATACACCCATACCATCCGCTACAGCATCAACAGTCAATAAATTGGAACCCGAAACAGCTACACTACTATGATCTGCAGATGTTGTACTTAATATTGCAGATGACCATATATTCGTACTTGAGCAGGCTTGTCGTTTTACAAACACCCACACGCCATCCATATTTGCTGGGCCTGTTGTAATTTTCCAACTATTATCCCATGAAATATTAAAACTTATTGTTTTCTCTACATGGTCATAGGTAGGTGCGCCAATAACTAAATTATTAGCCTTTACAATTGTGAATGAAAAAACACATGTGATGAAAAGAAAAAAATGTTTCATATAAAAAATTAAAATGATTAAAATGATCTTACCCCTCTTCCACCTACTGATCCATTTCTATTATCTTTGTTAGTCGAAAGACCATCATAAAATGTTCTATCAGAAACTTGAATAATATTTAATCCATAAGCTGGAGAATAATGATAGCCGCCTTTCAAAATAGTTCCAGAAGATACACCACCATTGATTGGCCAAAAATCGACATTAGCTAATCCCAAATCATTTAAAACACCATCGCCATTAGTAGTTGTAAATTTGGTATAATTAAATTGACTTCCACCTCCCACGCACTGCTCCCACACCTGTCCTCCAATATCTAAAATGCCATAATATGTAGCCCCTGCTTGCGATCTATTCGTTGTGCTTGTGGCTGCAAATCCAGATCTTATTGCTCCAAGATTATCTTTGTAGTTACAGTTACCATCTGCACCGGAAGTCCAAGTAATATTTGCACCGAATTGCCCATTAACAACCTGATTGATTAAAGTATTGCCCCAGGGATATTCGTTTTTAACAGGAAGAAGTGGACCTCTACAAACTTTTTCAAATTCAAATTCAGACATAGGCCTTAATCCTGCCCAGTCTAAAATAGACGTTAAGTCCTGCCAAAGTAAAGTTTCAGGAATGTGAGGGTATACTGAGGTAAATCTTGCAGGAACTGTATTGAATGTTCCTTTCCCACCTGCTGGAATATAGGTTTTAAATCCATTCCAGTTGTTGTTAAAATAAACATTATCATTATTGGGCAAATTCGATTCGCCCCTCACTGTTAACTTTACAACTTGTTGATCATAAGTTAAGGTATTTAAAAATTCTACATTTAGCCCCTGTGATATTTCATATTTCATGCAATAAAATCCATTATACCCATAAGGAAAAGTGGATGGGAGATCAACTGGAGCACCCAACTTTGGATCTGAGGTATAATTAGAATAAGGGCCTAGTCCATTTGTTTGAATAGCATTAGTAATTTTTACAGGCTGTGTTGTTGTACCAACAGAAAAGTTAGTTGTATTGGTTGTTCTCCCATCACCTACATAAAATTCACCTTGAGGTACATAGACCATTTCTATCCCTAATATTTTAAAATTATCATTAGCCGTAGTTACAATAGTTGGATTCGTTGTGGCTAATTTAATCGTAATTGTTTGTGTAGCTACCGAACCAACAACATTAGCCCCAATTCTTTTAACAAACACACCCATTCCATCCTGAACTGCATCAACAGCAACATCAGTTGATGTGTTACCTCCCACCATTGCAGCATGTTGTGCACTTGTTGTATTTAACTTTTGATGAACCCATTCATTATTCCCTGTACATTTTTGTCTTTTTACAAAAATCCAAACCGCATCCCAATTAGAAGGTCCAGCACTAATAGACCAGCTATTATCCCAAGAAATCGTAAATGTTAGGGTCTGATTGGCATGGTTATATATTGGAGGCGTACCAATAACTAAATTATTTGCGTTGGCATTAAGCAGCACAAATAAGGTCAAAATCAATAAAAATAAACTCTTTTTCATATTCAACATTTTATAATAAAATTTAAAAACTACGTACTCCTCTTCCACCTGCTTCTCTATTTCTTGTTGTGTTTCCATTCTCTGATTGCCCTTGATAGTAACTCCTATCAGAAATTTGACAATACCTCACTTCTGATGTACTTGTATTAAATGCACCACCTCTAAAAATTGTACCAGAACTTAGTCCTCCACTTTTTGGCCACCCCGTTACATCTGCCAATCCAGCATTGGTTAAAGCGCCGTCTCCATTTGTTGTAGTAAAACTTGAATAGTTAAATCCTGCACCACCAACACATTGTTCATATAAGTTTCCAGAAAATTCCATAGCGCCATAATAGGTTGCACCCGCCTGAGATCTATTAGAATTAGCTGTAGCCGCGAAACCAGAACGAATTGGCCCTATATTGTGGTTATACCAACAATTGCCGTCATAAATAGCGTTTGATGTTTCTGAACTAGTATTTGTACTTGAAAAATTACCATTACTTGTTCCAATTTTAGTAGTGCCCCAAGCATATTCATTTGCAACAGGATAAACTGTGCCTCTTGCTACTTTTTCATACTCAAATTCTGTCATTGGCCTTAGACCAGCCCAATCTAAATAAGAAGTAAGATCCTGCCAGTTTAAATAGCCCGCTGGGATAAAAGCATTATAGGTATTAGTTAACCCAAAGACTGCAGGAATTGTATTATTGGTTCCAGCAGTAACAACTTTAATCTCTTGTCTAAAATTATTTAATGCATAACTAAAGTAAGTACCTACAGTACTTGGAACTCTACCAGACCAAACGCCAATTCTTGAAGCTTGTTGGTCATAACTTAAAGTATTTAAATAATCTACAATTTGTTGTTGATTCACTTCGTATTTCATACAATAAAATGCATTATACCCTAAAGGGAAGGTACCAGGGAGACTTACTACAGAACCATAACTAGGATCGCTTACATAATTAGAATAATCACCTAATCCATTTGTTTGTTTTGTTGCATTAATTAATAATGGACTTGCACCTCCATTATTTGAAAAACTATTTGACGTAATACTTCTACCATCTCCAACATAAAACTGGCCTTGCGGAACATAGACCATCTCGATACCAATCACTTTAAAATTATCTGATGAAGTACTTGAGCCAGTTAATTCGGGATTGTATACTCCGGATAACTTCAATGATACTTCACTTGTTGTTGCAAATGATCCAATCGCATTTGATTCAGCACTAGGACGATGTACAAATACACCCATGCCATCTGTTACCGCATCTGCAACTAGTCCAAAAGTCCCCGTTACTGAGTGATCAGATGAAGTACTACTTAAAACAGCATGAGACCAAATTCCATTTGCACCACAGGGCTGTCGCTTTACAAAAATCCAAACTGCATCCCAATTGGAGGGACCTGAATTTATACGCCAACTATTGTCCCATTTTATAGTGAATGTTATTTTATTAGTTGTGGCATTATATGTGGGTGCACCAATGACTAAATTATTAGCAAATAACTTTACAGAAAATAGTACAAAGAGGACACTTAATAAAAATACTTTTTTCATTTTTAAATTAATTTATTGCAGAATTATACAGTCCAAGTTCTAGTGGATTCGCTCCTCCAGCATCTCCTTGATCAAATCGATAATATAATTTTAAAGCTGCATTTAAGTTAGGATCAATATTTGCATACATATATTTTTGAATATCAGTTCTTGATCTTACAGTATTCCATATTCTCAGCTCGTCAATTGTAAAATTTCCATTTTCACCAATGCCATCCACATTTGAACCCAATCTAAATAGGGATGGCAATTGTGCAGTTGCAGAAACGGCATAAGTGGCAATTGAGCTGGCATTTTTATAGACTGTTAAAACTGCAGCGTTTTTTACTAATGCAATGTGGATCCACTGGTTTGACTCAAGTGTTCCTGGCGTTTGCCAACCCACAATTCCTCCTAAGTCACTTATTTGTAATTTTAAATGGGTAGTATTTTTTGCAATATGTAAACCAATATTATCATAAGCCGAAAATACCCTATCATTACTTCCATCAGCACCTGTATTCTTTATCCAAAATTCAATCGTAAAATCAACGATTGAATCATTAACATATACTTGTCCAACTCCATAGGTGTTGCTTCCATTAAAATTGAGTGCATTGCCAAAATTAATATCATTGTATTGCAATGACTGCAATTGAGGCAAAGTAGTTTGTGACCAACTAATATTGGAAAAAATATTAAAAAATAATATGGTGAATACTATTCTCATTTATTATTGTACATCTCCTGTTAATAATACTGAGCCTGATGCATAGCACATTACAGTTGCAATAGCATAGATACCAGATGTAGCTGCATAATTGTACCTATTTACAGTTCCTACAAATTGAACCACCGTGTTATCAGATTGAAGCACCATACAAGTAAATCCAATTGGCAAACTTGATCCATCGAAAGTAATTGTTGGGCCTGTAGCACAAACCAATACCTTGCCATTATAATCAGCAGCATTTGTTCCATTAATCGTTAATGCAGAAGTAACTGAATTAATTGCAGCATTAAAACCTGATATAGTTGCAGCACTTGTACTGCCAGATAATGTACCTTTTACATTTACTGCATCTATTGTTTTAGTTCCTGCAAATGTTTGAGCTCCAGTATTTACAACGCCCTTAACAGTTGCATTTGCATCAGGCAAATTAAAAGTATGAGCAGAGCCTGTACTTACAATGTTAAACGCATTCGCTGTACCTGCAGCAGTACCAGTTGTAAAAGTTTGTGTTGTTGCTGACAAGCCATTCAAGCTGGAAATTCCTGAACTTACGGCGGTTAATACACCAGTAGTTTCATCTAAATTTAGTCCAGAGCCAATTTCAATTTCACCAGGCACTCCTGAAGTAGCAGATTTATTTCCAATTAATTTTTTTGAAGCGATATTTTGGATTTTAGCAAAAGTCACATTTGCATCTGCAATTTTACCTGTGGTAACTGCATTGGCACTAATTGTCGTTGCCACAGCACCAGCAGTATTAGTAATATCTCCTGTTAATGCAGGGAATCTTGCCGCAGACAATGTGCCTGTAACATTGGTTCCAGAAAGGTCAACTGCATTAGCCGTAACTGATTGTCCAGAAATTGATAAATAATTTTCGCCTGTTAAACTTATATCTCCAGTATTGGTTCCACTTATTTCAGAGGTATTTGAAACTGTTAATGTTTTACTAGATGTGCCACCTTCAATTTTAAATCCTGTTGCCAATGATGTTGGTGTAACACCATTAATTGTTTTATTGGTTAGCGCCTCAGTTCCAGTTAAAGTGGCAAGCGTACCTGATATCGGTAAAGTCACATTGGTAGATGCAGAGGTAGAAATTAAAGTTATTTTATTACCAGTTGTAGCAAAATCACCACCTAAGGTTATAGTCTTTCCAGCGTTATTGATACCGGTTCCACCATAGTTAGAACTTAATGCAGTGGTAAGTCCAGTTAATGAAGTAATATCATTATTTGCACCAGACAATGCATAGCTATTATTATCTATTGTTCCATTTGCCTTCAAAAATTCAGTACTTGAACCTGTTGGTGTTTTAATAACATTAGCGATTAAATTTCCGCCAATAGTACCATTGCCACTAATGTTGAAATTTGAATTTAATTGTTGTGATGTTCCATTGGCAATATAAGATCCACTTCCTGCTGGTACATCAGCGGCAGTCAATGCTCTAAAACTAGGCGCTGCTGCGGCACCAGAAACTGGACCTGCAAATACTAGATTCGCATTAGCAGTAGCTACTCCTGTTCCTCCTTGCGCTGGCGTCACCAATGCATTCGTTGTTAAGATAGTGGTGTTGGCGTCTGGTAATGTATAAACTTTTTCAGCACTTGTAGCACCTACGAATTTCGTGAACCCGTTTCCAGTTCCCCCAAAAGAGGAAGCTATTACTTGACTCAAATTTGCAGAACCATCAAAGCTATTGCCATATACTGTTCTTGGAGTTGCTAGTTTAGTAGCAGAAGAAGCATTACCCGTTAAGGCTGCTGTTATTGTTCCAGCACTAAAATTACCAGAAGCATCACGCGCTACAATCTGATCTGCTAAATTTTGTTCGGTTGCAGTAGTAGCAGAATTTGCAATCTTTCCTGCTGTTTGTATTGTTGCTAAATTAGCATCAGTAATACCTGCTGCTCCAGATAAATTAGCATTGGTTAATCCAGTAATCGTATTGGCACTTGCAGCAATTGTTTTATTTGACAATGTTTCTGTTCCTGCCAAAGTTGCTAAAGTTCCAGAAGTAGGAAGTGTGACCTCACTTGCAGCAGAAGTTTTGAATGTAATAGCAGATGCATTACTATTATCAAGAGCTGTCCCTTTTGTAGTAAAAGCTGCACCAGTTATTATTGATCCACCTAAAGAAATGGTATTAGAATTATTATTAGCAACACCAGTTCCACCATTGTTAGGTTTGATAACCCCAGTAATTTGATTATCACCAATTGTACTTCCAGTGATATCACTTAATGTGGCTAAAGTGCCACTTGTTGGGAGCGTGATATTGGTTGCGCCAGTTGTTGTTAATGTAATATTGTTAGTACCTGAAGTAACTAAATTTCCTCCTAATGTAATTGTCTTACCATTATTGTTTACACCTGTTCCGCCATTCGTACTAGGCAAAATACCTGATACTGATGATGCAGAAATATTTCCTATTGCTCTAGTAACAAATTGAGTATTAGCAATTGTTCCATCATTTGAACTCACTGCAGCTGTTGGCACAATAGGAGCGCCTGTAAAACTTGGGCTTATTGCTCTTACCACATCACCTGTTCCTGTTGTGGCAATCTCCTCTATGACACCTGCCCCTGAACTAATACGTCCCAGTATTTTATCTGAAGCAGAAATGTTTTGGATCTTATCAAATGTTACATTTGAATTTAAGATTTTACTAGTTGTAATTTTATTAGCACCAATAGTAGTTGTTCCTGTATTATTTATAGTTACATCACCTGACATATTTACTTTTGCTGCCAAGCTATTTACATCACCTACAATTATTTTACCTGCATCCAAGGCGGATCCAATTGATGAAACGCCAGATATGGTTACATTAGACACATTGGTAATCCTTCCTTTTGCATCAACGGTAAATGCAGGCACTTCAGTGGCTGATCCATAAGTACCAATCGTAACTCCTGAGTTAGCTAATGTAGTAGCAAAGCTACCAGTACCTGTCCCAGTCACATCTCCAGTAAGTGTAATTGTTTGATCCCCAGTATTCGAACCACTAATAGTTGCATCATCTGTTAAAGTCAAAGTTTTACTGATTGTGCCACCAATTATTTTAAAACCTGTTGCCAATGAACTAGGAATTAATCCATTGATTGTTTTATTTTCAAGTGATTCAGTACCATTTAATGTTGAAAGAGTTCCAGATGATGGAAGAATTAAAGAAGTTGATGCATTTGTTTTTAAAGTGATTGGATATGATGTACCAGAAGTTCCTGAAGTTGTAAAAGCAGCACCAGTATTTATATTACCACCTAATGTGATTGTTTTTCCTGTATTAGCTATGCCTGTTCCACCATTTGCACCCAAAACTACACCGGTAACATTGGTAGCAGTACCAAGTAGATTTGCAGTAATAGTATTTGCACTAAAGTCGCCATTTGCATCACGTTTAACTAAAGTAGAAGTTGTATTGATGGATGTAGCATTATTCGCTAAAATTGTCGCGCTATTAATATCAGCTGCCGTTGACCCACCTACTGTTGCTATGATTGGTGAAGCAGCGGTTCCAGATAAATCACCAGCCAATTGAACTTTACCTTTTACTAAAGTAGTCGCATCTGGAGTTGCTGTACTTACAGTTCCATCCACATATTCCTTTACAGATTTGACAGATGGATATTTTGTATCAGATGTGGCATCAGTTGTAATACTCGTACTTTTATTCGCTAGATTCTCTTTGAGGTCAAGTGCAGATTGAGTCAAAGTACTAATTGGCTTATCCAAATCCGCCGTATTATTCACCAAATTTAAACCTAGATTAGTTTTAGCTGCAGTAGCATTTGACGCACCAGTTCCACCCTGATCAATTCCTAATGTCCCTACTGAAGTCAGTCCTTTATTTGCATCTGTAAAAACTGGTTTACTTGCCGACAAACTACTTACAACTGGTTGAGCAGAAAAAGATGTAACACCAGTTACTGATAATGTTCCAGCTATAGATGCATTACTACTTAATGTTGTAACACCACTAACAGTTAGGTCATTACTTAATGTAGCTGACCCAGTTAAGTTAAAAGTACCTCCTGCTATTAAATTAGATGAAAAAGTTTTAATACCCGCTATATCTTGGTCAGAATTTAAATCAACAAAATTCTTTGTTAAAGATCCAGTACCTCCATTTGCAATTCCTAAAATACCGGTCACGCCAGTTGTTAAAGGCAAACCAGTTAAATTAGTAGCTATACCATAACTTGGAGTACCTAAATTAGGCGTTACCAAAACAGGAGCATTTGAAAGTACAATATTACCTGTTCCAGTTGTTCCTGTTGCAGACGAAAGATAATTGAATTGAGTACCTGTTGTACTTACGCTTGTTGTACCAATTTTAAAAGGTGACGGTATTGTTACAGTCCCGGTAAATTCAGGTGATGCTATTGGCGCTTTGAGATTAATTCTATTTGACAAAAATACTGTATCACTCTTTCTCAAATAGGGTGCTACAATACCAGTTGTGTCACTATATTTAACTCGTTCATTTATTGCAGTTGTATTAGTCTGAATATTAGTTGCATTGATACTAATATTATTTGTATTTGTTGAAATTTGAGAAGTATTGTTATTCACCCTAGTGTCTAATGTTGACTCAGCAGATTGGGCTCTTATTACTTCAGCATTAATACTTGCTGTATTAGCGATAATACTTGACGTATTTGAAGTAATGCTAATTGTGTTGGCTGCAATATTTGCAGTATTAGTAGTCACTGCAGATGGCAATGTTGAAATAGTAGATGAACTAACACCTCCAATTGAATTAACGGTTGGCAGGTCTGCAGTTCCTCCTAAATCATTGGTCAATTTAATCTTACCTTTTATACTTTGAGTGGCATCTGGTGTTGCCGCACCAACTACTAATGACGAAACAAAAGCTGTAGTAGCAATTTGAGTTGTACTCGTCCCTGCGACTGCTGTTGGAGCAGTTGGCACTCCAGTAAATGTTGGAGAAGCCAAAGGGGCGCGTAAAGAAATCGCTGAAGTATTTGCAGTTATGCTTGATGTATTAGAAGCCACATTATTTGTAAGTACTAATTCTGCGGCCAATGCTCTTGTCTTTTCTGCATTGATACTTGCTTCTGTATTAGATCTTATCGCGTACGGTAATAACATCGCAGCCGTGTCCTCTATTTTAACCATTAAAGCTTCTGCAGCAATTGCTCTTGTCTTTTCTGCATTGATACTTGCTTCTGTATTAGATCTTATCGCGTACGGCAGCAACATTTCTGCAGTATCCGCATTATTTGTTTTAAGATTTAATCTAGCATCTGCAGCTGTCTTATTATAATACCTTGATAGCATTGATGCCGTATCTGTACTATTCACTTTCAAAGCTTCCGCGGCCAATGCTCTTGTTTTTTCTGCATTGATACTCGCTTCGGTATTAGAACGAATCGCATAAGGCAGCAACATCGTTGCAGTATCTGTATTGTTTGTTTTAAGATTCAATCTGGCATCCGCAGCTGTCTTATTATAATACTTTGAAAGCATTGATGCAGTATCTGTACTATTCACTTTCAATGCTTCAGCAGCCAATGCCCTTATCTTTTCTGTATTGATACTCGCTTCAGTATTTGATCGGATTGCATACGGCAGTAACATCGATGCAGTATCCGCATTATTTATTTTAAGATTTAATCTAGCATCCGCAGCTGTCTTATTATAATACTTTGAAAGCATTGATGCGGTATCTGTAATATTCACTTTCAATGCTTCAGCAGCCAATGCTCTTGTTTTTTCTGCATTGATACTCACTTCGGTATTTGATCGGATTGCATACGGCAATAACATCGTTGCAGTATCTGCATATTTCACTCCTGAGACAGAAACTAAATATGGAGCAATGATTCCTGGAATTTGAGCAGAATCTAATTTGATATCAATACGTTTTGACAAATTTGCTGTATCTACTTTTCTTAAATAGGGATCCAACATGCTAGAAGTATCAGCTATATTTAATTTAAGTGCGGATGTATTTCCAGAACTAACACCTAAAGCGTTAATACGATTGGATAATGAAATAGTATCGGTAGCAAATCGATCAGACACATATTGTGTATTTGCAAGTAACCCAGTTAAAGGCAAACTTATATTACTTGCTCCTGTTGTTGTTATAGTGATATCACCAACACCTTTAAAACTTAAATTTTGTGCAAGGGTAATAGTTTTACCATCATTGTTTACACCAGTACCTCCTTTAGAACCTGGAACGATGGTACTTATTGATAATGCAGAATCAGCAACAGATGATTTTGTTGCAAAAAGTGCATAGGGAACACTCCATAATTGAGAAGTACCCATATCTTGGTATTCTGCATCTGGAGACCATCCTGGTGTAGGTAATGAAGGTTCAATTGCAATTTTGATATTGACAAAATACAATGCATCATTCCATGAAATTGAAGTGAGTCCTGCAACACCCGAAGTCCTTGTCCCTTTTCCAATAACAATTGTAAAAATACCATCATCAGAAGAAACAACTTTAAAAGATTCTGCATAAACACTTGTTCCAGTAGCAGACTCTTTTAAAATAGAAACTTTTGCATAAATATTTCTACCTGCAGCAGCGTTCCCGTTGGCATCTCGAGCAACAGCTTGAAATAAGATTCCATCAGGTGTAATTTGGGCATTCAGATTGTTTCCTAAACAAAACAATGTGAACAATAAGGGTAGTAATATTTGCTTAAACATAATGTCCTAGGTACTAATTTTTCAATATTTTGAAAGTTTGAAGAATGGTAGTGGAGGAGATTTGAATAAAGTAATAACCACTCGGCAAACTAGATAAATCAAGTCTGAACCCAGACAAAAATTGGTCTTGCGTCACATCATAAGCTTTCATAGGCTGCCCTAGATTGCTGTAAACCGACAACCTCATTTTATTTTCATTCTGAATTTTATTGATAAATTTGACTGTTGCATAATTAATGACCGGATTAGGGTTGATTTTTATGCTGAATTTCACAAAATCAACATCCACTACACAATTGGTGAAAAAGTCTCCAGTTTTACTTGCCCAGAACTTATTAATAGAATTTGTAATATTAAAACAGTTCTCTCCAGAGATTAAAATGGGATTACTATAGGTAGTTGTATTCATATTACCCCCTATTCCACCTATAGAATAGCTGATCTTAATTTGCGCAGAAAGCGTCAAACTGAGTACAAAACAGCATATTGTAAAACAAAGTTTCAAATCATTAATTTTTAGAATACGTAGAAATCGAACGACTCGCTGATCTCAAAATAGAGTTCAAGTTTCATCAAACAAGTACGAATAACAAATTGTAATAGAAACCCAGGAAAAATTGATGAAATCAAATATGAAACATTATATATCAATTAATTATAAATAATAATTATATTAATTATATTAACATCAACTTAGAAAAAGAGGCCAGAAAATGACCTACCTAATAAAAATTTCAACCCTTGCAGACCGATTAATTCCGGTATAACTGCCACAACAACCATAAGCATCCCCTGCAGAATAAGACCTTGCACTTAAACCAATACCGACACTAACATCATTGGTGTTTTGATCGGATTCATTGTTCCAAGAAACACCCCATCTAACTTTATGAGATGCATTACCCTGGTAGTTAAAACCATAAAACATATATCCAGACTGTTTGGAGAAGGGGGAACCATATCCATCAAAAGTAATCGCTCCTACTCCACTTGTTTCAATAGACGACTGTGTTGGGGAAGCTGCAAACTTAGAAATTAGCGTAGTTGTCGCACCTGAATTATGAAAACTATTTTGCAACCAACTCCAATTGGTTAAATTATCAATACTCCCGCTTTCAGAAGACACATTTGGAATGTCGGGCCATAATGCTAGGATATCTTTCGCCGCAAAATAATTCATCACGTCATATTTAGCATCCGCATTATTTCGACTTAGATCAGATGAATTTAATGTATTGGTTGTATTCCAATAAGTTGCATCATAATTGAACGTAGTAGATTGTGTTGATTTCATTGCCATCATCCACCCTCCACCATTATATTTACTATCCATTAAGCAATAAACTTGCTTTGGACCAACAGTAGGCAAATCAATCCAATAAACACCATCAGTTGCGGAAGGATAAGCTGTTTTAATTGCTTGCGCACTAGCTGCAGCAGTCATTTCAGTTAAACCATCGGGCGTTGGAAATTTATTTTTATTTTGATTGTACAGATAGACCAAATCACTATGTGACAAATCTCTATCATAAATTAACATTTCTGCAAACAATCCTTTCATAAAGGGCTTTAATGTCAATTGATTTAAGACTGTATTTAAATTAATATTTGCAGTGCTAGAAACGCCATTCACATGCAATAACATTTTACCATTCCCATTGTACGTAATCGCAATAAAATTCCAATCATTCATTTTTAAATACAGATTGCTATTGGTAAAATCTGTGTTATGTCCCCAGAAGTATAACATGTTATTACTATTGACCCATAAACCAAAAGCGCCACCATTATTCGATGCTGCTCCTGCAAACAAAAAATTATCAACATTATAAGATGTAAAGCTTTTTGGTAACACCCATAGCGCAATTGTTCTTTTATTAGATCCTGCGACAGGAGAATTGTTTACGCTCACTAGTGAACTTGACCCGTTGAAATTTAAAACACCCCCATATGCGGTTGAATAAATGGGTGTATTGATAGTGAAATTATTTCCATTACTTGTAAGGTCTTTCAATACTGTACCTGTACCATTGTATGATCGAATATAACCTGCATCTAAATTAGCGATCAAATTATTTCTATTGATTCTTGATTCAACACGTCCATTTGTAAAATTACTGGTCGTGCCATTTAAACTGAAATTTGTTATCGTGCCATCATAAGCGCCCACTTCATCGTATAATGTAGTGATGGTATTTAATTGATTAGGATTCCCTTGTTTAAAAGGAAAATAACTGACTAAGCCAGATTCTTCTCCTGTTAATTCAAGATTCATATTCGCTTGAATCTCTGCTTGAGTTCTCTCAGTATTCCAAACACGTACTTCAGCTATTTTACCCTTGAAAAATTGATTGGGTCCAGTTTGTTGAGATGCCCCAATTGCAAATTTTACAGCAGAGCTATGTGAGTAAACTCCAGGGGTTAAGCTATACTTAGTTCCATTTAAATAAAAAGTTATTTTGCCGCCAGCTTCATCATACACAATGGCAACATGTTGCCATTCATTTAATTTTGCTTGAACAATTTGCCAGCCATTTGATCCATATCCTGCATGAAACCAACCTGCATTCACAAATAAATTCCGATCCCAACCCATATCTTCAATTCCAAATATTGTTCTCCATGTTGCATCATTGGCAGTTGGATACACCCATGCCTCCCAAGTAGTAATAGGCATCACAGAATGATTCACATCTAAATTTGTAAGCACACAATCGTCAACACCATCAAAATCCAAGGCATTGTTTAGATTTTTAGAAAGGAAATTAGTTCCTTGAAAAGCTGGTGCAACAAATTGTGCACTTGTAAACAAGATGATACATGTAAATATTATAGTAAAGAAAGCTCTTTTATGTATAAGTTTAAATTTCATTATGGTAGACCTAATTTTAATTTATACTTGTTATATAAAGCAGTAACTTCAGAAGCAGACAAGGCTTTGTTATAATAAAGAATTACAGCAACGTTTGCATTCATATTTAAATCAGCTTCGTTATCTCTCAACCATCCAACTGTAAATTTATTGATACTATTTACCGGTGTATTGCTAGTCATTGTAGCAGATTTATCAAACACCCCATCCACATAAACTGTCTCTGTCCCATTTGTGCCACCTGTAAATGTTGTGATAACAGTCCAAAATTTATCTGTAGTAGGCGTTACCCCTGTTGTCAATTGCCAAGTGCCTAATCCACCACAAGCACCTCCAGCAAATTTTCCACCTGGACCAATACCAATTGGATGAATGATTGATCCATCACAGGTACTTGTTGCAGGACCCATACTCACAATCATTCCCACTTCTAAATTATTAGGCTTAAAAATTGCCATTACAGAATAAGCACCATTACCTGTTCTTAAGTTATTATAACCACTTGATAGTAAAGCCCATTTAGTTGTGTTAGAATTAGCAGTAGAAAAACAAGAAACATTTTTATCAATTTTAAAAATTGGAGCAGCTGATGTTGACCAAGAAATTTCATTTGAAGATACTAAGTCAGTCCAGACGGTGCCATTCCCATCATATGATTTTTGATGGGTTGCATCTAAATTCAACATCAATCCGTCATTGATTCCAGCTAAGCGATATTTATTAGATAGATAATCCTCCACCAAATAAATTTCTCTGTTATTTAAAACTTTTGGATATACTATTAATTCTGCTATTTCAAAATCAGATTTCTCTCCACTCCAACCAACACCATTAATGGCTAATTGAGAAAAACCGGGATAAGTTCCAGAAGCATATTTAGAAATGACTGTGGTATTAGATCTAGCCAATTCACTATGATCTGAAAACATAATCCAATCTGTTGCAGCATGACTTGTAATGCCATTAGGATAATCAGTTATCCAATAGTTATGATAGGCTACACCAACGTGTCCCATCCAATGACCTGTTAACCAATTATTAGAAGTATTATCTGTCACAATACGTTTGTTATTTGTTGTTCCAGAATAACGTTGTACAACAAATAATGTATACTTAGTATTATTAGTCCAATTAGCAAAAACAGGAAAAGTAATATTTGAAGCAGTAGTACCCTGAATTACAACATTGTTATTTATGGTTGCATTATTGACAATACTAACACCACTCATTGTGGCATGGTTACCGTTACCAGATTGATCTGTCCATGTGGCAGGTGTATTACCTACTACAAATTGATTGGCCATGTAATGTGCGATTGCACCTTTTACAGGTAATAATTTAAATGAAAAGCTTCCGCTACTTGTAAATGTATGGATGGTATATCCATTTACGAAACTCACATCTCCCCCAGTTGCAATTTGTGGGCCCTTGTATCTTATTATCACAATACCATCCGCCCCATTTTCTGATGCAGTTGAATTGATTAACCCTCCTCTTCCACCTGCACCTTTATTGTTTAAATAATTAAAATTTGCAGCACTTGGAATACTAATTGCACCACCAGCATTACCATTTACTGCAAGACCTGAACTACCATTACCTTCATACAATGTATAGGTTGTGGTATAATAAGTGTGTGCAAAATTTGCACCCCCACTTCCTTTATAATCATATGTACTTGAGTTTGGATCTTGTCCTGCACCACCATAAAATCCGCCGCCACCACCACCGCCACCTCCGCCGTCGGTTGAAAATTGTACGCCAGTGCCTCCAGTCATACTTGTTCCATTGGCGCCAGCTGGTTGTGATCCACCTCCAGGTGCCACTCTATCATTAGCTAGTCCTTCATAAGCTCCGCCGCCACCTGCTCCACCTCCTGCAACCACAAAATAAGTATTACCACTTGATACACCAGACCAACCACCACCACCGCCACCGCCACCAGAGCAGCCGCCGGTTCCAGCTTTACCTCCAAGACCTCCGCCATTAGCGCCAGCAGTTCCTGCTCCTTGACCAGTACTACATGGCGCACCACCACCTCCTCCACCGCCAATACTAATTGAAAATGAAGTTGCATTGATATTTCTTGCATTAATGGTTGCAAGTACTGCTCCACCACCTCCACCGCCGCCGCCGTAATTGGCCTGATCGGCACCACCTCCACCGCCGCCTGCACCCACTGCAAGAATTTCGATGGAAGCAACGGTTTTACTATAACTATCACTATAATTCACTGGATGAAAACTTGGCATCACCATTTGAGCATGTAATTGAAACATGCAACACACACCTAAAAAAAATAAAATTGTTTTTTTCATCATCCAATATTATTGCATATCGCCTCCAGTAATAAACACATTAGAACTAGGAGATACGATTGTCGCTATAGCATATTGTCCACCAGTTTTAGAATAATTGGATCTATTGTATATAGTTACACTTGTTCCTGCAGATATGGTTACCGTTCCCGCAGCCATCTGCACAATCATACAGTTGAATCCAGCAGTTAATCCACTTGGAACTGTGATTGTTACAGCACCAGTATTCGCACAATTAATCACTTTCCCGTTATCTGATTGTTGCAAAGTATAAGTAGTAGTTGCTGCAACAATAGATGCACTATTCACAGCAGCACTTCCACCAGCAACTGTTTTATTGCTAAAGGAAATATTTGTTCCGTCATCTGTAATACTACTAGCACCTAATGCAGTTGCACTTGTATACTTTGGTATGGCATTCGTTGTACCACCAGAAATTGCTCCAGTTGGTGCAGCCCATGTTGCTGTATTTGTGCCATTCGTCGTTAATACAAATCCATTTGTACCAGCTACATTTGGATAGGTGATTGCCCCTGCAACTAAATTTCCGGCAGCAGTTATATTACCTGTAGCATTTATGTTTCCAGCATTTGATAAAGTGATTGCATTTGTCGTGCCAGCTGTTTTATTGCCATTGTTAATTTTTATACCAGCAGCAAAGCGGAATGTGGCAGCCCCGTCATTCATATCTACAATATCTCCATCATCTGACAAAATCAAACCTTGTCCACTTAATCCAGCTGCATTCGCTGTTAAGTTATTATTGACCACGGTTGAAGCTGCAGAAAATGTTTTTACTCCGGCAATTGTTTGAGCCGTTGTTAAATCAACCCAAGAAGGTGCAGACCAAGTTGCTGTATTTGTGCCATTCGTTGTTAACACATATCCATTTGTACCAGCTACATTTGGATAGGTGATTGCTCCTGCAGTAATCGTTCCACTTGTTTTAACATTGGTTAAACTAGTATTGCCTAATTGCATTGTATTATCAGCAGTAGCTACTGCCCCATATCCAATTGCGGTGGCATAATTCAAAGTGCCGGCACTTACATCGGCTCCTCTACCAATAAT
>JACCDW011990028.1_pt1 | contig 43077 bp, 38 predicted proteins | sample 7449781 | NCBI WGS metagenome assembly JACCDW01 (sample SAMN15323449, study PRJNA562643) | freshwater metagenome | isolation source: river surface water | place: USA:Blue River Watershed | collected 2017-08-18 | reverse complement strand
GCGGCGGCGCCACCCCCGAGAAGGTCACCGAAGCCTTCAAGATCATGCTCAAGAACCCCAAGGTCAAGGGCATCCTGGTCAACATCTTCGGCGGCATCATGAAGTGCGACACGATTGCCACCGGCGTCATCACCGCTTGCAAAGCCGTGAACCTGAACGTGCCGCTGGTCGTGCGCATGAAGGGCACCAACGAAGAGCTGGGCAAGAAGATGCTGGCCGAATCGGGCCTGCCGATCATCGCTGCCGACACCATGGCCGAAGCTGCGACGAAGATCGTCGCTGCCGTGAAGTAATGACTTTGGGGACAGATCTTTAGCTCTGTCCCCAACTGATTAGGACAAGAATCATGTCGATCTACATCAACAAAAACACCAAAGTCATCACCCAGGGCATCACCGGCAAGACCGGCCAGTTCCACACCGAGAAGTGCATCGAGTACGCGAACGGCAAGAACTGCTTTGTGGCGGGTGTGAACCCCAAGAAAGCCGGCGAGTCCATCTTCGGCGTGCCGATCTTCTCGTCCGTCAAAGATGCCGCCAAGCAGACCGGCGCCACCGTCTCCGTGATCTACGTGCCGCCCGCAGGCGCAGCCGCTGCCATCTGGGAAGCCGTTGAAGCCGACCTGGACCTGGCGATTTGCATCACCGAAGGCATCCCCGTTCGCGACATGCTCGAAGTGCGCAACAAGATGAAGGCCAAGGAAGCCGCCGGTGGCAAGAAGACCCTGCTGCTGGGCCCCAACTGCCCTGGCCTGATCACGCCCGACGAGATCAAGATCGGCATCATGCCCGGTCACATCCACCGCAAAGGCCGTATCGGCGTCGTGTCCCGTTCGGGCACGCTGACCTATGAAGCCGTGGCCATGCTGACCGAAGTCGGCCTGGGCCAGTCCAGCGCCGTGGGCATCGGTGGCGACCCGATCAACGGCCTCAAGCACATCGACGTGATGAAGGCCTTCAACGACGATCCCGACACCGACGCCGTGATCATGATCGGCGAGATCGGTGGCCCCGACGAAGCCGAAGCCGCCCAGTGGTGCAAGGCCAATATGAAGAAGCCGATCGTCGGCTTCATCGCGGGCGTGACTGCCCCTCCCGGCAAGCGCATGGGCCACGCCGGCGCGCTGATCTCCGGCGGTGCCGACACGGCCGACGCCAAGCTGGCCATCATGGAAGAGTGCGGTTTCGTGGTCACGCGCAACCCGTCCGAACTGGGCAAGCTGCTCAAGGCCCAGCTCAAGTAATCGGCACTGTCGCCCAGCGGCCTGACCGGGCCGCTGTGGTTTGCCACAATGGCCAAGCCGGATGTCCTGCGGGACAATCCGGCTTTGTCATTTTTTGTCATTGCACGTCGCCGACCCCGGTCGGCGCCAAAGGATCACCGTGGAAGAATTTTTGACCGCCCATTTCTGGTTCGCCGTGGGCCAGATCATCATGATCGACATCCTGCTCGGCGGCGACAACGCCGTGGTCATCGCCCTGGCCTGCCGCTCCTTGCCGGAAGCCCAGCGCACCAAGGGCATCCTGTGGGGGACCGCCGGCGCCATCGTGCTGCGCGTGATCCTGATCGCGTTCGCGCTCTCGCTGCTGGCCATCCCCTACCTCAAGCTGGTCGGTGGCGTGCTGCTGGTGTGGATCGGCGTCAAGCTGCTGATGCCCGAAGACGAAGACGAGCACAGCAACATCCAGGCCAGCGACAAGCTCTGGGGCGCGGTCAAGACCGTGATCGTGGCCGACCTGGTGATGTCGATCGACAACGTGATCGCGATCGCCGGCGCGGCCCAGGGCGCGGGTGAACAGCACCAGCTGCCGCTGGTGATCTTCGGTCTGCTGGTGAGCATCCCCATCATCGTCTGGGGCAGCCAGCTGGTGCTCAAGCTGATGGACCGCTTCCCGCTGATCATCACGGTCGGCGGCATGCTGCTGGGCTGGATCGCCGGCACCATGGTGCACACCGACCCGGGCCTGGTGGCCTACCTGCCGCAAGACAAGGCCTGGAACTACGGCATGGGCATCGCCGGCGCCTTGCTGGTGCTGGCGCTGGGCAAGGCCCTGGCATTGCGCCAGAAGCCGGCCACCGAGGCGTCCGAAGAGCCGCCGCAGTGAGCCTGGGGCGCCCTCCTGGGCATCGTCTACCATCGCCTTTTGCCAAAAATACTCAGGAGGATTGCATGCCCACCCCGCCCCCCAAAGGCCTGACCTTGATCGAGCTGATGATCGTGATCGCGGTCATCGGCATCCTGGGCGCACTCGCGCTGCCGGCCTACCAGGACTACACCATCCGCGCCAAGGTGTCCGAGATGCTGCTGGCGGCCAACGGCTGCAAGACCGCGGTCACCGAGGCCATCAGTTCCTCGTCGAGCGCGGACGTGTCCGCCGCGCTGCCCACGGCCTGCGAGAGCCAGAGCTCCAAATACGTGAGCGCCGTCACGGTCGACGCCAACGGCGTGATCACCGTCAGCGGCAAGCACGAGGCCCTGCGTGGCAGCACCAGCGCTTCGGCCAACGCGATCGCGCTGACGCCGCTGCTGTCGGGCGACACACCCATCAAGGGCAGCACCGACGGCGGCAAGCCGATCGCCGCCTGGCGTTGCGGACCGGCCAGCAGCAACCCGCTGCCCGCGAAGTACCTGCCGGCTTCATGCAAGGCCGCCTGAAGGCCCACCCCGATCCGAGCCGGGCTGCGCGCGCATGAGCGCCGCCGCGCCCGCCACCGCCGCGGCCCCGCCGACAACGCCCGACTGGCGCGTGGTCGCCCTGCTGGCCCTGCCCTGGGTCCAGCCCTGGGCGCCTGGCCCGCAAGCCAACACCCTGCCCCTGCTGATCAGCTGGGGCTGCCTGGCCCTGCTGCTGCTGTGGGGCCGGCGGATCAGCGCGCTGGCGCTGGCCCAGGCCTGGGCACTGGCCGCGCTGCTCAGCAGCGCCATGGGCCTGGTGCAGTACTTTGGCGAGGCCGGCCGGCTGGGCGGCTGGGTGCATGTGCCCGCTTACCTCGGCGACGCCATGGGCAATCTGCGCCAGCGCAACCAGCTGGCCACGCTGACCGCGCTCGGCGCGGTGTCGGTGCTGTGGTGGCACGGCCAGGGCCTGCGCACGCGCACGGCGCTGGCCATGCTGACCGTGCTGGCCCTGGGCGGCGCCGCCACCGGCTCGCGCACCGGTCTGCTGCAATGGTTCGCGCTGCCCGCACTCATGCTGCTCTGGCAGCTGGGCGGCCGGTGCCGCCCCTGGGCCTGGCGGCTGTGGCTGTGGGCTGGCGCTGTGTTCGTGCTCGCCAGCCTGGCGCTGCCACGCCTGCTCGCCGCCTGGAGCGGTGGGCAGGTCAGCCACGCGCTGGCCCGCATGGGGGCGCTCGGCGGCTGCGGCGAGCGCGGCGTGCTCTGGCGCAATGTGCTGCACCTGATCGGCGAGCGGCCCTGGGGGGGCTGGGGCTGGGGCGAACTCAAGTACGCGCACTACATGGCCGACTACCCGGGGCAGCGCTTTTGCGACATCCTGGGCAACGCCCACAACCTGCCTCTGCACCTGGCTGTCGAGCTCGGCCTGCCCGTGGCCGCGGCTTTTTGCGCGGGGGTGCTGGCGCTGCTGTGGCGCGCCCGGCCCTGGCGGCTGCAAACGCCCAGCGACAGCCTGGCCTGGGGCGCGCTGGCGGTGATCGCGCTGCACAGCCTGCTCGAATACCCGCTGTGGTACGGCCCCTTCCAGTTGGCGCTGCTGTGCTCGGTGCTGCTGCTGTGGCCGGCCATGGCGCAGCGCTTGCAGGACCATGCGCGCGCCCTCAAGGCCCTGGCGGCCGTGGGCCTGTGCCTGATCGCGCTGATCGGCTACGACCACCTGCGCATGCGCCAGATTTTCCTGCCGCCCGCGCAGCGCCTGGCCCTGTGGCAAGCCGACCCCTGGGGGGCGGCGCGCGCGAGCTGGTTCTTTGGCCGCACGGTGGCCTTTGCGGAACTGACCTCGACCGAGGTCACGCCCGACAACGCCGCCGAGATGCTGGCTGCCAGCCAGGCGCTGCTGCACTATTCGCCAGAGCCGCGTGTGGTGCGGCAACTGATCGCCAGCGCCCGTCTGAGTGGGCGCGAGGACCTCGCGCGCTGGCACAGCGCTCAGCTGCGCCAGGTCTACGGGCAGGCGGCCGACTGAGCCGGCTCAGGCCGCGACAAAGCTGCCGCTCTTGCCCCCATGCTTTTCCAGCAGCTTCACATCGGTGATGACCATGCCGCGGTCGGCGGCCTTGCACATGTCGTAAATGGTGAGCAGGGCGACCTGCACGGCCGTGAGGGCCTCCATCTCCACGCCGGTGGGGCCCACGGTCTCGGCGGTGGCGGTGCAAACGATTTCCGACGCCTCGGCCAGCAGCGCGAACTCGACCGCGACGCGCGTCAGGCCGATCGGGTGGCACAGGGGGATCAGTTCGCTGGTTTTCTTGGCGCCCATAATGCCGGCCAGGCGCGCAATGCCCAGCACATCGCCCTTCTTGGCGCTGCCCGAGGCGATCAGCGCCAGGGTGGCCGCTTGCATGCGGATGCGGCCGCTGGCCACGCCGATGCGGTGGGTGGGGGTCTTGGCCCCGACGTCGACCATGTGGGCCTGGCCTTGGGCATCGAAGTGGGTGAGGGGGGAAGAACTCGCGCTCATGGACGGGCAGCAACAGGGTGAATCGGAACTTGGGGACAATGGCGCATGATACGGCCCGTCCGATGTCCCGAGAACACCGCTTGAACCGCACCCCCCCTGTTTCGCGCCGCTGGCCCCGTCTGGGCATCGCCGTGCTGGTCTGCAGCCTAGGCCTGGGCCCGGCCTGGCCGCAACGCCTGGCCTTGCCGGCCCTGGGGGAGGGCGAGGGCCTGTCGCTCGCGGCCGAGCGACAGCTCGGCGACCGCATCGCGCGCGAGCTTTACCGCGACCCCGACTACCTCGAGGACGCGGTGCTCGACGAACACATCCAGCAGCTGTGGAAACCGCTGGTGGAGGCGGCGGCCGCGCGCGGCGAACTCTCGCCCGAGCTGCGCGAGCGTTTTGCCTGGCGCATCCTGCTCGGGCGCGACCGCTCGGTCAATGCCTTCGCGCTGCCCGGCGGCTACCTGGGCGTGCACCTGGGCCTGATCGCGGTGGTGGGCTCGCGCGACGAGCTGGCCTCGGTGCTGGCGCACGAGCTGAGCCACGTCTCGCAGCGCCACATCGCGCGCTCGATCGAGGCGCAGGGCCGCATGACGCCGCTGGTGATCGGCTCGCTGATCCTGGGCGCGCTGGCGGCCAGCAAGAACCCGCAGGGCACGCAGGCCCTGATCGTCGGCGGCCAGGCCGCCGCCCTGCAAACCCAGCTGAGCTACTCGCGCGACATGGAGCGCGAGGCCGACCGCGTCGGCTTTGGCGTGCTGACCGACGCGGGCTACGACCCGCGCGGCTTCGTCACCATGTTCGGCAAGCTGCAGCAGGCCGCCGGCGTCAACGACAACGGCGCCTACCCTTATTTGCGCAGCCACCCGCTGACCACCGAGCGCATCGCCGACATGCAGGCACGGCTGCCTTTGGGCAGCACGGCGACGGCCAGCGTGGTCGACATGGTGCAGGCCATGGTCTCGGCGCGCGCGCGCGTGCTCTCGCAATCGCAGGTCGACAGCCTGCGCCGCTGGACCCAGCTGCCCGAGCACCTGCCGGCCCAGGCCACGCCCGCGCAACAAGCCGGCGGCCTGTATGCCGCCACGCTCGCGTACCTGCTGCTGCGCGAACACGCCGAGGCCGAGCGCCATTGGCGCGCGCTGCAGGCGCACAGCGCCAGTCAGACCGCGCCCGCGCGGCTCACGCGCCTGCTGGGCGCCGAATTGCTGGCGGCCAAGGGACAACACGCCCAGGTGGTGCAAAGCCTGCAGCCTTCGTCGATGGCGGGCCGCTGGCCGCGGCCCGAACTGGTGGCGATCGCGCAGTCGCTGCAGCAGCTGCCCGCCCACCCGGTCAGCGCCGAGGTCGGCGCGCAGCTGCGCCTGCTGGTGCAGGCCACGCCGCACGATGCGCAGGCCTGGAACCTGCTGGGCGCCTGGCTGGCGGCGCAGGCCCAGCCCGTGGCCGCGCTGCGTGCCGAGGGCGAGGCCCAGCTCGCACGCATGGACCCGGGCGGCGCGCTCGACCGCTTCCGCGCGGCGCAAGAAGCCTCGCGCCGCGGCGCGCTGGCGCCGAGCGAGGCGATCGAGGCGGCCATCGCCGACAGCCGCGTGCGCCAGCTTCAGGGCCAGCTGCGCGAGATGCAGCTCGAGCGCTGAGGCGCCGTCTTCAGGCCTGCGAGGGGGCTTGCGCGCTGCGCCGACGCGTGGTCCAGCTGCCCAGGCCCAACACGCCAAGCACCGCCACGCCATAGGTCAGCCACTGCAGCCAGACCTGCGAGGGGGCGTCGAACACCGGGTCGAGCAGAGGCTCGCCCACCACCATCTTGGCCGCGGTGAAGGCGAGCACGGCGGCGCCGGCCTGGATGATGATGGGAAAGCGCTGCACCAGCTTGAGCACGACCGAGCTGCCGAACACCACGATCGGCACGCTGATCAGCAGGCCCAGGATCACGAGGTCCCAAGCGCCATGCGCGGCACCCGCGACGCCGAGCACGTTGTCCACGCCCATCAGCGCGTCGGCGACGATGATGGTTTTCATCGCGCCCCAGAAGGTGGTGGCCGCCGGGCCGTGCGCCTCGTCCTCGCCGGTGTCGGCGATCAGCTTGTAGGCGATCCACAGCAGGCCCAGGCCGCCAACCAGCATCAGGCCCGGGATCTGCAGCAGCCAGACCACGCCCAGCGTCATCACGCTGCGCACGCCGATGGCCCCGGCCGTGCCCCAGACGATGGCTTTCTTTTGCAGCGCGGGTGGCAGGTTGCGGGCGGCCAGCGCGATCACGATGGCGTTGTCACCCGCGAGCACCAGGTCGATCAGGATGATGGCCAGCAGGGCAGACCACCAGGGGGCAGACAGGAATTCCATAGAAAGATCTCTCCAAAGGTTGCAACACGCCTCAAGAATCCATCTGGAATACCCACCCTGCGGGCACGGGGCCCACAGGGGGCGCAAGCCCTCGACAAATCCTCCATCGGCATTCATCGAAGGTCTTGCTCGGCCCGGCCAAGCCGGGCCCGGCACACCGGAAGCCTGGCGGGCTTCGGATTGACGGCGTGCCGAAGGCAGAAGGTTTCTGCCCGAGGGAGCTACTCCCCTTCAAGCAGCGATTAAACCCGCAAGCGCAATGCCCTCAGGGCGGACGGGGAAAATCGCCGCACGCAGCGGCTATGATCGCGCTCCTTGCCCCTTGCGCCATGGCCGGAATCCACATCACCGACATCGAGGCCGCCATCAACCACTGGCGCGCCAAAAAACCCTCGCCCGACGGCGTCACGCTGCCGCGCGAGCTGCGCGCGCTGGCCGAGGTGTATGCGCTCATGGTGTTCTACAAGGAAGACCTGGTCGACGAGTTCACGCTGCCCCATGCCGCGGCCGAAGCCTGGCAGGACTGGTACGCCGGCACGCCCGACACGCCCTGCATCGCGATCTGCTCGACCAGCCAGGGCGACGAACAGTGCAAGGGCTGCGGCCGCAGCTTCGAAGAGGTGCAGCTGTGGACCGAGATGACGGCCGGCGAAAAGCGCGCGGTCTGGCTGCGCATCACGGCCGAAGGGACGTCGTGGCGCTTCAACAAATACGCCGAGCGCGCCGCCGAAGACCGCCAGCAGGCGCGCGCCGCGGCCGCGGCGCAGGCCCTGTTGCCGCTCTGAGCCCGCGCCCGGCGGCGGCTCACCAGCCCAGACCGAGGTGCAGCGGCAGGTAGACGGCCATGCCCAGCGCGATGGTCAGCAACACGTTTTTCTTCCAGAAAAAGGTGGCCGCGCCGACCGCGGCGGCAAACAGCCGCGCGTCCTGCCAGGTGCCGATCAGCTGGCCCTGCGACATCACCAGCTCGGGCACCACCACCGCCGACAGGGCCGCGATGGGGGCGTATTGCAGACCCCTCTGGGCCCAGCCCGGCATGGACCAGGGCTTGTCCGAGAGGAAGAAAAAGCTGCGCGAGACAACGGTGACCACGGTCAGGCCCGCGATCACCGCCAGCGTCCACACGTCGGTGTCGAGCCAGGCCGTCATGCGCGCGCCCCGCTGTCGCCCTGGCGCAGACGCTGCAGGCCCAGGCTGGCCGCCACCGCCACGGCGATCGCGACCACGATGTTGAGCTTGAGCGGCAGGCTGTAGGCCATCACCGCCACCACGCCAGCGACCGCGGCCGCCAGCACGCGCCAACGCGAGCTGGCCAGCGAACACTGGATGGCCAGCAGGCACAGGATGCCGGCAAAGCCCAGGCCCCAGGCGGTCGGGATGAAGTTGGCGAGCAGCACGCCCAGCAGGCTGGCGCCGATCCAGCTGCACCAGTTCAGGCCGTAATTGCCTGTGAGCCAGGCCTCGCGCTCGAGGCGCTCGGCCGGCGTCTGGCCGGGGTGCGCATAGCGCCGCACAAACAGCACATAGGTGATGTCGCCGCAAAAATAGCCATGCCACAGCCGCTGCGCGCGCGGCAGGTGCATCAGGTACTCGCGCAGGTGCAGGCTGAAGACGACAAAGCGCAGGTTCACGCAAAAGGCGGTGGCCAAAATCACCCAGACCGGCGCGCCCGCGATCATGAGCGGCGTGGCCGCCAGCTGGGCGCTGCCGGCAAACACCAGCAGCGTCATGGCCACCGCATCAAACGGGCTCATGCCGGCCTTGACCATGGCCACGCCGGTCATCAGGCCCCAGGCGGCGATGCCCGGCGCCTGCTGCGCCAGGGCGCGCGCGCCCTCCATGAAGGCGGGGTGGCGGCGCAGGCGGGCGGTCAAGAACATTCGTCGGCCTGCAAACGTTGTCCCGGCTGCAGCGGGCAGCCGCGCAGGAACTCGGCGGCGCTCAGGCGCTTGCCGCCCGGGCGCTGCAACTGCGTGAGGCACAGCTGGCCCAGGCCACAGGCCACGCGCACGCCCGAGGCGTCGGCCCGCAGCACCGTGCCCGGCGCGGCGTCGGCCTGGCGCGGCTCGGCCGTGGCGGCCCAGAGCTTGAGGGTCTCGGTCTGGCCGTTGTGCACCAGCGGCACCGCCATGCCCGGAAAGGGGTCGAAAGCGCGGATGCGGCGCGCGAGCAGTTCGGCGTCCAGCGCCCAGTCGAGCGCGGCTTCGGTCTTGTCGATCTTGTGCGCATACGTCACGCCCTCGGCCGGCTGGGGCGTGCGGATGAGCGCGTCGGGCGCGGCCAGCGCCTGCACGATGCAGTCGCCACCCAGGGCGGCGAGCGCGTCGTGCAGCGTGGCCGTGGTGGCCTCGGGCGCGATCGGCAGCGTTTTGACCAGCAGCATGTCGCCGGTGTCCAGGCCGGCATCCATCTGCATGAGGGTGATGCCGGTCTGGGCATCGCCGGCCTCGATCGCGCGGTGGATCGGCGCCGCGCCGCGCCAGCGCGGCAGGATGGAGGCATGGATGTTCAGGCAGCCGCGCGGCGGCAGGTCGAGCACCCACTGCGGCAGGATCAGGCCATAGGCCGCGACCACCATGCACTCGGCATTCGCGGCCAGCAGCGCCTGGCGCGCGGCAGCGGCGTCTTCGGGGTATTTGCCATCGAGCCGCAGGCTGCGCGGCTGGGCCACCGGCACGCCGTGTTCGAGCGCCCACTGCTTGACGGGCGAGGCCTGCAGCTTCATGCCGCGGCCGGCCGGCCGGTCGGGCTGGGTCAGCACCAGCGCGATGGTGTGGCCCGCGGTGTGCAGCGCCGCCAGGGCCTCGCGCGCGAATTCGGGCGTGCCCGCAAAAACCAGTTTCACGCGCGGCCCTTCAGCGCTGCTCGTCGCGCAAGGCCTTGGCCAGCTTGGTCTTGATGCGGCCTTGTTTGAGCGTGGACAGGTACTCGACAAACACCTTGCCGCGCAGGTGGTCCATCTCGTGCTGGATGCAGACGGCCAGCAGGCCGTCGGCCTCGATCGTCTGCGTCTGGCCCCTGCGGTCCAGCGCCTGGACCTTGATGGCACTGGCGCGCTCCACGCCATCGTAGATGCCGGGCACCGACAGGCAACCTTCGTCGCCCTTGAGGCGCACATCGCTGGACCAGCTGATCTCGGGATTGATCAGCACCAGCGGCGCGTTGCGCTCTTCGGAGACGTCGATCACGATCAGGCGCTCGTGCACATCGACCTGCGTCGCGGCCAGGCCGATGCCCTTGGCCTCGTACATGGTCTCGAACATGTCGTCGATCAGTTGCTGCAGGCGCGCGTCAAACGCCTGCACGGGCTGGGCCACCTTGTGCAGGCGCGCATCGGGGTAACGGAGAATCGGAAGAAGGGCCATGGGGGGTATTTTCGCAGGCCTTCAAAGGCCCTGCTCCACAAAGCGCACGATCAGGCGGCCGAAGGCCAGGCCGTCGTGGCCCGCGCGCAGGCTCTCCAGGCGCTCGGCCACGGCGTCGGGCGCGAAGCGCGCGCGCCGCGCCTCGATCAAGGCAGCCGCGTAGTCGGCGTCGAACTCGGGGTGCGGCTGCACGGCCAGCACCTGCGCACCCACGGCATAAGCCGCGACGGGGCAGTGCGCGCTGGTGGCGAGCAGGCGCGCGCCCGGCGGCAGCGCAAGCACCTGGTCCTGGTGGCTCGCCAGCAGCGCGAGCCGGCCCTGCGCGTCGGCCACGCCCGGCGGGCCCAGCCAGTCGTAGACCATGCGGCCCTGGCCCCAGCCCTGCGGCGCGCGGCCCACCGGCGCGCCCAGCACATGGGCGATCAGCTGGTGGCCAAAGCAGATGCCCACCAGGCGCTGGCCTTGCGCCAGGCACTGCGCCACATGCGCGCGCAAGCGCAGGACCCAGGGCGCGTCGCCAAAGGCATCGGCGCGGCTGCCGGTGAGCAAGACCGCGTCAAAGCGGGCGCCCTCGGGCGGGTACTCGCCCTCGCACGCGGCGAAGACCTCGATGCCGCCGGCCCAGCCCGCTTCGCGCAACAGCCGAGCCGTCATCGCGCCATACGAATGCCAGCGCGCGGCCAGCGGCCCTTCAAGCCGGTCGTTGTCGAGGATGCAGATCGCCATGCGCCGATTGTCGCGTCTTGCCCGGGCCCGGGCTTTGACCCAGAATGGGCCGCAGAGCCCGAAGGGCCATCAGGGAGACACGCATGTTGCGCGAACGCGAAGAACTGGGCGCCTGGCTGCGCCTGCTGCTCACGCCAGGCATCGGGCCGGAAACGGCGCGCCAACTGCTGGCCGCCCTGGGGCCGCCCGAGGCGATCTGGGCGCAATCGCCCGGCGCCTGGCAGCGGGTGGTGGGCGCGCGCACCGCACAGGCCATGGCGGTCGAACCCGAGGGCTGGCGCGCCCAGCTGGCCGCGCACTGGCGCTGGCTGCAAGCGGACGAAGCACAGCACGCGATCGTGGCGCTGGGCGACCCCGATTACCCCGCCCCCCTGCTCGAAACCGCCGACCCGCCCTGCCTGCTCTACGCCATGGGCCGCATTGGCCAGCTGCGGCACTTGCAGGCCGAGCGCGCGCTGGCCATTGTGGGCAGCCGCAACCCGACGCCGCAGGGCCGCCTGAATGCCCAGGCCATGGCGCACGCGCTCGCGCAGGCGGGCCTGTGCATCGTCTCCGGGCTGGCGCTCGGGGTGGATGGGGCCGCGCACGAAGGGGCGCTGCAAGCCGCGGTCGAGGGCGCGCGCGCGGGCACGCTGGCCACCATCGCGGTGGTCGGCACCGGGCTCGACCGCGTCTACCCGCGCCAGCACCTGGCGCTGGCGCAGCGCATCGCCGAGCGCGGCCTGCTCCTGAGCGAGTACCCGCTGGGCACACCGCCCCTGGCGGTCCATTTTCCGCAGCGCAACCGGCTGATCGCGGGCTTGTCACAAGGCACGCTGGTGGTCGAGGCGGCTCTCGGCTCGGGCTCGCTGATCACCGCACGGCTGGCGCTCGAGGCGGGGCGCGAGGTGTTCGCCATGCCGGGCTCGGTCCACGCGCCGCAAAGCAAAGGCTGCCACGCGCTGATCCGCCAGGGCGCCAAGCTCGTCGAATCGGCGCAGCATGTGCTCGAGGAATTGCGCCTGCCCGAAACCCTTGCCCGGCGGCCTGCGGCACCCGCCGCGGACGCGGCCGAGGCGCCCGCACTGCTGGCGCTGCTGGGCCACGAGCCTGTGGGGCTCGATGCGCTGCAGGCGCGCTGCGGCCTGGCCACCGCGCAGCTGCAGGCCGAGCTGCTCACGCTCGAGCTGCAGGGCCAGGTGGCGCGCCTGCCCGGCGGCCTGTTCCAGCGCCTGGTGCGCAGCTGAGAGCGCCGCGCCAAAAACAAGAGGCCCCGCAGGGCCTCTTGCGCAGGGGCGGCAGCGCCTTCAGACCACGGCGCCGTGGTTTTCGTCCGAGGGGTCGCCGTCTTTGCGCACCGGCTTGACCAGGTCTTCGCGCTTGACGCCCAGCCACATCGCGATGGCGGCGGCCACGAACACCGAGGAGTAGATGCCAAAGCAGATGCCAATCGTCAGCGCCATGGCGAAGTAGTGCAGCGTCTCGCCGCCAAAGAGCAGCATGGACAGCACCATCATCTGCGTCGAGCCGTGGGTGATGATGGTGCGGCTGATGGTGGAGGTGATGGCGTTGTCGATGATTTCGACCGTGCTCATCTTGCGAAAGCGCCGGAAGTTCTCGCGGATGCGGTCGAAAACCACCACCGATTCGTTGACCGAGTAGCCGAGCACCGCCAGCACCGCGGCCAGCACCGCCAGCGAGAACTCCCACTGGAAGAAGGCGAAAAAGCCCAGGATGATGACCACGTCGTGCAGGTTGGCGATGATGGCCGAGACCGCGAACTTCCACTCGAAGCGGATCGCCAGGTACAGCGCGATGCCAGCCACCACAAAGGCCAGCGCCTTCAGGCCGTCCTGCACCAGCTCGTCGCCGACCTGCGGACCGACGAACTCGGTGCGGCGCAGCGTGACGTCGGGCGTCGCCGCCTTGAGCGCGGCCATGACCTTGTCGCTTTGCTGGGCCGAGCTCACGCCCTTTTGCGCGGGCAGGCGGATCATGACGTCGCGCGCGGTGCCAAAGTTCTGCACCTGCGTCTCGGCAAAGCCCAGGCCCGCCACCGTGCTGCGCACCTGGCCCAGGTCGGCCGGCTGGCTGTAGCTGACTTCCATCAGCGTGCCGCCGGTGAACTCGACCGACAGGTGCAGGCCCCGTGTGAACAGGAAGAACACCGCCGCCGCAAAGGTCAGGAAGGAAATCGCGTTGAAGACCAACGCGTGCCGCATGAACGGGATGTCTTTTTTGATCTTGAAGAATTCCATCGCTCTTCCTCCTTAATCGGCCTTGCCCTCGGGGCGCCAGACGGTGCCGATCGACACCGATTTGAGCTTTTTCTTGCTGCCATACCAGAGGTTGACCAGGCCGCGCGAGAAGAACACGGCCGAGAACATGCTGGTCAAAATGCCCAGGCAGTGCACCACCGCAAAGCCGCGCACCGGGCCCGAGCCGAAGGCCAGCAGCGCGACGCCGGCGATCAGCGTGGTCACGTTGGAGTCCAGGATGGTGGCCCAGGCGCGGTCAAAACCGGCGTGGATCGCGGCCTGCGGGCTCGCGCCGTTGCGCAGCTCCTCGCGCACGCGCTCGTTGATCAGCACGTTGGAGTCGATGGCCATGCCCAGGGCGAGCGCCATGGCGGCCATGCCGGGCAGGGTGAGCGTGGCCTGCAGCAGCGACAACAGGGCCACCAGCAGCAGCAGGTTGACCGCCAGCGCCAGGCTGGAAAACAGGCCGAACACCATGTAGTAGACGCACATGAAGGCGACGATGGCGACAAAGCCCCAGGTCACGCTGTTGAAGCCCTTGGCGATGTTTTCGGCGCCCAGGCTGGGACCGATGGTGCGCTCTTCGATGATTTCCATGGGCGCGGCCAGCGAGCCCGCGCGCAAGAGCAGCGCGGTGTCGTTGGCTTCCACGGTGGTCATGCGGCCCGAGATCTGCACGCGGCCGCCGCCGATCTCGCTGCGGATCACCGGCGCGGTCACGACCTCGCCCTTGCCTTTTTCGAACAGGATGATGGCCATGCGCTTGCCCACGTTCTCACGCGTCACGTCCTTGAAGATGCGCGCGCCCTTGGCGTCCAGCGTGAGGTTGACCACCGGCTCCTGGGTCTGGCTGTCGAAGCCGGGCTGGGCGTCGGTCAGGTTGTCGCCCGTGAGCACCACCTGTTTTTTCACGATCAGGCCGCGGCCCTCGCGGTCCAGGTAGCGCTCGGTGCCGAAAGGCACCACGCCCTGGCCGAGTTCGGCGCTGCGCGCATCCAGGCTCTCGTCGACCATGCGCACTTCCAGCGTGGCGGTGCGGCCCAGGATGTCCTTGGCCTTGGCCGTGTCCTGCACGCCGGGCAGCTGCACCACGATGCGCTCCAGGCCCTGCTGCTGGATCACGGGCTCGGCCACGCCGAGTTCGTTGATGCGGTTGTGCAGCGTGGTGATGTTTTGCTTGAGCGCCTGCTCCTGCACGCGGCGCGCGGCCTCGGGCTTCATGGTCAGCGTGAGCCGGACCTCGCCCGCGTCGGTGGCCTCGGCCACCAGCAGGTCGCCAAACTGGCTGGCCAGCACACTCTTGGCGCCGGCCACCTGCTGGGGCTCGCGCAGGCGCAGCTCCAGGGTTTGGCCGTTGCGCGCGATGCCGCCGTGGCGCACGTCTTTCTCGCGCAACGTGCTGCGCAAGTCGCCGGCCAGGGCCTCGACGCGCTGCGTGAGGGCGGCCTGCATGTCGACCTGCAACATGAAGTGCACGCCACCGCGCAGGTCCAGGCCCAGGTACATGGGTGCGGCGTGCAGGCTGGCGAGCCAGGCGGGCGTGCGCGAGACCAGGTTGAGCGCGACCACATAGGGCGCATCGCTCGGGTCCGGCACCAGGGCCTTCTGGATCGCGTCCTTGGCCTGCAGCTGCTGGTCGGTGTTCTCAAAGCGCGCGCGGATCGAGTTGGCCTCGAGCGTCAGCGCCTGCGGCGCCAGACGGGCGCCCTTGAGGGCCTCCTCGACCCGGGCCAGCGTGGCGCTGTCCACCTTGGTGGTGGCCTTGCCCGCAGACACCTGCACGGCCGGCGCTTCGCCGAAGAAATTGGGAAGGGTGTAGAGGGCACCCAGCAGCAGCGCGATCACGATGATCGCGTACTTCCAGACCGGATAACGGTTCATGATGGGATCGCGTGCAAAGGCCGGACCAGGCCGGCGAAGGGCCGAAGGGGGAAGAGCGGGGGCGTGTTACTTGAGGGTGCCCTTGGGCAGCACCTGCACCACGGCGCTGCGCTGCAGTTGCACTTCCACGCCGCTGGCCAGTTCCAGGCCGATGTGGCTGTCGCCGAGCTTGCTGACCTTGCCCAGCAGGCCGCCCGCGGTCACGACCTCGTCGCCCTTGGCCAGCGCGTCGATCATGGCGCGGTGCTCTTTCTGCTTTTTCATCTGCGGGCGGATCATGACGAAATACAGCACCGCGAACATCAGCAGCAGCGGCAGCATGCTCATCAGGGTGGACTGCATGTCGCCACCGGCGGCAGCGGCGGGGGCGGTTTGGGCAAAGGCGGACGAGATGAACATCGGGAAAGCTCCACGGGATCGGGGGATGAGACGTTTTTGCAGCCGGAAAATGTCCGTCTGCAGACCAATGGACGATTGTATGCGGCACTATCATGGCGCCGGGCAAACCCTTGACCCCACCCAAGCCCGTCCTTTTGAGGCCGGCCACACACTGCCGTGAACTTTCCCCTCCGTCCCGTCGCCGCCCTGCTGGGCTCGCTGGTCTCGCTGTGCGTGGGCTCGTCCTACGCCAAGACCCTGTTTGCCGAGCTGGGCGTGGCGGGCGTGTCGGCGCTGCGCATCGGCCTGGCGATGCTGGTGCTGATGGTGGTGTTTCGGCCCTGGCGCCGGCGCTGGCAGCGCGCCGACCTGGCGCCACTGGCGCTGTATGGCGGCACGCTGGGGCTGATGAACCTGCTGTTCTACCAGGCGATCGGCCTGATTCCCGTGGGGCTGGCGATCGCCATCGAGTTCACGGGGCCGCTGGCGGTGGCGCTGTGGCACTCGCGCCATGCGCGCGATGGGCTGTGGCTGGCGCTGGCCACGCTGGGCCTGGCGCTGCTCATGCCCTGGCAGGGCCTGCAGGCGCCAGGCGCTCTCAACCCCCTGGGCATCGCCTATGCGCTGGCCGCGGCCGCCTGCTGGGCGCTCTACATCGTGGTCGGCCACCGCGTGGCGCGTCGCTACGGGCGCGAAGCCATCGCCATGGGCATGGCCGCGGCCGCGTTGGTGGTGGTGCCGATCGGCGCGGTGGGCGCGGGCGCGCTGCTGCTCGAGCCACGCTGGTGGGGGCCGGGCCTGGTGGTGGCGCTGCTGTCGAGCGCGCTGCCCTATGCGCTCGAACTCTATGCGCTGCGCCACCTGCCCAAGGCCAGCTTCAGCATCTTGCTGAGCCTGGAGCCCGTGGTGGGCGCGCTGGCCGGCTGGCTCATGCTGGCCGAAACCCTGAGCGGCCAGCAGCTGCTGGCCATGGCCCTGCTGGTGGCGGCCTCGGCGGGCAGCGCCAGCTCGGTCAGGGGGCCGTCGGCGCACGACGGCAGTACGCCTGCGCCGACATGAGCCGCCAGCGGCCCTCGGCCAGCAGCTCGAGCGTCCAGGCGTGGAAGGGCAAGAGGCTGGCGTGGTGGCCGATGCTGATCGGGGTGATGCGGGCGTCCAGGAGCTGGCGGTAGAGCCAGGCCTCGTTGGCCAGGTCGAGCGCGCTGGTGGCCTCGTCCAGAAAGGCAAAGCGCGGTGCGCCCAGCAGCAGCCGCGCAAACGCCAGGCGCTGCTGCTCGCCCATCGAGAGCATCTTGGCCCAGTCGCGCTGCGCGTCCAGCCCGCCCACCTGCGCGGCCAGTTCGGGCAGATGGACCTGCTCGAGCACCGCGAGCAGGCGCCCGTCGCCGATCGGCCGCTCGGGCCGTGGGTAGAGCAGTTGGCTGCGCAGCGAGCCGCCCAGCAGCATGTAGGGCTGCTGCGGCAAAAACAGGCACGCCTCGGCCACAGGCCCTTGGATGTGCCCGCCCGCGGCCGGCCACAGGCCGGTGATGGTGCGCAGCAGCGCGCTCTTGCCGCTGCCGCTGGGCCCGACGATCAGCAGGCCCTCCCCGGGCGCGACCGTGAGCGACAAATGCCGCACCAGCACGCGCGCAGGCGCCGGCGTTTGCACCGTGAGGTCGTGCAGGCGCAGCCCCGGCGCGGATGCGGGCGGCTCGGGCGATGGCGCCGCTGAAGCCGGGCCAGGGCGGCGGGCCGGCGCACGCAGCCGCTGAAAAAACGCGTCCAGGCGCTCGACACCGGCCGCGAAACGGCTCAGGTTCTCGAAGTTGTCGACCACCAGCGAAATCGCCACGAGCACCGCCGTGAAGGCGCCTGCGGCCTGCACCGCGCGGCCGACCTCCATCTCGCCGCTGAGCACCTGGCGCGCGATCAGCACGCTGGGCAGCAAGAGGGTGAGCATGCCGTAGGCGTACTGGAAAAGGTTGAGGAAAAACTGCCGGCGAATCAGCCGGTTGAAGTTGTCGTAAACCTCGGCAAAACGCTGCTGCACCTGCGCCAGCTCTTGCGCCTCGCCACGGTAGAGCGCGATCGATTCGGCGTTCTCGCGCACGCGAATCAGCGCAAAGCGCAGGTCCGCTTCGCGCCGCAGCTGGCGAAAGTTCAGCGCCGTCAGCGGCCGGCCAAAGAGCCCCAGCGTGACCGCCGTGCCCACGGTGGCGTAGAGCAGGAGAAAAACCACGAGCGCGGGCGAGATCGACCACAGCACCCGGCTGAAGCCCGCCAGCTGGATCAACGAGCCCACGAGAATCAGGCCGAAGAACAGCGACTTTTGCGTGAAGCTCGCGATGTCTTCGGCGATGCGCTGGTCGGGGTTGTCGATCGCGGCCTCGGCATTGAGCGCGTAGAACTGCCGGTGGCTGAAATAGTGGTCCAGGAAGCGGTGGGTGAGCCAACGGCGCCAGCGGTTGCCGAGCCGGTCGCGCACCAGGTAGTACAGCGCGTAGGTCGGCACCGCGCCACAGACCCAGAGCAGGCACCAGCGGATCGCGTGCCAAAAGCGGGCCGCGTCACCGGCCGCCAGCGCCGAGGTGAACTCGCCCGTTTCCTGGTTGATCAGCACGGCAAAGCCGGTTTGCGCGAGCAGCAGCGCCAGCAGCAGGGCCACAAAGGCGCGCGCGCGCCACCGGTCCTCGCCGTGCCAGTAAGGCGCCGCGATGCCCAGGTAACGCTGCCAGAGTCGGGGCGGTGGGGTGCGGGTGTCGGCCACCCCGCCAGCATCGGCGCCTCAGCGCCAGCGTGTCGGTTCGATGTGCACGCTGCCGTGGTCGCCACTGAGCGTCACGGCACTGTCTTGCACCGTGGCTTGCAGTTGCATGCTGCGCTCGGCCATGCGGGCGAGCTCCTGCGAGGCCTCGGTGGGCACGCGGTAGACCTGCAGTTTGTCCAGGCGTGTGAGCTTGCTCTCGATGCCCTTCCACCACACTTCGGCCGCATGATGGAAGCAGTACACGCGCACCGCATCGGCCTTCTGGCAGGCCTTCATGAGCGGCTTGTCTTCGGGCTGGCCGACCTCGACCCACAGGCGCACCTGGCCGGTGAAGTCCTTGAGCCAGAGGTCGGGATCGTCGGGGTCCGACAGGCCCGCACCAAAGGCCAGCGTGCCATCGCCACCGCAGGTGTCCTGCAGCTCGTGCGCGTTGAGGGCCAGCGCCAGCAGGCGCACCATCATGCGCTCGTCGGTCTCGCTGGGGTGGCGCGCCAGGGTCAGCGCATGCTCGGCGTAGTAGCCGTGGTCGATGTCGGCGATCGAGAGATTCGCCTTGTAAATGGTGGACTTGAGGGCCATGGGCTCAGACGCGCTTGGCCAGCTCGACGGCTTTGCCGATGTAGCTGCCCGGCGTCATGGCCAGCAGGCGGTCCTTGTCGGCCTGCGGGATCTCCAGACTCTGGATCAGCGTGTGCAGGTCGGCCGCGGTGACGCGCTTGCCGCGCGTGACTTCCTTGAGCTTTTCGTAGGCGCCTTGCACACCATAGCGGCGCATCACGGTCTGGATGGGCTCGGCCAGCACTTCCCAGGCGGCATCGAGGTCGCTGGCCAGCGCCTCTTCGTTGAGTTCGAGCTTGGCCAGGCCGGTCATCAGCGAGGCGTGCGCGAGCACGGTGTAGCCCAGGCCGACGCCGACGTTGCGCAGCACGGTGGAGTCGGTGAGGTCACGCTGCCAGCGGGAGATCGGCAGCTTTTCAGACAGGTGCTTGAGCACCGCGTTGGCCAGGCCCAGATTGCCTTCGGCGTTTTCAAAATCGATGGGGTTGACCTTGTGCGGCATGGTGCTCGAGCCGATCTCGCCGGCCTTGAGCTTTTGCTTGAAGTAACCCAGGCTCACATAGCCCCAGATGTCGCGCGCCAGGTCGATCAGCACGGTGTTGCTGCGCGCCACGGCGTCGAACAGCTCGGCCATGTAGTCGTGCGGCTCGATCTGGATGCTGTAGGGCTGAAAGGTCAGGCCCAGGCCCCATTCGGCGCTTTGGGTTTCGCCGAGCTCGGGCGTCTCCACCACTTTTTGGGCAAAGGCCTCCCAGTCGACATCGGGCCAGGCCGACAGGTGGGCGTTGTAGTTGCCCACGGCACCGTTCATCTTGCCCATGAGCTTCACTTGGGCGATCTTCTCGCGGCAGCCGTTCAGGCGCACCACCACGTTGGCGAGCTCCTTGCCCACGGTGGTGGGGCTGGCGGTCTGGCCGTGGGTGCGGCTGAGCATGGGCACGGCGGCGAAGGTGTGGGCCATCTCGCGCAGCTTGGCAATCAAGCCGTCCAGGCCCGGCAGCAGCACTTCGGCACGCGCGTGCTTGATCTGCAGCGCGTGGCTGGTGTTGTTGATGTCCTCGCTGGTGCAGGCGAAGTGCACGAACTCGGCGTTCTTTTCGAGTTCAGGGCGGTCCTTGAACTTGGACTTGATCCAGTACTCGACGGCTTTCACGTCGTGGTTGGTGGTCTTCTCGAAAGCCTTGATGGCCTCGCCGTCGGCCTCGCTGAAGTTTTTCACCAGGCCCGCAAGGTAGGCGCGCGCGCCCGGCGACAGCGGCTTGAATTCGTCAAAACCGGCGTCCGAGAGGGCGATGAACCAGGCGATTTCGACCTGCACACGCCGGTGCATGTAGCCCAATTCGCTGACCAGGGGGCGCAGGGCATTGAGTTTGCTGGCGTAACGGCCATCCAGCGGCGAAAGGGCGGAAATCGGCGCAAAGTTCATGCCGCGATTGTAGGCGGGCCGGGTTTACCCGAGGCCGCGCGCGGCCCGGGCGCGTGGCGCGGCCCCGAGGGGCTTCCCTCTAGAATGGCATCCCCTGACTCTTCGCCGCCCCCATGAAACTCATTGGCTCGCTCACCAGCCCCTACGTCTGCAAGGTCCGCATCGTGCTGGCGGAAAAGAAGCTGGACTACCAGTTCGTGACCGAAGACGTGTGGTCGGCCGAGACCCGCATCCATGAGTCCAACCCGCTGGGCAAGGTGCCCTGCCTGATCATGGACGGCCACGAGGCGGTGTTCGACTCGCGCGTGATCGTCGAGTACCTGGACACGCTCTCGCCCGTGGGCAAGCTGATCCCGGGCAGCGGCCGCGAGCGCGCCGAAGTCAAAACCTGGGAAGCGCTGGCCGACGGCGTGATGGACGCGGCCATCCTGGCGCGCATGGAGGCGATCTGGCCCGCCCGCAGCGAGGCCCAGCGCAGCCAGGCCTGGATCGAACGCCAGCTGGGCAAGATCGAGCAGGCGCTGCAGGCCATGGGCCGCGGCCTGGGCGACAAGCCGTTTTGCTCGGGCATCCACATGAGCCTGTCGGACATCGCGGTGGGCTGCGCGCTGGGCTACCTGGATTTCCGCTTCGCGCAGATCGACTGGCGCACGCCGCACCCCAACCTGCACCGGCTCTACGACAAGCTGATGCAGCGCCAGAGCTTCATCGACTGCATGCCGCGCGCCTGAGCGCAGGCCGCTCTCCCCAAGCCGCGCCGCCGCGCGGCTTTTTCATTTGTAGAAGGCTTCGACCTGGCCCTTGAGCTTGAGCATCAGCGGGTTGCCCTTGCGGTCCAGCGTCTTGCCGGCCGGCACCTTGACCCAACCTTCGCTGATGCAGTATTCCTCGACGTCAAAGCGCTCCTTGCCATTGAAGCGGATGCCCACCTCGTGCGCGAACACGGCGGCCACATGGTGCGGGCTGCGCGGGTCGATCGAGAGGTGGTCGGGCAGGGGCGGGCGGGCGGTGTCGGTCATGGTGCGGGCACGAAAACAAAACCCCGATTGTCGGCGATGGCTCAGGCCATGACGTGCCGCCACAGCGCCAGCACGGCCTGCGGCGCACCATCGAGCTGCGCCAGGGGCAGCTGTGTGGGCTGCTCGTCGAGGCGCAGGCGGTGCTGCAGGCGACGCATTTCGCGGTAGGCGTCGGCAGCGGCGCGGCCCATGCCCTCGGACAACAGGCCCACCGCCTCGGCGCGCTGCAAGAGCGCGATGTTGCCCACATTGTCGGCCAGGCCCGGGTGCGTGGCCGTGTGCAAGAGCACCAGGTACTGCACCACGAACTCCACGTCGACCATGCCGCCCGCGCTGTGCTTGAGGTCAAAGCGCCCGTCGGGCACCGGGTGCGCCTGGCGCACCTTCTCGCGCATGGCGACGATCTCGGCCTTCAGGCTGGCGGCGTCGCGCGGCGCGCCAATCACCGCATGGCGCACCGCCTCGAAACGCGCGTGCAGGGCTTCGGTGCCCATCACGCAGCGCGCGCGCGTCATGGCCTGGTGTTCCCAGGTCCAGGCGGTGTTGCTGCCGCGCTGCTGCTGGTAGTCGGCATAGGCCTCGAAGCGCGTGACCAGCAGGCCCGAGTTGCCGTTGGGCCGCAGTGCGGTGTCGATCTCGTAGAGGTCGCCCTCGCCGGTCTTGACCGTCATCCAGTTGATCAGCTTGCGCACATGGGCCGCATAGACCTCTTGCGCGCGCTCGTCTTCGTCGTCGTAGACGAACACGATGTCCAGGTCGCTGCCATAGCCCAGCTCCTTGCCACCGAGCTTGCCGTAGCCGATGACGGCGAACTGCGGGTCTTCGCGGTGCGTGTTTTTGAGGCGACTCCAGCACCAGCGCGCGGTCACGCGCAGCACCGCGTCGGCCAGCGCGGAGAGGTCGTCGGCGACCTGCTCCACCGTCAGCACCCCTTCAACGTCGCGCGCCAGCGTGCGGAACTGCTCGGCGTGGTGGGCGCGGCGAAGCAGATTCAGCAGGTTTTCCTCGTCGTCCTCGCCGGTGCGCGCCAGCGCCGCGCGGCGCGCTTCGAGCTCGGCCTCGAAGGCGGCGGGTACAAAGCGCGTGGTGAACAGGTCGCCGCCGGCCAGCTCGTCGATCACGCCCGGGTGCTGCACCAGGTAGCGCGCGGGCCAGCGCGCCGCGCCCAAGAGGCGCAAGAGGCGCTCGTGCACCGAGGGCCGCTCGAGCAGCAGCGCCAGGTAAATCTCGCGGCGCAGCAAGGGCTCGAGCCATTCGATCAGGCGCAGCACCGCCTCGTCGTGCACACGGCCCTCGTCGAGCCATTGCGCGGTGCGCTGCAGCAGGCGGGTCAGGCGTGCGCGCCCGTCCTCGCGCAAGGCCAGCACGCGCGGGCTGCTCAGCAGGTCCTGCACGCGGTCGTGCAGCGCGGAGGGCAGGCCCAGGCCTTCGAGTTCGGCGGCGACGCCGTTGCCGCCGTTGCTTTTGCCATGGCCATTGCAGTTCTTGCACTCGCGGTCGCCGCCCAGCAGGGTGTCGAACTCCTGGGCCACGGTTTCACGGTGGGCGTCGAGCGTGCGCAAAAAGTCGCAGCCGCTGGCCAGGCCCAGGGTGCTGGCGATCCAGTGCAGGTCTTCGTCCGAGGTCGGCAGCACATGGGTTTGCTGGTCGTCGAGGTACTGGATGCGGTGTTCGACCGCGCGCAGGAATTCATAGGCCTGCGCCAGCGCGTCGGCCGTGGCCTGCGGCATGAGGCCGGCGCGCGCCACGCGCTGCAGCGCGTCCAGCGTGGGCCGCGTGCGCAGCTCGGGGAACTGGCCGCCGCGCACCACCTGCAAGAGCTGCACGGTGAACTCGATTTCGCGGATGCCGCCGCGCGAGAGCTTGACGTCGTTGGCGCGCTCGGGGTGGCCGGCGCTGCGCTTGCTCGCGTGGTCGCGGATCTGGCGGTGCAGCACGCGCAGCGACTCGAACACGTTGTAGTCCAGGTAGCGCCGAAACACAAAGGGCAGCACCACCGCACGCAGCTGCTGGGCCGAGCCGCTGGTGATGGCGCTGCGCGGCGCCACCACGCGGCTCTTCATCCAGGCAAAGCGTTCCCACTCGCGGCCCTGCACCAGCAGGTATTCCTCGAGCGCGCCGAGCGAGACCACGCTGGGCCCCGAATTGCCATTGGGCCGCAGTGCCAGATCGACGCGAAACACAAAGCCGTGCTCGGTGGTCTCGCCGATCAGCGCCTGCATGCGCTTGACCGCGCGCGCGAAGTACTCCTGGTTGGAGACACGGTGGCGGCCCTCGCGGTTGCCGGCGGTCTCGCCGTCCTCGTCGTAGACGTAAATCAGGTCAATGTCGCTGGAGACATTGAGCTCGCGCGCACCGAGCTTGCCCATGCCGACGATCCACATCTGGGCGCGCTGGCCGGCGGGGCCCAGGGGCGCGCCATGGAGTTCATCGAGGTCCGCCTGCACCTGCTGCCAGGCGGCGTCCAGCGTGACCTCGGCCAGCCAGGTCATGGCGTGCGTGATGTGCGAGAGCGGCGCCCGGGCCTCGGTGTCGAGCCGCACCAGGCGCTCGAGCGTGAGCTGGCGCAGCACGCGCAAGGCCGCGTCCAGCGCCAGGCCCCGCGCGCGCAGGGCCTGCAGGGTGTCGGTCAAACTTTGGCGGGAGGGCGGGCCGGGGGGCAGCAGCGGCAGCAGCTCGGCGTAGCGGCGGTGCAAACGCTGCACAAAACGGGAATGCAGGGCGGCGGGTGCCAACGCCCCCGTACCCGCTGAGGCCACTGCCGTCGGCTGCTCACTGCCGGTCATAATTCTTGCTGCTTTCCAATCTTCAACTGACAGGCTCTTCGTGCCCTTCCCGTCCCGCATCCAGACTTGGCTCGCACGCCTGGCGCGCGGGGCCGCCTGGCTGGCTTTGGCGATCGGCCTGAGCCTGGGCATGGGCTGGGCGGCCCTGCATGTCTGGATTGTGCCGCGAATCGCCGATTTCCGCCCCGCGCTCGAGCGCCTGGCCAGCCGCACCATGGGCATGCCGGTGCAGGTGGGCGAGCTGCGCGCCGAGTCGACCGGCTGGGTGCCCTCTTTCGAGCTGCGCCAGATCCGGCTGCTCGACGCCGAAGGCCGGCCCGCGCTGACGCTGCCGCGCGTGGTGCTGGCCATCAGCGTGCGCTCGGTGCTGCGCCTGGGGCTCGAGCAGCTGGTGCTCGACCGGCCCGAACTCGATGTGCGCCACACCGCCAGCGGCCAGTGGCTGGTGGCGGGCCTGGCCCTGGGCACGCCCGGCAGCGAAAACAGCGCCACCGCCGACTGGCTGTTCAGCCAGCGCGAGGTGGTGGTGCGCGGCGGCACGGTGCGCTGGACGTCCGAGCGCGCGGCCGGCGCCGAGCAGGCGCCCACGCTGTCGCTGACCGATGTCGACCTGGTGCTGCGCAACGCGCTGCGCCACCACGACATGCGGCTGGACGCCACGCCCCCGGCCAGCTGGGGCGAGCGCTTTGTGCTGATGGGCCAGTTCCAGCGGGGCCTGCTGTCGCACCACCCGGGCGACTTGGGCGACTGGAGCGGTCAGGCCTTCGCCCACTTTCCGCACACCGACGTGGCCCAGCTGCGCCAGCACCTGCGCCTGGGCGTGGACCTGCGCTCGGGCCAGGGCCGCCTGCGCCTGTGGTCGGACATCCGGCAGGGGCGCTGGGTCGGTGGCGCGGCCGACCTGGACATGCGCGCGGTGCAACTGCGCCTGGGCGAAGGTCTGGAGCCGCTGGCCTTTGCCCAGCTCTCGGGCCGGCTGTCGGGCCACCACGACGCCCAGGGCTGGTCGGTGGCCACGCGCGGTCTGGCCTTCACCAGCGAAGCCGGCCTGCACTGGCCCGGCGGCAATGTGGCGCTGCAGCACACGGCGGCGCAGGGCCAGCGCCCCGAGCGCTACGAATTGCAGGGCGAACGCCTGGACCTGCAGTCGCTGCGCGAGGTCGGCTTGCGCCTGCCGCTGCCCGCGCTGTGGCAGCAGCGGCTGCGCGAACACACGCTGGCCGGCCAGGTGCAGACGCTGCAGCTGCGCTGGGCCGGCTCGGCCGAGGCACCGCGCGAGCTGCAGGGCCAGCTGGCCGCCGAGGGCCTGCGGGTGCAGGCGCAGGCCGACGCCCACAGCCCCTGGCCCGGCCTGCAGGGCGCGCGCCTGAACACGCAGTTCACGCCCGAGGGCGGCAAGCTGCAGCTGGACATCGAAGACGGCGGCACCCTCCACTGGCCGGGCCTGCTCGAGGCCGACACGCTGGCGGTGCGGCAGCTGCACGCCGAGGGCCGCTGGCAGCGCCAGGGCGCAGGCTGGAGCGTGCCGCAATGGAAGGTGCAGCTCGTCAACGACGACCTGCAGGGCCAGGCCCAGGGCCAGTGGCGCAGCAGCGAGGGCGGCGGGCCCGGCGTGCTCGAGCTGCAGGCGCAGGTCGCCCAGGCGCGCGCCGAGCGCGTGCACCGCTACCTGCCGGCCGATCTGCCGGCCGAGGTGCGCCGCTATGTGCGCGAGAGCGTGCGCGGCGGCAGCCTGCAGCAGCTGCAGGTGCGCATCAAGGGCGACCTGGCCAAGCTGCCGATGGCGCAGCCGCGCGATGGCGAGTTCCGCTTCGCGGCGCGCCTGCACAACGTCGAACTGGCCTATGTGCCAGCCTACCTCTTGCCCAGCGGCAGCCCGCAGTGGCCGGTGCTGCAGCAGCTGCAGGGCGATCTGGTGTTCGAGCGCCAGGGCATGCGGCTCAGCGGCGCCAGCGCCCGCATGGGCGAGGCGCGCGCACCGGTGCAGGTCAGCCAGCTGCGCGCCGAGATCCCCGACCTCGCGCACGACCCGCGGCTCGAACTGAGCGCCGAGCTCAGGGGCCCGGCGGCGCAGGTGCTGCGCCGGCTGCAGCTGTCGCCGGTGGACGCGATGCTCTCGGGCGCGCTCAGCCAGGCCCAGGCCGGCGGCCCGCTGCAGGGCAAGCTGCGCCTGCAGGTGCCGGTGCTGCGCCCGCAGGACACGCGGCTGCAGGGCAGCGTCGGCTTCGCGGGCACCGACCTGCAGATCGGCCCGCAGGTGCCGCCGCTCGAGAAAGCGCAAGGCACGCTGGAATTCACCGAGTCCGGCTTTCGCCTGCAGGGCGTGCAGGCGCGGCTGCTGGGCGGCACGAGCCGGCTCGAGGGCGGTTTGCGCAGCGCGGCGCAGGCTGGCGCCGAGCCGCAGCTGCAAATCCGCGCGCAAGGCCAGGTCACGGCCGAGGGGCTGCGCGCCGCGCGCAGCCTGCAGCCGCTGGACCTGCTCGGGCGCCAGACCCGGGGCCAGACGGCCTACAGCGCCACCATCGGCTGGCGCCACGGCCAGCCCGAGCTGCAGCTGCGCAGCAACCTCGAGGGCCTGGAGCTGACCCTGCCGGCGCCGCTGGCCAAGCGCGCCGCGCAGCCGATGCCGCTGCTGATCGCCTCGCGCGTGCTGGCGCCGGCCAAGGCCGGCAGCGCCTCGCAGCGCGACCAGCTCAACGTCGAACTGGGCCAGGTGGTCAGCGCGGTCTATGTGCGCGACCTCTCGGGCCCGAGTCCGCGCGCGCTGCGCGGCAGCCTGGCGCTGGGCACGGGCGCGGCGCCGCCCACCCTGCCCGAGCAGGGCGTGGCCGGCGTGGCGCGCTTTGACGAGCTCTCGCTCGACGCCTGGCAGGCGCTGTGGCCGGCCGGCAGCGGCCTGGACAGCGACGACGCCAACGCGGCCTGGGCCAGCTACCTGCCGAACCGGCTGGGCCTGCAGGCCGCGCGCCTGACGACCGAGGGCCGCACGCTGCACGAGGTGGTGGCCGGCATCACGCGCGAGGGCATGAACTGGCGTGCCAGCATCGACGCGCGCGAACTCAGCGGGCACGCGCAGTACACACCCGCCAGCCGCCAGCAGGGCGCGCGCCTGTACGCGCGGCTGGCCAAGCTCAACCTGCCGCCGAGCGCCGTGGGCGAGGTCGAATCGCTGCTCGAGGCGCCACCGAGCGCCATGCCCGCGCTGGACATCCAGATCGACGAGCTGGTGCTGCGCGGCAAGCGCATCGGCAAGGTCGAGATCGAGGCCGTCAACCTGGAGTCGCGCGCGCCGCGCGCCAGCGCCGCCGCGCGCGAGTGGCAGCTCAACAAATTCAATGTGCTGGTGCCCGAGGCCACGCTGCGCGCGCACGGGCGCTGGGCGGCGGCCAGCGACAACCGGCCGCGCCGCACCGAGATGCATTTCCGCCTCGAGGTGCAGGACGCGGGTGCGCTGCTGACGCGCCTGGGCACGCCTGGCGCGCTGCGCGCGGGCAACGGTCAGCTCGAGGGGCAGGTGGGCTGGAACGGCTCGCCGCTGGCCTGGCACTACCCTTCGATGCAGGGCCAGTTCCGCGTGCAGCTCAAGCGCGGCCAGTTCCTCAAGGCCGATCCGGGCGTGGCCAAGCTGCTCGGCGTGCTGAGCCTGCAGGGGCTGCCGCGGCGCCTGTTGCTGGACTTCCGCGATGTGTTTGCCGAAGGCTTCGCCTTCGACACCCTGCAGGGCGATGTGCAGATCCAGGGCGGCATCGCCTCGACCCAGAACCTGCACATCGAAGGCGTCAACGCGGTGGTGCGCATGGAAGGCTCGGCCGACCTCGCCAAGGAAACCCAGCAGCTCAAGGTGCTGATCCTGCCGCAACTCGACGCAGGCGGCGCCTCGGTGGTGGCGGGCCTGGCCGTCAACCCGGCCTTCGGGCTCACCGCTTTCCTGGCGCAGTGGCTGCTCAAGATCCCGCTGTCCAAAGCGACCATCCAAGAATTCGCGGTCGACGGCAGCTGGAGCGAGCCGCGCGTGACCCGCCTGAACAACCCCGAGGCCGCGCCCGCCAACCGCCCATGAGCGAGACCGCGCCCCGATTGCCGGCCTGGCCGCGCACGCTGGATGACCTGCTGCCCTGGCGCGCGGGCCGGCTCTCGCTGTGGCTGGCGCTGATCGCGCTGGTGATCGCCATGCTGGCCACCCTGGTCTGGCTCGCGGGCCGCTACGAGGCCAGCCAGGTGCAGGCCGAACTCGAGCGCGACACGGTCGACGCGGTCAGCGACTTGCGCACCGGCCTGTCGCGCGACGTGCAGGCGCTGCAGGGCCTGCAGGCCCACCCGTCGACACGCGGGGACTGGCAGCAGGCCGCCCTGGCGCTGCTGCGCGACAAGCGCGAGTGGCTGCGCATCGAGCAGCGCAGCGCGCAGCGGGCGCTGCTGGCCGAGGCGGAGTCGCCCTTGCGCCCGCCGGTGTTCGCGCGCAGCCCGCGCAGCGAGGTGCAGGGCGAGATGGTGCAGGCCTGCCTGCGCGCGCAGCGCTTCAACGGCCCCGCCTACTCGAGCAGCTACTACCTGCCGCAGGCCTCGGGCCTGGGCACCGAGGTCATGGAGCTGTGCCTGCCGGTGGTCGAAGACGGGCAGCTGCGCGGCTTCACGGTGGTGGTCTACAGCCTGCAGGAGCTGCTGCTCGAGCGCCTGGGCCACACCTTCGGGCGGCGCAACCTGGTGGCCTTCACCGAAGCCGACGGCACGCGCCTGGCCATGGTCGGCGCCGACCGCCGCGGCCAGCGCCTGTTCACCGCGCAGCAGCTTTTGGACCTGCCGGGCAACACCCTGGTGCTGCGCATGGACGGGCGCCGCCCCGCGCCCGACCTGTTCCCCAATGTGCTCACGGCCCTGGTCTCGGCGATGGCCATTGCCCTCATCACGGTGGTGGTGCTGCTGGTGCGCGACTCGCGCCGGCGCCTGAAGGCCGAGCATGAGCTGGGCGAGGCGCTGGCCTTTCGCAAGGCGATGGAGGACTCGCTGGTCACCGGCTTGCGCGCGCGCGACCGCGAGGGACGCATCTCTTACGTCAACCCCGCGTTTTGCGCCATGGTCGGCTTCGAGGCGCAAGAGCTGATTGGCCAGTGCGCGCCCATGCCGTATTGGCCGCCCGAGATGGTGGGCGAGTACCAGCAGCGCCAGGCGGTACGCCTGGCCGGCAACGCGCCGCCGCGCGAGGGCTACGAGTCGGTCTTCATGCGCAAGGACGGCACGCGCTTTGCGGTCCTCGTGATCGAGGCGCCCCTGATCAGCGCGCAGGGCGTGCAGACGGGCTGGATGAGCGCCATCCTCGACATCAGCGAGCAACGCCGCGTCGAGGAGCTCTCGCGCGCCAGCCAGGAGCGGCTGCAGGCCACGGCGCGCCTGGCCACGGTGGGCGAGATGGCCTCGCTGCTCAGCCACGAGCTCAACCAGCCGCTGGCCGCCATCGCCAGTTACGCCAACGGCTCGCTCAACCTGCTGGGCCCGCAGGGTGCCGCCGCGCCGACGCCGGGCGTGCTGGGCGATGTGCACATGGCGCTGCGCCGCATCGCCGAGCAGGCCGGCCGCGCCGGCCGCGTGATCAACAGCGTGCACGACTTCGTGCGCCGGCGCGACCAGGCGCGCGAGGCGGTGGCGCCGCAGGCGCTGCTGGGGGCCATCGCGCCGCTGGTGAGCCTGCAGGCGCGCAAACTCGGCGTGCAGGTGCGCACCGTGCTCGAGCCGGGCCTGCCGGCGGTGTTTTGCGACCGCACCATGGTCGAGCAGGTCTTGCTCAACCTCGCGCGCAACGGCATGCAGGCCATGGACCGGCCCGAGGTGCGTGTGCGCGAACTGGTGCTGCAGGTGCGCCGCGCGGCCTCGAACGCGCGCCAGGGCTGGCTCGAGTTCAGCGTGGCCGACGTCGGCAGCGGCATCGACCCGGCGGTGGCCGAACAGCTGTTCACGCCGTTTTTCACGACCAAGGCCGAAGGCATGGGCCTGGGCCTGAGCCTGTGCCGCACCGTCGTCGAGCAGCACGGCGGCCACCTCGAGCACGGCCCGAACACGCCGGCGGGCACGGTGTTTCGCTTCACCCTGCCGGTGGCCGCGCCGCTGTGAGGCGCGGCGTGCGCGGATTTTTCTAAAATCCAGGCCCATGCACACCCAGACCGACGCCACCGTGTTCATCGTCGACGACGATGTGAGCGTGCGCGAGGGCATGGCCTGGCTGCTGCGCACGCGCCACCTGCTGAGCGAATCGTTCGACAGCGCCGAGGCCTTTCTGGAGGCGCTGGGCGCGATGCAGTCGCGCTGGCCGCCCGGCGCACCGCCGCCGCAGGTGGCCTGCCTGCTGCTCGATGTGCGCATGCCGGGCCTGAGCGGCCTCGCGCTGTTCGAGCAGCTGCTCGCGCGCGGCATCGCCGAGGCCTGGCCCGTGATCTTCCTCACGGGCCATGCCGACGTGCCGACCGCGGTCGACAGCGTCAAGCGCGGCGCCTTCGACTTTTGCGAAAAACCGTTTTCCGACAACGCCCTGGTCGACCGCGTCGAGCAGGCGCTGGCGCTCTCGCGCGAACGCCTGCTCGAGCGCAGCCGGCACCAGCAGCTGCAGCAACGTTTCGCCGAGCTCACCGAGCGCGAGCGCGACGTCACGCGGCTCGTGATCGAGGGCCTGCCCAACAAGCTGATCGCCGACCAGCTCGAGATCAGCGTGCGCACGGTCGAGGTGCACCGCGCGCGCGTGTTCGACAAGATGGAGGTCAAGTCCGCGGTCGAGCTGGCCAACCTGCTGCGGGCCCTGTCATGAGCGTGCTGCGCGAACGCCGCCTGGCCCTGCTGGCCGCGCTCTCGGCGGCGCTGCTGGTGGCCTGCGCGAGCGCACCGCCGCCACGCCCCAGCCAGGCCGCGCGCGCCGAGCGGCCCGAGCGCAGTGACATCGCGCTCTTCGCCCTGGGCCTGCTGGACACGCGCTACAGCTGGGGCGGGCGCGGCCCGGCCACGGGCTTCGACTGCTCGGGCCTGGTCAGCCATGTGTTTGGCGAAGCGGCCGGCCTGCGGGTGCGCGGCAGCTCGGCCGAACTGGGGCAGCGCGCGCGGCCGATCGAGCGTGAACAGCTCTTGCCCGGCGACCTGGTGTTTTTCAACACGCTGGGCCCGCGCCATTCGCATGTGGGGGTGTATGTGGGCGAGGGCCGCTTCGTGCACGCGAGCAACCCGCGCACCGGCGTGCGCATCGACCACCTGAGCAACCGTTACTATGCGCAGCGTTTCGAGGGCGCCGGCACCCTGCTCGATTAGCGCGGTGGCCGGCGGTCGTCCTGTCCCTCGGGATCGCGCAACTCGCCCTTGTGGCGCCCGGCAAACATGGTCCACCACACGATCGCGATCAGAATCACCAGCGCCAGCAAGGCTTCGAGCAACAACATGCCCATGCAAAAACTCCCGTCGATGAGGACAGCGGCCACGGCCTGGACGGCGGCCCTGTGGGCGGCGCTGGCGCTGGGCATTGTAGGCAGCCTCGGTGGCTGCACGAGCCCGCCGCGCGCGATCCCGGACGCGCCGCAGGCCCTTCCCGCGCCCAGCGCGGGGCCGCTGCCGGCCCCGATCGTTCAGGCCAAGAGCCGCTGGGTGCCGGTGCACTGGCACGAGCTGCCCGCCTTCGAGCAAGACGCCTTGCACGAGGCCTGGCCCGCCTGGCTGCGCAGCTGCGAGCGCCCCGCGCGCGCCTGGCAGGCGCTGTGTCCGCAGCTGCGCCAGCTCGCGCAGGCGCCCGCGGCCACGCAGCGCGCCTGGCTGCGCGAGCGCCTGCAGCCCTACCGCGTCGAGTCGCCCGAGGCCCAGGCCGAGGGCTTGCTGACCGGCTATTACGAGCCGGTGCTCGAAGCCAGCCGCCAGCCGCAGGGGCGCTTTGCGGTGCCGCTGTACGCCCCGCCCACGGGGCTGGCGACGCGCAAGCCCTGGTACACGCGGCAAGAGATCGAGACCCTGCGCGAAGCGCGCGCCGCGCTGCGCGGCAAGGACCTGGTCTACCTGGACGACCCGGTCGACGCCATGGTGCTGCACATCCAGGGCTCGGGCCTGGTGCGCGTGCGCGAGGCGGACGGCCGCCAGCGCACCGTGCGCCTGGCCTTTGCCGGCACCAATGAGCAGCCCTACAAAAGCATCGGCCGCTGGCTGCTCGACCAGGGTTACACCCGCGACGCCTCCTGGCCCGGCATCAAGGCCTGGCTGGCCGCCAACCCGGCGCGCACGCAGGAGTTGCTCTGGCAAAACCCGCGCTATGTGTTCTTCCGCGAAGAGGCGCTGCCGGCGGGCGAGCTGCCGGGGCCCAAGGGCGCGCAGGGTGTGCCGCTCACGGCCGGGCGCTCGATCGCGGTCGACCCGGGCAGCATCCCTTACGGCACGCCGGTCTGGCTGGACTCCAGCGGCCCGCAAACCCAGCTGCAGCGCCTGGTGCTCGCACAGGACACCGGCAGCGCGATCGTGGGCGCGGTGCGCGCCGACTACTACGCGGGCTCGGGCACGCAGGCCGGCGAGCTCGCCGGCCGCCTCAAGCAGCGCCTGCGCCTGTGGGTGCTCTGGCCCAAATGAGCGCGCCCGCCTGCCGCCCCGGCTGCGGCGCCTGCTGCACCGCGCCCTCGATCAGCTCGCCCATCCCCGGCATGCCGCAGGGCAAGCCCGCCGGTGTGCCTTGCGTGCAGCTCGACGCGGACTTGCGCTGCCGGATTTTTGGCCAGCCCGAACGCCCCGCCGTCTGCGGCCAGTTGATGCCTTCGTTGGAGATGTGCGGCCCACAAGACGATGGTGGCCAACATGCGCGGCTGTTCCTTGCGCGACTGGAAGCGCTGACCCGGCCGGGCTAAGCTGCGGCCAGCCCCCCCGGAGATCCGCACCATGAACAACAAGCCCGAACACATGCACCCCGACGAATGGCAGCTGCGCGTCGACCTGGCCGCCTGCTACCGCCTGGTCGCGCTTTATGGCTGGAGCGATCTGGTCTTCACCCACATCAGCGCCAAGCTGCCGCCCTCGGTCACGGGCGGTGAAGAGCAGTTCCTGATCAACCCCTACGGCCTGATGTTCGACGAGATCACGGCGTCCAGCCTGGTCAAGATCGACATGGCCTGCAACAAACTCGACGACAGCCCGCACCCGGTCAACCCGGCCGGCTTCGTCATCCACAGCGCGGTGCACGCGGCGCGGCCCGACGCCGGCTGTGTGCTGCACACCCACACCCGCGCCGGCGTGGCGGTGAGCGCGCAAAAGCACGGCGTGCTGCCCATCAGCCAGCAAAGCACCTTTGTGCTGGCCTCGCTGGCCTACCACGACTACGAAGGCGTGGCGATCCGCGACGACGAGAAAGCGCGCTTGCAAGCGAACCTCGGCAGCGCCAATTACCTGGTGCTGCGCAACCACGGCCTGCTGACCGTGGGCCGGGGCATCAGCGACGCCTTCTTGTCGATGTACACGTTTGAGAACACCTGCCGCATCCAGGTCGACGCGCTGGCCGGCCAGGCCGGCGCGGGTGACCTCACCGCCGTCAACCCGCAGATCCTGAGTGGCGTCGCCCATGCCATGAAGGTGCAAACCGGCGGCCTGGGCGGCAGCTTTGTCTGGCCCTCGCTGCTGCGCAAGCTGCAGCGCGAGAACCCCGGTTACGACGTTTGAATTTTCAAGACCCGACCATGAGCACTTTGTTTGACCCCTGCCAGGCCGGCGGCCTGCACCTGGCCACCCGCATCGTGATGGCCCCGCTCACGCGCAACCGCGCGCCCGGTGCGCTGGCCAACGCGCGCATGGCCCAGTATTACCGCCAACGCGCCAAGCCCGCCACCGGCGCGGGCCTGATCGTCACTGAGGCCACCGCCATCAGCCACCAGGGCCAAGGCTACGCCGATGTGCCCGGCATCTGGAGCGCCGAGCAAGTCGCGGCCTGGAAACCCGTCACCGAGGCGGTCCACGCCGAAGGCGGCCGGATCGTCATGCAGCTGTGGCACGTGGGCCGCGTCTCGCACACCAGCCTGCAGCCCGGCGGCGCCGCGCCTGTGGCGCCTTCGGCCATCACCGCCAAGACCAAGACCGTGCTGCTGGTCGATGGCCAGGCGCAATTCGTGGAGACGTCTGCGCCGCGCGCGCTCGAAGCGAGTGAGCTGCCCGGCATCGTGCAGGACTACCGCCGCGCCGCCGCCAACGCCATCGCCGCCGGCTTTGACGGCGTCGAGGTGCACGCGGCCAACGGCTACCTGATCGACCAGTTTTTGCGCAGCGGCAGCAACGCGCGCGGCGACGCGTATGGCGGCAGCATTGACAACCGCGCGCGCTTTTTGAACGAGGTCATGCAGGCCGTGGTCGCCGAGATCGGCGGCGGCCGCACCGGCATTCGCCTGTCACCCGTCACGCCCGCCAACGACGCGAGCGACGACGCGCCGCAGCCACTGTTCACGCACGTGGTGCAACAACTCGCCCCGCTGGGCCTGGCCTATGTGCACGTGATCGAAGGCTCGACCGGCGGCCCGCGCGACCACCAGCAAGGCCCCGCGCCCTTCGACTACGCCGCGCTGCGCAGTGCCTACCGCCAGGCCGGCGGGCAGGGCGCCTGGATGGTCAACAACGGCTACGACCTGGCGTTGGCCAACACCGCGCTGGCCGAAGGCGCCGACCTGGTGGCCTTTGGCCGCCCCTTCATCGCCAACCCCGACCTGGGCGCGCGGCTGAAGCAAGGCGGGCCGTTCAACACGGTCGAGCGCGCCACGCTGTATGGCGGCGGCGACGCGGGTTACCTGGACTACCCGACGCTGGGCTGAGCGGGCAGCACCAGGCTCACGCACAAACCCCGGCCTTCTTCGCCCGGCGCCAGCGTGAGCGTGGCGCCCAGGATGCGCGCGTATTCGCCCACGATCGCCAGACCCAGGCCCGCGCCCTGGCCCAGGGCTTCGCCGGCCTGGCCCTGCGCCCAGCGCGTGCGCAGGCGTTCGCGCTGGGCCGCGTCGATGCCCGGGCCGTTGTCGCTGACCGACAAGCGCACGCCGTCCTGCGCGGTGCTGCCCAGCGCCAGCGTGACGCGCGCGGGCGTGCCATCGGTCGGGCGGCCATAGCGCAGGGCGTTGTCGATCAGGTTGTCCAGCAGGCCTTCGAGCAGGGCGCGCTGCGCGAGCACCGGCCGCGGCGCTTCCAGCCCGCGCGCGCCCAGGTCCACGCCCAGGCTGTCGGCGCGGTGCAGGTGGCGCAAGAGCGCATCGCGCACCAGCGCCTCGAGCTGCAGCGGCTGCGGGCGCAACACCTCTTGCGCCTCTTGCGCGAGCGCCAGGGCCAAGAGCTGGTCGACCAGGTGGCTGGCGCGTTCCTGGCTGTGCACGATGGCCTGCAGTTGTTCGCGCCAGACTTGCGGCCGCTCGTGCGAGAGCCCGTAATCGGCCAGTGCGCGGATGCCGGCCAGCGGCGTGCGCAGCTCGTGCGCCACATTGCCGGTGAATTCCTTTTGCGTGCGCACCGTGCGGGCGATGCGCGCGAGCAGGTCGTTGACGGCCTCGGCCAGGCGCTGCACATCGCGCGTGCGCGTGGACACCGCCACCGGCGTGAGGTCGCGCGCATCGCGCTGTGCGACCGCACGTTCCAGGTCGCTCAGCGGCTGCACATCGTCCTGGATGGCGCGGCGCAGGCCCAGCGCGAGCAGGCCGAGCAAGAGGATCTGGGGCGCGAGCGAGAAAAACAGCAGGCGGTCGAACTGGCTGCTGCGGCTGCGCGTGGTCTGGCCAACCACCACCCAAAACGGCGCCGGTCGCTGGCGCGAGATCACCACCACGCGCAGGTTCTGGTTGTGGAACGCCGCTTCGGCAAAATGCGGGCCCGGCCCTTGCGGCAGGGGCGGCAGGCTCAGGCCCGGGTGGCCGGCCAGCAGGTGGCCGTCGTCGAGGTAGACCGCGAAATACATGGCCTCGTTCTGGTCGAACAGCACGGTGCGCATTTCGGCGGCGGTCAGGCCCAGCGTGAGGCCGCCATCTTCGGCATGCTGCACGTGGGCGGCCACGGCGTAGGCGTCGTCGAGCAAGGCGCGGTCGAAGGCCTGCTGCGTGAAATAGCGCGCCACCCCCAAGGCCACCAAGGTGCCCAGCAGCCAGGTCAGCGCCAGCGGCACGATGACATGGCGCAGCAACCGTGCGCGCAGCGAGCGCGTGGCCGGGTTCATGCGGCCGCATCCTCTTCGATGCGGTAGCCCAGACCGCGCAGCGTGCGGATCGAGGCGCCCGAACCCGCCAGCTTTTTGCGCAGGCGCGAGATGAAGGCTTCGAGCGCGTTGTCGTTGAGGCTGTCGTCGAAGCCAGAGAGCTTGTCCGACAGGTCTTTCTTGCTCACGGTGCGGCCGGGTGGCGAGAGCAGCTCGTGCAGCACCTCGTACTCGCGCGCGGGCAGCGCCAGGGCCACGCCCGCAACCTGCACCTGGCGTGCCTGGCGGTCCAGCAGCAGGGCGCCGACCTGCACGCGCGCCTCGGCCCCCTGGCTGCGCCGCACCAGCGCGCGCAAGCGCGCTTCGACTTCGGCGAGCTCGAAAGGCTTGCCCAGGTAATCGTCGGCGCCCGCGTCCAACCCCGCGATGCGCTCGTCGGTGCGGTTGCGTGCGGTCAGCACCAGCACCGGCGTCTTGTCGCCGCGTGCGCGCGCCTCGCGCAGCAGCGCCAGGCCATTGCCCATGCCGGCGTGGGCGCCCGCGTCCAGCGGCAGGTTGAGGTCGAGCAGCACCGCGTCGAAGGGCTGCACGCGCCACCAGTGCGCGGCCCTGGCCAGGTCGCCGGCGGCGTCGACGCGGTGGCCGCTGTCGCTCAGGCTGCGCTGCACCACCGCCTGCAGCACGGGGTCGTCTTCAACGAGGAGGATGCGCATCGGAAAGGTGAAAGGGCGGCGGTCGGGTTCGCGACAGGCGGTCAGGTGCTGGTCAGGCGGCCTGGCCGATAAACAGGGCATGAGGATACGACACTTGTTTTGGTCGGCGGGCGTGCTCGGCCTGGCCGGCGCCCTGAGCGCGCCCCTGGCCCTGGCCCAGGGCGTACCCACGCCCAGCGCCGCGCTCGACCTGCCCCAGGTGCTGCAGGCCGCGCGCCAAAACCCCGACACCCAGGCCGCGCGCCGCGCGGCCGAGGCGGCACGCGCCGATGTGCATGCGGCCAACCGCGCGCCCGCGCCCGTGCTCTCGGCGGGCGTCTCCTCGATCGACCTGCAGCGCGGCAGCGGCGCGGGCTCGTTCTGGACCGACAAGCGCCTGGACAAATCGCTGGGCCTGGACTGGACCTGGGAGCGCGGCAACAAACGCGGCCTGCGCACCGAGGCGGCCGAGCGCGCGGCGCTGGCGGCCCAGGCCGACACGCAGGACATGCTCGTGCAGCAGCAAATCGGCGCACTCAGTGCCTACTACGAGCTGCTGGCCGCCCAAGAGCGTCTGGCAACCACGCAGGCGCTCGCCGAGAGCGCGCGCACCCTGAGCCGCAGCGCCGAGGCGCGCCTCAAGGCCGGCGACATTTCCGCGCAGGATGCGGCGCGCACGCGCATCGAGTCCGAGCGCACGCTGGCCGACCTGACCTCGGCGCAGCTTGCGCAGCAGCAGGCCGCGCTCGCGCTGAGCCGCTGGATCGGCCAGGCACCGCCCGATGGCGGCTGGCGCGCGCAAGGCCCCTGGCCCCTGATGGCCGCGGGCAGCGCGCCCGACGTCGAGGCCCTGATCGACGCACGCCCCGATGTGCGGGCCGCACGCGAGCGCCTGGCCGCCGCGCAGGCCCTGGTGCAGGGCGCGCAGGCACTCAATCGTGCCGACCCCACGCTGGGCGCCAGCGTGGACCACTACCCCGACGGCACGCAAACCAACCGCCTGCTCGCGCTGCGCATTTCGATCCCGCTCAACAGCGGCGCGCGCTTCGAGGGCGAGATCGGCCGTGCGCTCGCGCAGGCCGATCTCGCGCAAGACCTGCTCGACAAGGCCCGCCTGCAAGGCCGCGCCGAGCTGCAGACCTTGTGGCAAACCTGGCAGGCGCAAAGCGCGCGCCTGCACAGCTACGAGCACACCATCTTGCCGCAGGCGCAGCGCGTGGCCGAACAGGCCGAGCTCGCCTACCGCAAGGGCGGTCTGCCGCTGACCGACCTGCTGGACGCGCGCCGCACGCTGCGCGCGACCCAGCTCGAGGCGCTGGCCGTGCGCGCCGACCATGCCAAGGCGCTCGGCGCCTGGCAGCTGCGCAGCGCCCCCGCCGAAGTGCGCTGAAGCGCCCCACCCGAATGGCCCACCGAGATCCGACCGTGAAATTCCTGCGCCCCTTTGCCCGCCCCCTCGCCATCGCCCTCGCCGCGGCCAGCCTGGCCGCCTGCCAGGACAAGCCCGAGCCCGTCGCCGCCGCGCCCCAGCCCATCATCGAAAACCAGGCGCTGCGCTACCCCGCCGGCCACCCGCAGCTCGGTTTGCTGGTGCTGGCCGAAGCGGTGCCGGCGCAAAGCATCCCGGTGGACCTGCCGGCGCGCCTGGTCTGGGACGAGACCCGCACCCAGCGCGTTTACCCGGCCTTTGCCGGCCGCGTCACGCGCATCGCCGCCGATGTGGGCCAGGCCGTCGCCGCCGGCCAGCTGCTGGCCCAGCTGGCCTCGCCCGAGTTCGGCGCGGCCCAGGCCGACAACGCGCGCGCCCAGGCCGACGCCCAGCTGGCGCGCCAGGCGCTGCAGCGCCAGCGCGAACTGTTCGAGGCCGGCGTGCTCGCGCGCAAGGATCTGGAGCTGGCCGAAGCCGAGCGCGCGCGCGCCGAAGCCGAAGTCGCGCGCGCGCAGGCGCGCACCCAGCTGTACGGCAGCAGCGCCGGCGTGAACCTGCAGCTGGGCCTGCGGGCCGACATCGGCGGCACCGTGGTCGAACGCAACATCAATCCGGGCCAGGAAGTGCGCCCCGAGGGCAGCACCGCGCCGCTGTTCGTGGTGTCCGACCCGCGCACGCTGTGGGTGCAGATCGACGCACACGAAGCCGATGTGCGTGCACTGCGCCCCGGCACCAAACTGCGCCTGGTGGTGCCCGTGCTGGGCGAGCAGGGCTTCGAGGCCCGCGTGAGCGCGGTGACCGACCAGATCGATCCGGGCACGCGCACCATCAAGGTCCGCGCCGTGGTCGACAACCCGCAGCGCCTGCTCAAGAGCGAGATGCTGGCGCAGGCGCATTACGAGCGCGCCGTCAGCGGGGCGGTGCAGGTGCCGGCCTCGGCCGTGTTCTTGCACGGCAAGCAGCACCATGTGTTCGTGCACAGCGCGCCCGGGGTCTTCGCCCCGCGCGACGTCCGGCTGGTCCATGCCGATGCGCACAAGGCGCTGGTCGGCGAGGGCCTGAAGGCCGGCGAGCAGGTGGTGGCGCAAAACGGCCTGCTGCTGGCGCGTGAACTGCGCCTGGCGCAAGAAACTGCGCAGGGCCATGTCCCGCAGACGGTGCAGGGCAAGCCATGAAAAAGCTCATCCACTACGCGCTCAACCAACCGCTGTTCATCGTGCTGGGCACGGTGCTGTTCGCGCTGGCGGGCCTGATCGCCTTCAAGAACCTGTCGGTCGAGGCCTTTCCCGACGTCACCGACACCCAGGTCACGGTGATCGCCCTCTACCCGGGGCGCGCCGCCGAGGAGGTGGAAAAGCAGGTCACGCTGCCGCTGGAGGTGGCGCTGGCCGGCCTGCCGCACTCGATCCGGGTGTTCTCGCACACCCAGTTCGGGCTGTCCTTCACCGTGGTCACCTACAACGACAGCGCCGATGTGAACATCGCGCGCCAGCAGGTCAACGAGCGCCTGCGCGGGGTGGATCTGCCGCCCGGCGTCGAGGCCCACATCGCGCCCAACGCGACGCCGGTCGGCGAGATCATGCGCTACCGCCTGCGCGGCGATGGCCAGACCACCACCGAGCTGCGCACCCTCGAGGACTGGGTGGTCGAGCGGGCCTTGCGCCAGGTGCCCGGCGTGGCCGATGTGGTGGCCATGGGCGGCTTCATCAAGCAGTACGAGGTTCAACCGGATCTGGAAAAACTGCGGGCCCACAAGCTGACCTTGCAGCACCTGCTTGACGCCTTGGGGCGGGGCAGCGCCAACGCGGGCGGCAGCTATGTGGCCCAGGGCCTGCAGCAGTTCGCCATCCGCGGCATCGGCCTGCTGCGCTCGGCCGAGGAGATCGGCCAGGTGGTGGTGGCCACGCGCAACGCCACGCCGATCCTGGTGCGCGATGTGGCCCAGGTGAAGATCGGCGCGGTGCCGCGCCTGGGCACGGTGGGCCAGGACGCGGACAACGACGTGGTCACCGGCATCGTGCTCATGCGCAAGGGCGAGAACCCGAGCGTGGTGCTCAAGGGCGTGAAGGACAAAATCCGCGAGATCAATGAACGCGCGCTGCCGCCGGGGGTGCAGGTGGTGCCCTTCTACGACCGCACCTGGCTGATGGACAAGACCCTGTCGACGGTGTTTCGCAACCTGGTCGAAGGCGCCTTGCTGGTCTCGCTGGTGCTCTACATCTTCCTGTCCAACCTGCGCGCCAGCCTGGCCGTGGTGGCCGTGATCCCGCTGGCGCTGCTGTCGACCTTCATGGGCCTGAAGATCATGGGCGTGCCGGCCAACCTCTTGAGCCTGGGGGCGATGGATTTCGGCATCATCGTCGACGGCGCGGTGATCGTGGTCGAAAACATCATGCACCGGCTGGCCGAACGCGGCGAAGGCATGAACGAGAAAGAGCGCAAGAGCCTGATCACGCAGGCGGCGAACGAGGTCGGGCGCCCCACCTTGTTTTCCATGCTGATCATCATCGCGGCGCACATCCCGATCTTTGCGCTGCAGCGCCACGAGGGCCGCATTTTCCAGCCCATGGCGCTGTCGGTGACGGCCGCGCTGATCGGCTCGCTGGTGTTTTCGCTCACGCTGGTGCCGCTGCTGAGCTACTGGATGCTGCGCAAAGGCCTGCCGCATACCGACAACCGGGTGGTCGGCAGCGCCAAGCGCCTGTATGCGCCCTTGCTCAGCTGGGCCCTGGCGCATCGGCGCCAGGTGGTGGGCATCGCGATCGGCTGTTTCGTGCTGGCCATGGGGGCCGCCTCGCGCCTGGGTTCGGAGTTCCTGCCCGAGCTCAATGAAGGCACGATCTGGGTCAATGTGCGTTTGCCGGCCAGCGTCTCCAACGACGAGGCCACGCGCATCCTGCACATGGTGCGCCAGACCTTGCGTTCGGTGCCCGAGGTGCGCAGCACGGTGTCCAAGGCGGGTCAGCCCGAGGACGGCACCGACCCCAAAACCATCAGCATGGCCGAGATCTTCGTCGACCTCAAGCCGCCCGAGCAATGGCGCTCCGGCATCACGCGGGAAAAGCTGATCGAGGAGATGGACCAGGCGGTCACCGCCTTGCCCGGCATGGAGCCCACCTTCTCGCAGCCGATCCGCGACAACGTGCTCGAGTCCATCTCGCAAATCGACGGCCAGATCGTGATCAAGGTCTCGGGCGATGAGTTGGCCGTGCTCAGGCAGACCACCGAAGCCATCGAACGCGAGATCAAGCAGGTGCGCGGCGTGCGGCGCGCAGAAATCGACCGGCAGGGCGACCTGCCGCAGCTGCTGATCAACATCCAGCGCGAGCAGGCGGCGCGCTACGGGCTCAATGTCGGCGATGTGCAGGACGTGATCGAGGCGGCCCTGGCCGGCAAGGGCGCCACCACGCTGTGGGAAGGGGAGCGCCGCTTCGAGGTGACGGTGCGCTTGCCAGGCGAGCGGCGCGCGATCGCGGAGCTGCAGAACCTGCCGATCCCGCGCCCCGAAGGCGGCTACGTGAACCTGGGCGCGGTCAGCAAGATCGAGCAGGTCAGCGGTGCCATGAACATCGCGCGCGAATCGGGCCGGCGCACCATGGCCATCGGCATCTTCATCAAGGGCCGCGACATGGGCTCGGTGGTGGCCGACATGAAACAGCGCGTGGCCCAGCATGTGAAGGTGCCCGAGAACTACGCGGTCAACTGGTCGGGCGAGTTCGAGAACCAGGAGCGCGCCATGCAGCGCCTGTCGGTGGTGGTGCCGATCTCGCTGCTCTTGATCTTCGTGCTGCTGTTCGACGCCTTCCGCTCCTTCAAGGCGGCGGCGCTGATCCTGATCAATGTGCCGCTGGCCCTGATCGGGGGCTTCGTCGCGCTGTGGCTGTTCGGCATCCCCTTGTCGGTGTCGGCGGCGATCGGCTTCATCGCGCTGTCGGGCCAGGCCGTGCTCAACGGCGTGGTCATGCTCTCGGTGTTCCAGCAGCTGCGCAACGCCGGCTACAGCGTGCTCGACGCCGTCAAGGAAGGGGCGATGCAGCGCCTGCGCACGGTGCTGATGACAGCCATGCTCGCGGCGCTGGGCCTGCTGCCCATGGCGATCAGCCATGACATCGGCTCGGAAACGCAACGCCCGCTCGCGCTGGTCGTGATCGGCGGCCTGATCACAGCCACGCTGCTCACGCTGGTGGTGCTGCCGGTGCTGTATGTGGCCTGGTTTTCCAAAGACCGTGCGCCTATGGCCAAAGCGTGATGCGCCGCAAGGCCAAGGCCTTGCGCCAGGCCTTGCAGGCGCTCGGGGGCCTGCTGGCTGCCGGCGGCCAACGGATCAGCCCAGGCCGATGGGTGCCGGTGCGCGCGCGACGATCAGGCTGAACAGCCGCTCGTACTCGGCCGCGGGCGTGTGCTGGCCGGTCAGCGGGTCCTGGTTCTCGGCAAAGGCCGCGTCGAGCTGGCGCCAATCGGCTTCGCTCAGGTTTTTTTCGGCCTCGGGCAGGATCACCGACTCCTCCAGCGCCATGTGGTCGAGGTAGAAGTCCACATAGCGCGCGAAGGCTTCCTGGAACGCCGCACGCCGCGTGGGCCCGAGCAACTCCCAGGCGAGCAGCAGGTGCTGCAGCTCGCGCGCGGCCTTTTCGCTGTGCATGTGGTCGCGCTCGAGGCGGTCGATCGCGCCCAGCACCTGGGGCGCGGCCTTGACCACCTTGGGAAACAGCAGG
>JACCDW011322169.1_pt1 | contig 43092 bp, 54 predicted proteins | sample 7449781 | NCBI WGS metagenome assembly JACCDW01 (sample SAMN15323449, study PRJNA562643) | freshwater metagenome | isolation source: river surface water | place: USA:Blue River Watershed | collected 2017-08-18 | reverse complement strand
TTGATCGAGTATCACACAAAATTGTAGAACTTCGTCGTGAAGGAAATAACTTTATTGGAAAGGCTCAAATTCTTTCAACACCCATGGGAAAAATTGCAGAGTCACTTCTTAAAGAAGGAGTAACTCTCGGTGTTTCTTCTCGTGGTATTGGATCAGTAAGACCAACTAAAGAAGGTTACACTGAAGTTGGTGAAGATTTCATGCTTGCAACTGCTGCTGACATTGTTGCCGACCCTTCTGCTCCTGATGCTTTTGTTCATGGAATTATGGAAGGTAAGGAATGGGTTTGGGATGGTGGAATGTTAAGAGAAAAAGTAGCAGAAGGAACTAAACGCAGAATAAATACTTTGGTTGATGAAGGTATTCTAGAAGAATACAAATTATCACTCTTCAATGAGTTTTTAAACTCATTGTAATTTATTAATTTATAAATAAATATAGTTTATAACTAAAGGTTAAACGGAGAGTTCAAATGTCTCGTGGAGATTTACAAGAAATGGAAGTAGGCACTAAGCAATCCAGAACCGCTGTGAATGCAAATGCAAAAGCAGCGGACGCAATGCCACATCTATCTGGTTCAACACCAGGACAAACTGCTGGATGGGAAGATCTAGGTGGTCCTGATCCATCTAACTATCGTCCAGATGATGATTCAGCAAAGGTTAAAACACCTGGAGCAACACTTAAGCAAGTTAAGGATGTTGTAAATAAAGGTGCAAAATCTGCCGATTCTATGAAAGGTGTAAAAGAGGATGAAGAATTTGATTATGAAGAAGACGAAGAACTCCTAGAAGATATCGAAGAAGATACTGAAGAAGATGTAGTATCTGAAGCTGAGCACAAAGAAGAAGGTAAGAAAAAGCACAAAAATGAAGATGAAGATGAAGAGAGTGAAGAAGATGAGGATGAAGACGAAGATGAAATGAAAGAAGAATTTGACATTGAAGAAGATGTCAATGCACTTCTAGAAGGAGAGCAACTTTCAGAAGAGTTCCAAGAAAAGGCAAAAACCATTTTTGAGGCTGCTCTTCGCTCAAAAGTTTCTGAAATTAAGGAATCTCTCGAAGAGCAGTACTCAATTGTTCTTGCAGAAGAGGTTGAAGAAATTAAGACTGAACTTGCAGAGCGTGTTGATGCCTATCTTGAGTATATATCTCAAGAGTGGATGAATGAGAATGAATTAGTAATTGAGCACGGTCTCAAGACTGAAATGACTGAATCATTCCTTGCTGGAATGAAAAATCTTTTTGAAGAGCATTATGTATCAATCCCTGAAGATAAATATGATGTGCTTGAGAGCATGGTAGAAAAACTTGATGAAATGGAGACAAAACTCAACGAGCAAATCGAGAAAAATGTTTCCCTAAACAAGCGTCTCGCAGAGGCGGTTGCTGATGGAATCTTTGAACAGGTCTCTGAAGGTCTAGCAGACACTCAGAAAGACAAGCTCGCTTCACTTGCCGAGAGTGTTGAGTTTGAAAGTGAAGAAGAATATCGTGAAAAACTGGAGACTTTGAAGGAATCATATTTCCCTTCAAGAGTAGTTTCTCCATCTACTAAATCTGATACTCTTTCAGAAGGAGTAAGTGTTGCTCCAGAATCATATACTGGTTCAATGGCTGCTTATCTGAAAACTCTTTCAGCATTTAGTAAATAATTGAATTTAATATAATTCAAACACAAAAAACGCACTTTAGTAAAAAGGTAAACGCAAATGTTTCATTCAGAACATCTGCAGGAAAAGTGGGCACCTCTACTAGATTATCAGGGTATTGACCCTATCAGAGATTCTCATCGTAGAGCCGTAACCGCTGTCCTGCTCGAAAACCAAGAAAAATTCCTAAGAGAGGAATCTGCATTCCAAGTTGGCAATCTTTCCAACTTGATGGAAACACCAACTAACGCAGGAAATGCTGCTGGTACTTCTGGCGGATTCTCAGGTAGCGCCGCTGCTGGTGGTCCAACTGCAGGTTTTGATCCTGTTCTGATCTCATTGATCAGACGCTCAATGCCTAATCTAATTGCATATGATGTAGCTGGCGTTCAACCAATGAATGGTCCTACTGGACTTATCTTCGCAATGCGTTCACGCTATTCAAATCAGAGCGGAACTGAAACCTTCTATAATGAAGTAGATTCAGCATTCTCTGGTCAGGATAGTGGATTCAATCTTGCTGGCTTTGGTAGCACTGCTGCTGGTATCGGTACTACTGCACAAGCAGGTAGCAATCCATCAATCTTGAACCCAACTAGTGCAGATCAAACTGCATATAACGTTGGTCAGGGTATGCTTACTGGCGACTCTGAGAATCTTGGAAATGGCGATGGCAATCAGTTCAATGAGATGGCATTCTCAATCGAGAAAGTCACCGTAACTGCTAAGTCACGCGCACTCAAGGCTGAGTACAGCTTAGAACTTGCACAAGACCTGAAGGCAATTCATGGTCTAAATGCAGAGGCTGAGCTTGCAAACATTCTCAGCACTGAGATTCTCGCTGAAATCAACCGCGAAGTTATTCGTACCATCTATAAGGTTGCTGAGCAAGGTGCTGTACAGAACGTAGCAACTCCTGGCGTATTTGACCTTGATATCGACTCCAACGGTCGTTGGTCAGTTGAGAAGTTCAAAGGTCTACTCTTCCAGATTGAGCGTGATGCTAACGCAATTGCACAAAGAACTCGTAGAGGAAAGGGCAACATTATCCTTTGCTCTGCTGATGTTGCTTCTGCACTCACCATGGCTGGCGTACTCGATTATACTCCAGCACTCAATGCAAACCTCAACGTAGATGATACTGGCAATACTTTTGCTGGTACTCTCATGGGCAAATTCCGTGTATATATTGATCCATATGCAGCTAACCTAACTGCAGCTAATGGAACACCTGGCAACCAATACTACGTTGTAGGTTACAAGGGTACCTCACCTTATGATGCAGGTCTCTTCTATTGCCCATATGTTCCTCTCCAAATGGTACGTGCCGTTGGTGAGAACACCTTCCAGCCAAAAATCGGATTTAAGACTCGCTACGGCATGGTCGCTAATCCATTTGCTGAAGGAACCACTCAAGGTCTTGGCAGACTCCAAATTAACGCAAACCGTTACTACAGAAGAGTTGCTGTAAAGAACTTAATGTAAAAATTAAGTTTGCATTAATTCTAAGAGACCCGAAAGGGTCTCTTTTTTTTATCTAAATATTTTATAAAACGAAAAAAGAATATGTTATCTAACATATCTGACAAACAAATAAAAAATAGAAATTTTTTATCTCCTACAGGATTTGAGTTTATATTAAATAGATCTCCTAAAGTATCTTTTTTCAGTAACTCTGCAAATATTCCAGGAATAACTTTAGGTGTTGCAAATCAACCAACATATTTAAAAGATATAGATGTACCTGGAGATAAAATTCAATTTGAGGATTTTACTTTAAGATTCATAGTTGATGAAAATCTTGAAAATTATATGGAAATTCAAAAATGGATAAGAGGATTAGGATATCCAGAAAGTTTACAAGAGATTTTTGAATTACAAACAGAAAGGAGAAATTTTGACATACCTTCACCAAATAAAATGATGAATATTTTTTCTGACGGAACTTTAACTGTATTAGGAAGTTCCATGAAACCTAATTTCAAAATTAAATTTAGCGATCTTTGGCCTTATAGTTTAACATCTTTACAATTTGATGCTACAGATACAGATATACAATACTTTACAGCAGATGTAAGTTTCAAGTATACTATTTACAATATAACTGATTTAAATGGAAATCCGCTATGAGTATTGATTTGGATATTGTCCAGAAAATGTGGAATGAAGATTCGAAAATGGACATTGATAATTTACATACTGAATCTTTGAATATTCCTGTCCTTCATGCAAAATATTTTGATTTATATAATACTATCAATCTTTTAAAAAAGAAGGCAGAGCAACAAAGAAAAAAAATAAGACATGAAAGATATGAGTACTTTACTGGAAAAGCAGATCCAGAAGTATACTTAGAAAATCCGTTTCCTAAAAAAATAAGAGATAAAGAAACTCTTCAAGGTTACTTAGATTCTGATGAAAAACTATCTCAAGTTTCACTTAAAATAGAGTACTATGAAACTCTCCTAAATTATATTGAGAGTATTCTTAAAATGATTCAAAATAGAACATATCAAATTAAGAATGCTGTTGAATTTATAAAATTCCAGGCAGGATATGGTTGATACTACAAATCTGGTTATTAGCAAATCAAACGAAGTTTTTTTAAAGATAAGAACAGAACCTCATATTGAATATGAACTAAGAGACCACTTTAAATTTGAAGTTCCAAATGCAAAATTTATGCCACAATATCGTGGTAGAAATTGGAATGGAGAAATACATTTGTTTGATATGAGATCGAAGCAAATGTATGTTGGTCTCTTGGATAAATTAGTAAATTTTTGCGATCAATATGGATATTCATATAAATTTGAGGATAATAAATTTTATGGACAACCTTTTGAAGTTAATCAAACTATATCTTTGGAAGGTGTTAAGGATTATATGAATTCTATATGCTCACATAAACCTCGTCAATACCAAATTGAGGGAGTATATGATGCGTTAAGACATAATCGAAAATTATTGATATCTCCAACTGCTTCAGGTAAATCTCTGATGATTTACTCAATAGTAAGGTATTATGTAGATACACAACAAAAAATTCTTTTAGTTGTTCCGACGACATCACTTGTTGAACAAATGTATAAAGATTTTTTGGATTATGGATGGAATGCTGAATCATATTGCCATAGAATATATTCTGGAAAAGAAAAAACAAATGAATATCCTGTGACGATTACTACTTGGCAGTCTATCTACAAACTGGATCGTTCTTTTTTTGAGGACTATAATGTAATTATAGGTGATGAAGCACATTTATTCAAGAGTAAATCTCTAATTGAAATAATGACTAAACTTCATCATGCAAAATATCGCTTTGGATTTACAGGAACACTAGACGGAACACAAACTCATAAATGGGTTCTTGAAGGATTATTTGGACCTTCTTATAAGGTTACTAGAACAGATGAATTGATGAAACAAGGACATCTTTCTCAATTAGATATTCAATGTATTGTCCTCAAGCATCCGCCACAAAGATTTGATACATACGAAGATGAAATTCAATATTTAATCTCACACGACCAAAGAAATAAATTTATTACAAATCTTTCTTTAGATTTAAAAGGCAATACACTAGTTCTTTTTAGTAGAGTGGAAGCACATGGAGCAATACTTTACGAAAAGATAAATAACAACAAGAGAAGTGACCGTAAAGTATTTTTTATCCACGGTGGAGTTGATACTGAGGAAAGAGAATTAGTAAGAGAAATTACAGAAAGAGAAAATAATGCAATAATTGTTGCTTCTTACGGAACTTTTTCTACAGGAATTAATATTAAAAATTTGCATAATGTAATCTTTGCTTCTCCTAGTAAATCGAGAATTAGAAATTTACAATCAATTGGAAGAGTTCTCAGAAAAGGTAAAAATAAAACAAAAGCAGTTTTATATGATATAGCAGATGATTGTACTTATAATTCAAGAAAAAATTATACACTAAATCATCTTATTGAACGTATCCGTATATATAACGAAGAAAATTTTAATTATGAAATAGTCACAATACAAATTAAAAAAAATGGGAATTGAAGAAGATTTTTATTGCACTCTTAAACTTAAAACAGGTGAAGAAATATTTGCAAAAGTAGCTGCTTCTGAAGAAGAAGAAGATAGAACATTTTTAATTATTTCAAATCCTATAGTTATTTCAGAGATAAAAGGTAGAAAAGGAATATTGGGATATAAGATTGAACCTTGGTTAAAAACAACTACTGAAGACATGTTTTTAATAAACATGGAAGATATTTTAACTTTATCCGAATCTTATGACATTGAAATTATTTCAATGTATCAATCTTATGTTAGACAATCTAGTAAGCAAAATAATAATCAATCAAAGATAAGTAGAGAAATGGGATACATATCTAATGTTAATGATGCTAAGGAGATCTTAGAGAAGCTTTATAAAAGTAGCTAAGCCATCTCTTCAACCTCGACAAAGGTATTCTACTAAGAATGTACATGGTTGTCAACTTTTTAAAATGGTGATATGATTTATACATATTAATGATAAAACTAATGATAACCACAGCAGTAATGACCAAAAGAAAAAGGTCTGAGCACTATGTCAACAATAAAGATTTTTTGGCAGCACTAATTAAGTATCGTGAAGATATTGAAATTGCTCGTCTTCAAGACAAACCAAAACCTCCTATTCCACGCTACATTGGAGAGTGCTTCTTGAAAATTGCAAATCATCTTTCCTTCAAACCAAACTTTGTGAACTATATGTTTAAGGAAGATATGATTTCTGATGGTATTGAGAATTGTGTGCAGTATATTCACAATTTCAATCCAGAGAAGTCTCAAAATCCTTTTGCATACTTTACTCAAATTATTCACTTTGCTTTTCTTCGCAGAATACAAAGAGAAAAAAGACAAATGGAAATTAAAAATAAAATTCTTGAACGTTCCGGATACTCTGAGGTTTTTGAAGATAACTCACTTGACGGAAGCAACTATAGCGATTATAATTCTATTAAAGACAATGTTCACAGTAAACTAAGGTACTGATGCAAGTAGCTGTAATTTCTGATCAGCATTTCGGTTGTCGTAAAAACTCTAAGTTATTTCACGATTATTTCCTAAAATTCTATAATGAAGTGTTTTTCCCGACACTGGAACAGTACGGGATTACCACAGTTGTAGATATGGGAGATACTTTTGATAGTCGTAAGGGTATTGATTTTGCTGCTCTTGCTTGGGCGAAAAGCAATTATTATGACAAACTGAAAGACATGGGTATTCAAGTTCATACTATCGTTGGTAATCATACTTCTTATTATAAGAATACTAATGATATAAATGCTGTAGATTTGTTACTACGCGAATACGATAACGTTATCGTATATTCGGAACCAACTGAGATTAACTTAGGAGATCTTAAAGCACTTTTTATACCTTGGATTAATCAAGAAAATCAGGATAACACATTTAAACTGATTAAAAAAACCAAGTGTAATGTTGCATTTGGTCATTTAGAACTCCAAGGATTTAAAGTTAATAAACAAATTGTTATGGATCATGGTTTAGAAAGCAAACTATTTGAGAAGTTCACTCGTGTATACTCTGGTCATTATCACACTAGATCAAACAATGAAACGGTTTTTTATCTAGGAAATCCTTATGAGATGTTTTGGAGTGATGTTGGTGATTCAAGAGGATTTCACATTTTTGATACTAAAACTTTAGAGCATACTCCAATTAATAATCCTTATAGACTTTTTTACAACATTTATTATGAAGATACTAATTATCAAACTTTTGATGCAAGAGAATATGAAAACAAAATAGTAAGAGTTATTGTCCGTAAGAAATCAGATACTAAAAAATTTGAAAAATTTATTGATAAACTGTATTCTTCAAATATTGCTGAACTTAAAGTTGTAGAAAATTTTGAAATTCGAGAATCGGAAGATTTTGAAGCTTTTGAATCAGAAGACACCATTTCTATATTGAATAGATATGTAGAAGAATCTGAAGTAAATCTTGATAAATCCATCATTCAAAAATTGCTACAAGAAATCTACCAAGAAGCATGTGAACTAGTCTAAAATGTTTATACTGACTATTAATGGTAAAGAAGAAGAAGGTGCATATTCTGTTCAAAATGAAGATGGAGAACAAGTTCTATATCTTTTTGAAGAAGAAGATGATGCTGTTAGATTTGCATTAATGTTAGAAGAAGATGGATATCCAGAAATGCATGTTATAGAAATCGAAAATAATTTAATGATACGAACATGTGAAATACATGGATATCAATATACCGTTATTACTTCTGATGATATCGTAATTCCACCAAATACTTATCATGATTTTATTTAATCTTATTGTGTGAATGATTTATATATCTAAATACTATTAGATATATAAAAAAAAAAAAATAAATGTTTTATACTTATGCGTATCTTAGAGAAGATAAAACTCCATATTATATTGGTAAAGGTTCCGGTAAAAGAGTTTTTGTTTCTCATAATGGAAGAAGTAAAAAAAATATAATTAGCGTACCTCCAGAAGAAAGAATACTTATTCTAAAAGAAAATCTTACAGAAGAAGAAGCATTTAAGCACGAAATTTATATGATTTCCGTGTTTGGTAGAAAAGATTTAGGAACTGGCATACTCAGAAATCAATCAAATGGCGGGGAAAGAAGTTCTGGACATACAAAGAGTGATGAATGGAAAAAAAATCAAAGTGAACGGATGAAGCAAAATAATCCTATGCATAATCCAGAATCTTTAGAAAAAATGAGAAAAAAACAAACTGGCAAAAAACAAAGTGAAGAAACGATATTAAAAAGAGTTAGTAAAACAAAAGGAAGAGTTCAAAGTGAAGAAGAAAGAAAAAAGCGAAGTGAAACTAGAAAAGGTATAAAATTTAGTGAGCAGCATTTAGAAAATATGAGAAAAGCACAAAAGAAAAGATGGACAAAAAAATAAAAATCTGATATGATATTCCTAGTAATAAATTTAATGTTGTGATTATTTTTGAAACTGTATCTTGGCGAAATTTTTTGAGCACAGGACAGCAATCAACCACAATAAATTTAAATAAAAATAATACCACTTTAATTATTGGAACTAATGGTGCTGGAAAAAGTACTATATTAGATGCCTTATGTTTTTCTTTATTCAATAAACCTTTTAGAAAAATTAATCGACCTCAATTAATTAATTCTGTAAATGAAAAGGATTTGTTAGTAGAAGTTGAATTTAGTATAGGTAAAACAAAGTGGAAAGTTCAGCGAGGTATAAAACCAAATATTTTTAAAATATTTCGTGATAATAAAGAATTAGATCAAAAATCATCCACAATAGACCAGCAGAAATGGTTAGAGCAAAATGTTCTTAAAATGGATTTCCGTAGTTTTACTCAAATTGTAATCTTGGGTTCGAGCACTTTTGTTCCTTTTATGCAACTTTCTGCTGCAAATCGACGCGAAGTTATTGAAGATCTTCTCGATATTAAGATTTTTTCTTCAATGAATATAGTTATTAAAGAAAAAATTAGATCACTTAAAGAAGAAGTTAAAACACTAGAACTTAAGAAAGAGTCTCTACTCGATAAAGTTAAAATGCAAAAAAACTTTATTGAAGAAGTTGAAAATAGAGGAAAGGAAAACATTAGTAAGAAAAAAGAACTAATATCAAAACTTGATAGTGAAGTTGAGTTCTACTTAAAAGAAACTGCTTCAATTGAAGAAAATATTTTCAGTAAACAGAAAGATCTTGAGTACTATTCAAATGCTTCAGATAAACTTAGAAAACTTGGAAATTTAAAAGGAAAAATTTCACAAAAAGTATCTACAATTACTAAAGAGCACAAGTTTTTTACTGAGAATACGGTTTGTCCTACATGTACACAAGAAATTGATGAGAAATTTAGACTAAATAGGATTAACGACGCTCAAAATAAAGCAAAGGAGTTGCAATCTGGTTATAAGGAACTGGAAGAAGCAATTAAAGAGGAAGAAGAGCGAGAGCGTCAATTTACTATCCTATCTAAGGAGATTACAAAACTTACGAATGAAATTTCTCAAAACAATACTAGGATTTCACTCAATCAGAGACAAATCCAAGATCTTGAAACTGAAATTCAAACTATTGCCGAACAACTTGAAAATAGAAATACTGAACACCAGAAGTTAGAGGAATTTAAAAACAATCTCCAAATTACATACAACGAACTCGCAGAAAGAAAAGACTCAATTAATTATTACGATTTTACGTATAGTTTACTTAAAGATGGTGGAGTAAAAACTAAAATAATTAAGAAGTATTTACCACTGATAAATCAGCAAGTTAACCGTTATCTTCAGATGATGGACTTCTATATTAATTTTACTCTTGATGAGGAATTTAACGAGACTGTCCAGTCTCCAATTCATGAAGATTTTTCATATGCTTCCTTTAGTGAAGGTGAAAAAATGAGAATTGATCTCGCACTTCTTTTTACTTGGAGAGAAGTTGCAAGAATGAAAAACTCAGTTAATACTAACTTGTTGATTATGGATGAAGTATTTGATTCTTCGTTAGATGGATTTGGAACAGAAGAGTTTCTTAAAATTATTAAATATGTAATTAAAGATGCAAATGTCTTTGTAATCTCTCATAAGACAGGTCTTGATGATAGATTTGAAAATGTAATTAAATTTGAGAAAGTGAAAGGATTTAGTAGGATGGTTTTGTAAGTGGCACACGAGAAAGACTGGTTGGATCGTTTAGTTGATAAAATAGGTGATTGGTTGGACTCACTCACGGAGAAAGATGAAACTTCCAAATTGGCAGCATCATTCAAGGAAAGAACAAAAGAGAAAACTTAAACCACAAGCATTAAGACAAGCAAAAGCACGAAGACAAGCACTCAAGAAGCGTCTCAATAAACGAGACGCTTCTTTTTTTATAAATATCTAAAAAGTATTTGTAACAATGGACTCAAAAGACATTAGAAATCTTCAAGAAGCTTATCTTTCTGTTTATAATTCTGAACCAGAATATATTAGCGAAGAAGTAGAAATTGCTACTGAATATTTCTACGAAATGGGATTAAATGAGCATGGTGTTGATATTCTTATCGAAGAATTGGGTGAGGATGAATTTGTTCAGTGGGTATACGATATTGCTGAAGAGTATACACTAACTGAAGCAACTAGACTTCAAAAAACTGCTTTAAGAAAATCAAATAAAATTCTAACAGGTCCTAAAGGATCTAGACCTCAGAGTACAACTAAAGCAAGAGAAAAATCTCAAGGTGGTTTAACCATGAGATCATCTCAATCTCCATCTTCAACTATTAGAAAAAGATCTGTTCAAAAAGCAGTTTCTCAGCAACCAGAAACTAATTCAACACCAACAGAAACAAAGAAAGGGATTGGTGGTTTAGTTGGTGGATTAATATCTGCATATAAGCAAGGAATGGAGCGTCATAGACAAGCAACTCAAACTGCAAGTAAAGCAGCCAAAACGGGAATCGAAGCATTAAATAGAGCTAGTGATACTAGACTTGCTAGACAAGCAAGAGTAGCAACTAAAAAGGGATTTAAAAGACAGCAAAAAGCAATTGATACGTTTGCTCCAAAAGTAGGTAAAGAATTGGGAAGACGTGCTGCCAATATTCCTGCAATTAGAGATACTTATAAAGCAGGTGAAAGACTTGGTAGAGCATGGAGAGGCGAAGAATATGAATATGTTCTTGAATATCTTTTAGACGAAGGATATGTTTCGAACATTGAGTCTGCAGAAAAAATTGCAATGAATATGAGTGAGCAGTGGTTAGAAAGTATTGTTGAAGAACTTCTCGATGAAGCAGACATTATGTCTGTCCACAGAAAACCAAGTAAAACAGATAAAGGTGGTATGGTTTATATGAAAAATCCTAATATAATAAGATTGCAAAATGCTGCTGCCAGAGAAAGACAAGGAAGACAAGAAAAAGAAAAAGAATCAAAAAATAGAGAAAATGCTGCACGATATGACCAAGCACTAAGGAAAGGAATTAATAGAGCAACTAATAGAAGTGAACCTCAAGATCAGTATGCTGGTTATGGTGAGATAGAAGCACTTTCTCCTCGTGCTGATGGTGGAGCACATTCTGGTAGAAAACGTCTTGCAAGAAGAGCATCTGGTAGATAATTTTATATTAAAACCTCACTCAACCACTCACTTTATCGGTGAGTGGTTTTTTTTATGTTTATATGTAATATTAGTGTACACTGAGCGTGATAGGTCTTGGGAAGACTGGACACTTGATAAACTGACACATTACATAAATTTTTATACCACTTGTAGTTTACAATAATTACATTCCGCACAAAACCAAATGGCAGTTAATTTTGAAATCAAGGGAATGCTTGCTAAATGTCTTGCGATGGAGGACATCATAATTGAGCATAAGCAAGTTGAAACTGCTTCTTTTAATGTTCAAACGCGAGTTCTTACTCTTCCGCTTTGGGAAAAGGCAAGTGATAATATTTACACAATGCTAGTTCTTCACGAGATTAGCCACTCTTTATGGACACCTAATATTGATTGGGAAAAGGAATATAAAATTCCTCAACAATTTGTAAATGTTGTTGAGGACGCACGAGTAGAAAAACTTTGCAAACGAAAGTATCCAGGATCTCCAAAATCATTTTATAATGGGTATAAGGAACTCAGTGATCAGGATTTCTTTCAACTTGAAGGTGAAGATATTTCTAAAATGAATCTTGCAGATCGGGTAAACCTTTACTTCAAAATTGGTAATTTTCTTCCTTTGGATTTTACTCCTGAAGAAAAGGAAATTGTTGATCTTATCGCAGCATCGGAAACATTTGCTGATGTTATGATTGCTGCTGAAGAACTTTATAAGTATTGCAAGAAAGAACAGCAACAGCAAAAAATTCCAGATTTTGATTTCCACCAAAAGCAAGAAAAGGGTGCAGAGTCTCCTTCAAATGAAATTGTAGAATCTAAACCAGATCAAGAATCTGAGGAGAATAATAATAGTAGTTCTACAGAATCTCAAAGAGAAACAAATAATTCTGGTAATGCTCAGGGAGATCAAATCTCTATGACTGGTTCTGAGCAAGATAAAGAACCAGAAGTTCGTACTGCAGAATCTCTAGAAAATAAAATTAAAGATCTTGTAAACCAATCTGGTCAGGATAATATTTACATTGAGATTCCTAAAGTAACTCTTGATACTGTAATTGCTTCAAATTCTGAAGTTCATACTGAGATCAACAATTCTTTCCGAACTCAGCAAGAAAGTTACAATAGTGTCAATACTCCAAAAGATTTGTTTGAACTTATTGATGAAGAATTTAAAAAGTTCAAACTATCTGCTCAAAAAGAGGTTAACTACCTTGTAAAAGAATTTGAATGTCGCAAAGCAGCAGATTCATATGCTCGTGCTTCTACTTCTCGCACAGGTGTTCTTGATACTGCTCGCTTACATTCCTATAAGTTTAGTGAAGATCTATTTAAAAAAGTAACTATTCTTCCTGATGGTAAAAATCACGGATTAATCTTTATTTTGGATTGGTCTGGTTCCATGCAAAACGTTCTTCTGGATACATGCAAACAACTTTTTAACTTAGTGTGGTTCTGTAAAAAAGTTTCTATTCCCTTTGAAGTATATGCATTTACTAATGAATGGCGTCGTTATCAAATGGATTATGAAACCGGGAAATATATTGCAGCAGATCGTACACCTCATTATGAAAATAAAGAGTATGTATTTGATGTTTCTGATGATTTTAGCTTGATGAACATTCTTACTAGTAAAGTTTCTGGTAAGGAAATGGAAAATCAGATTCTTAATATTTGGCGCATTGCTTCATGTTTTAGAAATAGTTATTGTTCTTCCTATACTTATCCTGCTCGCATGTGTCTTTCTGGAACTCCACTAAACGAATCTCTTGTTTGTTTGCATCAGATTCTTCCAAAATTTCAACAAGAAAATAAACTACAGAAAGTGCAATGCATTGTTCTTACTGATGGTGAAGCTTCTCATCTTCCATATACTGTTGAGATTAAAAATAGTTGGAATAAAGATTCTTATATAGGAACTCGTCATGTAAATCCTAATACTTCAATTCTTCGTGACCGTAAACTTGGAACTACTTATAATTTTGGTGATGAGCACGGTTGTTGTGGTTATAGTAGGTTTACTGATGTTTTAATTAAGAATCTTAAGGATAAATTTCCGACTGTAAACTTTATTGGTATTCGCGTACTTGAACCTCGTCAAGCGCAAAATTTCATTAATCTTTATCATAATATTACTGATAAACAATATGAAGTTATTCAGAGTGATTGGAAAAAACTAAGAAGTTTTACAATCACTAAATCTGGATATGATGCTTACTTTGGACTTTCTTCCACTGCACTTTCTCAGGATGCAGAATTTGAAGTTGCTGATTGTGCTACTAAAGCGCAAATCAAGTCTGCATTTGTAAAGTCTCTTAAAACAAAAAAACTAAATAAAAAAGTTCTTGGTGAGTTTATTTCTTTAGTGGCATAACTAGTAGACACTTTTGAATGTGTCCACCAAACCACTTTTATTTCGTCCATTTTCTTTATAATAACTCAGTTGAAACAAACCACTCACATCATGACCCGTATTCAAATGACCGACGATCAAATTCTTACCGATCTTAAAAATACTTTTGGTTCTACAATCACTGCTGCAGACGTTCGTGGTTATTGTGCTTCCAAAAATCTTTCTTATCCCACAGTTACTAAGCGACTCGATTCATTTAAAGTTGGTCGTGGTAAGTGGAATTTGGAGGTAACTCAACAAAAGGTTCAGGAAATGGAACGCTCTTTTAGTAACGTTGCAGTTCTTCCTGAAGTTCATCAAAATCTTGTTCCTACTAAAGATGATACCTTCGTCAAGTTTGGTAATTTTAACGATATTAAGAAAATCATTCAGTCCCGTCTTTTTTATCCTACGTTCATTACGGGTCTTTCGGGTAATGGTAAAACGTTCAGTGTTGAACAAGCATGTGCTCAACTGGGTCGTGAACTGATTCGTGTTAACATCACTATTGAAACTGACGAGGATGATCTGATTGGTGGTTTCCGTTTGGTAAATGGTGAAACTGCTTGGCATAATGGTCCTGTCATTGAAGCACTGAAACGTGGTGCAATTCTTCTTCTGGATGAGATTGACCTCGCTTCTAACAAGATTCTGTGCCTTCAATCTGTTTTGGAAGGTAAAGGTGTCTTTCTGAAGAAGATTGGTAAATTTGTGAAACCTGCTGCTGGTTTCAACGTGATTGCTACTGCGAACACTAAAGGTAAAGGTTCTGATGATGGTCGCTTTATTGGCACCAATGTGCTTAATGAGGCGTTCCTAGAGCGTTTCCCTGTCACTTTTGAACAATCTTATCCATCCACTTCGGTAGAACAGAAAATTCTTGAAGGTGTTGCTCTGGATCTGGGTGTGGAAGACCGTGATTTCTGCAAACGATTGGTTGATTGGGCCGATATCATCCGTAAGACGTTCTATGACGGTGGTATTGAAGAAATTATCAGCACTCGTCGTCTTGTTCACATTGTTCGTGCTTACAGTATTTTTGACGATAAAGCGAAAGCAATTCAAGTTTGCGTGAACCGTTTTGATGATGAAACTAAGCAAGCATTTCTTGAACTTTACGATAAAGTTGATGCTGATTTCAAGATGCCTGCTGAAGGAGAGCACGTAACTTACGATCTTGACCTTCCTCAAGTAAACTGATAGAATATGGGGAGGTAAAAAGTGCCTTCCCCTTTTTATGATTGAACCAACTTTTACTATTACTATGAACGAAACGACTAATCATCTTTGGAAATACAATGAGGATAAAATCCTTAAGGACATTCAAGATTATGTGACTAGCACTTATGGCAGTCACTACTGCGGGCACAATCAACAATATCAAAATATTCAAACCATTGACCTGATGGCAGCAAAAGATCTTGCTCCAGGTTTTTGTCAAGCAAATATCCTAAAATATGGGAGTCGCTATGGTGACAAGGATGGTCGCAATAAGCGAGATCTACTCAAAGTGATTCATTACGCAATGCTTCTACTTCACTTTGATGGTCACTATTCTCGTCAAGATAACGGTCTCTCTGAATTTCGCTGATTATTATGAAACTATCTGAAACTACTCTAAATCTCCTCAAAAACTTTTCTTCTATCAATCAATCCATTCTGTTCAAGCAAGGTAACTCACTCCGGACAATTTCCGTGATGAAAAATATACTTGCTGAAGCAACTATTGAGGAAGATCTACCTAAAGATTTTGGTATCTATGATCTAAACCAATTTCTAAATGGACTTAATCTTCATAATAATCCAGAACTTGATTTTGAAAATGAAGGTTATGTGGTAATCCGTGAAGGAAAAATGCGATCTAAGTATTTCTTCTCTGATCCTAGTGTAATCATCACTCCTCCTGATAAAGAAATTGTTCTTCCAAGCCAGGATGTCTGCTTCGAACTGAGTACTCAACAACTCGATAAACTACTTAAGGCATCTGCGGTTTATCAACTTCCCGATCTTTCTGCTGTTGGCGAAGCAGGAGTTGTTAAACTAGTTGTCCGCGATAAGAAAAACGAAACTTCAAATGACTTCTCAATCGTTGTTGGCGAAACTGATTCTGAGTTTGTGTTCAACTTCAAAGTAGAAAACATCAAGATTCTACAAGGAACTTATGAAGTTGTAATTTCACAAAAACTTTTGTCGCAGTTTAAGAGTAAGACATATCCAGTACAATACTATATTGCATTGGAACCTGACAGTACATTTGGTTGATGTAAATTGAAAATTGGAGATTTTTATTTTGAATATATTTGTTACTTCTCCATTTCCCGCAGAGAGTGCTATTGCACTTCCTGATAAACATATAGTGAAAATGCCACTTGAGTGCTGTCAGATGCTTAGTATTGTAGCATCCAAGTGGTATCATAACTATGGACAACTTCATAAAAAAGACGGATTACCTTATGAAACTGAAAAGGGTGCTTTCCGCAATCATCCCTGTACTCAATGGGCAGCAGAAAGCATTCATAATGCTTATTGGTTGATTAAGCATGGAATGAACCTCTGCGATGAATATACTCTTCGTTATGGTAAGGTTCATTCGTGCTATAATACTCTTGTCGAAGCATATTATCTTTTTCCTAAAGGTAAGATAACTAAAGTAGAAAACTTTGTCCGAGCAATGCCAGATGAGTTTAAACTGGACACAACTATTGACACTTTTACTGCTTACAAGAATTACATTAAGTCCAAAACTTGGGTTAGCAGTAATTATATTCGTATGCCGCAACGGCGTCCTTCTTGGTTAGATTGAATTTTTAATTATGAACAACACTGATTTCCTTTTCGTAGAAAAATACAGACCACAAGTAATTGATGACTGTATTCTTTCTGAAGATACCAAAAAAACATTCAAAGAATTTGTAGTAAAGGGAGAGATTCCAAATCTACTTCTTGCTGGTCCTCCTGGTATCGGTAAGACCACCATTGCAAAAGCACTTTGTAATGAGTTGGCAGCAGATTACTACATTATCAATGGATCTGACGAAGGACGTTTCCTAGATACTGTACGAAACCAAGCAAAAAACTTTGCTTCAACTGTCTCACTTACGGGATCTTCTAAACATAAAGTTATCATTATCGATGAGGCTGACAATACCGGAAACGATGTTCAACTCTTATTACGTGCGAATATTGAGGCATTTTATAATAATTGTCGATTCATTTTTACCTGCAATTATAAAAACAAAATAATTGAACCACTTCATTCTAGGTGCGCTGTTATTGACTTTACTGTAAAAGGAAAAGAAAAAGCACATCTCGCATCTTCTTTCTTTAAGAGACTTCAAACAATTCTTGAAGCAGAAGGTATCGAATACGATCAAAAAGTTCTTGCTGAATTGGTGTCAAAACATTTTCCAGACTTTCGACGTGTTCTTAATGAATGTCAGAGATATTCCGTAGGTGGAAAAATTGATTCAGCAATTCTTGCATCTTTCTCAGATATCTCTGTAAATGAATTAATTAAAAACCTTAAAGAAAAGAACTTTACTGAAGTTAGGAAATGGGTTACATTTAATCTTGATAATGACGCTTCAATGATTCTTCGTAGAATTTACGATTCGTTTTATGATTATCTAGTTCCTTCATCTATTCCTGCTGCAGTTCTAATCATTGCTAAGTATCAATATCAAATTGCTTTTGTTGCAGATCAAGAAATTAATCTTCTTGCGGCTTTAACTGAAATTATGTGTGAGTGTGAGTTTGTTAAGTGAATATAATTCTTTCAGATGATGATGCAGTGTATGCTGCAAATAAATTTATAACTTATTATTCGCAATTTAATAGAATTGATGATTATCTTCGTTTTGTAAAAAAAGATAGAATCAATTCTCGTTCTGGAGTTTTATTTGGTGCAGAAACAGAAATGTTTGATAGTTTTGATATGCATCCAAATGATATGAATATTTCTATTCATGTTGTAGATACAAATCCAAAATCTTCATCAAAATATAACCAAAAGCTGTATTCGGAAATTCTTAACTTAACTGCTTCTAATGCAGTCGAAGAGTCCATACCTGGAAGAACTCATAAGTGGATAGTGGAAGAAAAAAATACTGAGAAAATTATTGGTGTAGTTCGTTTTGGATCTCCCACTATTAACTCAAAACCAAGAAATGAATATTTCGGAAAAGTTCTTCCTTTGAATATAATTAATAATGAATTTGTAATGGGATTTAATATTGTTCCTGTACAACCATTTGGGTATAATTATCTTGGAGGAAAACTTCTTGCACTTCTTGCCAGTTCTTGTGAATTAAAAAAACAATTTGATGAAAAGTATGGAACTGATCTAAAATATTTTGAGACAACTTCTTTATATGGCACTACAAAAGGAGTTTCTATGTATGATGGACTAAAACCATATCTTCGTCATATTGGAGATACTGAAAGTAATTTTCTTCCACTTTTTCATGATGATGAGTTTAGAGACTTTTTTTGGTGGTTTAATGAACGAAATGGTGGTGAGCGTTTGGTTTCTGCTGATAAGTCTTCAAAAAAACTCAAAATTCAACAAAAGATGATTGCTATTATTCGCAAATCTCTTAATGATCAAAATAAATTGAATGAATTTAATATTGCAATTCAAAAAGCAAAAAGTCTTACCGAAAAGAAAAGGTACTATATTTCAAACATGAACCATCAAGTAGATGAGGTTATTTCTTGGTGGAAGAAAAAAGCAACAAAAAGATATGAAAAATTGAAGAGTCAGGATAGGTTAAGAACCAAACTTGAAATATGGGAACCAGGATCTAATTTGGAGATTATAAGATGACTTATGAACTTAAAGATTGGTTGAATTCAATTAATTTCACAAAAGAAGATTTGAGTGAAGAAATTAAAGAATATCCTTCATATATTATTAATAAGTGTTTATCTGGACATATTGATTGCATCTTATATGCAAATGAAATGAATAAAAATCATCATCTCAGCAAAGATATGCAATATTCATTTTATCTAAATATTCTTAGGAAAAGGAAGAGATTCTCTCCTTGGATCCGAAAGGATAAAGTTACAGACTTAGAATGTGTTAAAAAATACTATGGATATAATAATGAAAAAGCATCTCAAGCTCTGAAAATCCTAAATAAGGAACAACTTAATTTCATTAAACAACGACTTGATATTGGAGGAAAAAAATGACTACTGCAAACGTAACAGTAGAACCTGAAGTTCATTGGTCTCAAGACCAAATGGTTGAGGTAATTCTTAATGAACCTGATGACTTTCTAAAAGTCCGTGAAACTTTAACCCGTATAGGAGTTGCATCTCGCAAAGAAAAAAAGTTATATCAATCTTGTCACATTCTTCATAAGCAAGGTAGATATTATATTGTTCATTTCAAAGAACTATTTGCTCTCGATGGCAAACATGCAAATTTAACAGTTAATGATGTTCAGAGAAGAAATCGCATTGTCCGTTTACTTGCTGACTGGGGACTTATTACAGTTGTAAAGCAAGATTCCGTAAGTGATATTGCACCACTAAATCAAATTAAAGTTCTTTCTTACAAAGATAAAGGTGATTGGATTTTGGAGCAGAAATATAATATTGGAAAAAAAGGAAAAGGTGTAGAAACCGAATGAATAAAGTAGGAGGAACCACACCTCCTTTTTTTGTATTTCTTGTATAATTAGTACTGGATGCCGTAAGGATCCGTACAACACAAACTCGCTTTAAAAAAGGAGACACTACAATGACTAACCTTGCAAGATATACTGCTGCCGATCTTCCTGCCTTAATGGAGAGGATTGCTCGTAATAGTATTGGAATGGATGAATATTTTGATCGTCTATTTAATCTTCATGAAACTGCCTCTAACTATCCTCCATACAATCTTGTTCAAATCAGTAACGTAGAATCAAGATTAGAACTTGCACTTGCAGGATTTAAAAAGGAGGAAGTTCATGTGTATACAGAGTATGGAAAACTTTTTATCGAAGGACAAAAAGAGGATAAAGAATCAGATGCTAACTATGTCCATAAGGGATTGGCTCAAAGATCTTTCAAAAGAGCGTGGACTTTATCCGATGACACCGAAGTACGAGAAGTTAACTTTGAAGATGGATTACTTGTCATTCGATTAGGTAAGATCGTACCAGAACATCATACACGAAAGGATTATCTCTAAATAAAAATAAAAATGAAATCCTTTAACGAATTCAAAACAATAGCATATAAGAATGCAATACCACACACTGTCTATTCTGGAGGAAAATCAAAAACAATTCCAAAGGGAAAAGCAGTTCCTAAAAGATCCTCTTCAAGTGCTGGTGGCAATGGAGATGGTTCTGGTGATGGAGATGGTGAATAATAAATAGTTTTTGAATATCGTCGGTGCTATGCCACGGGAGGCAACTGGCAAAATCCAGTTGACGCCTCCTTTTTTTATTGCTAAAATATTAAAGGGTACGTAATAAAAATTGAATGTCTGTAAAACTTATTTTATTAAAATCTGGAGAAGATGTAATAGCAAATATAAAAGAAATGATTTTTGAGGATAAAACTATTGGTTATTTTCTGGAAAATCCATGTTCTGTTAAAGTATTTGCCTCAGATAACGATGATAAAACAAAAATTCCTTGTAAAATTCAATTAACTTCTTGGATACCTCTCACTTCAGATAAGGAAGTACCAATTCCATCTGATTGGGTTGTTACTATGGTTGAACCAATATTTCAACTAAAGGATATGTATTTAAAAAACCTGACAACGAATAAAAATGGAATCAAAGATTACAAAAATAATAGCATTGATGAACAATTTAATTCTGATCAGTCGAATTGAAGAAGTTTCGGCAGACATTGGAGAACCTGATTGTAAATTAGTAAATCCATTTGTAATAAGAAAGGATCAAACATTAGAACCATTTCTTTGTGGATATACTAAACAAGATACATTTATGATGAGTTCGGATAAGATTCTTACACTAGGAGATCCAACTCCAACACTTCTTGAAAAATATGAGGATTTGATTAAAGGATGAATTTTTACACTAATGTTCAGTTAATTGGAAATCAGTTTTTGGTTCGTGGAGTTGAAAATGGAAAAAGATTTGAAAGAAGAGATGAATTTTTTCCAACTCTTTTTGTAAAAACTAAAAAAGAAACAAAATATAGAACATTAAATGGTGAATATGTAGAACCAGTAAATCCAGGAACAGTACGTGATTGTAGAGATTTCTATTCAAAATATGATAATGTTGATGGATTCGAAATTTATGGAAATGATAGATATATCTACCAATATATTTCAGAGAAATATCCACAAGATGAAATCAAGTTTGATATTAATAAAATTAAACTTTTAACTCTTGATATTGAAGTTGCCTCAGAATCTGGATTTCCTGATGTAGAATCTTGCTCAGAAGAAATTCTTTCAATCACAATTCAGGATTATACAACTAAAAAAATTATTACTTGGGGTGTTAAATCCTTTAATAATACTCGCAGTGATGTGACATATCATTACTGCCCATCTGAATATGAACTTCTTAATCATTTTATTAATTATTGGATGGTTAATGTTCCTGATGTAATTACTGGATGGAACATTCAGTTATATGATATTCCTTATATCTGTAAGAGATTGAATAGAGTTCTTGGTGAAAAACTAATGAAACGTTTTTCTAATTGGGGGCTTGTAACAGAAGGTGAAGTTTTTATTAATGGACGCAAACATACTACATTTGATGTTGGTGGTTTGACTCAACTTGATTATCTTGATCTTTATAAAAAGTTTACTTATAAGGCACAGGAATCTTATCGCCTAGATTATATTGCTGAAGTTGAACTAGGTCAGAAAAAACTAGATCACTCTGAGTTTGATACATTCAAAGATTTTTATACAAAAGGTTGGCAAAAGTTTATTGAATATAATATTATTGACGTAGAACTTGTTGATCGTCTAGAAGATAAGATGAAGTTAATTGAACTTGCTTTGACTATGGCATATGATGCCAAAGTAAATTATGCAGATGTTTTTTATCAAGTTCGTATGTGGGATAATATAATCTATAATTATCTTAAAAAAAGAGATATTGTAATTCCACCAAGAGCTAAGGTTCAAAAAAATGAAAAATATGCTGGAGCCTATGTAAAAGAACCAATTCCTGGAAAATATGATTGGGTTGTAAATTTTGACTTGAATAGTCTATATCCACACCTGATCATGGAATTTAATATAAGTCCAGAAACTCTTGTTGAAGATAGACATCCAACAGTGACTGTTGATAAGATCTTAAATCAAGAACTTACGTTTGAGTTATATAAAGATTATGCTGTATGTGCCAATGGTGCAATGTTCCGCAAAGACGTTCGTGGATTTCTTCCTGAACTAATGGAAAAAATGTATCAAGATCGTGTTATCTTTAAAAAGAAGATGATCGAAGCAAAAAAAAAGTATGAAAAAACAAAAACTAAAGATCTTGAGAAAGAGATTGCCAGATGTAATAATATTCAGATGGCAAAAAAGATTTCACTAAACTCCGCTTATGGTGCTATTGGTAATCAATATTTTCGTTATTACAAACTAGAAAATGCAGAGGCAATTACACTAAGTGGACAAGTTGCTATTAGATGGATTGAAGGTAAGATGAATTTTTACCTTAATAAACTTCTTAAAACAGAAAATGTTGATTATGTTATTGCTTCTGATACTGATTCTATTTACCTCAATATGGGTCCTTTGGTTGAAACTGTATACAAAGGAAGAGAGAAAACTACTGAAAGCATTGTCAACTTCCTTGATAAGGTCTGTAAGGTGGAACTTGAAAAATATATTGAAGGTTGCTACCAAGAACTGGCGGACTATGTAAATGCATACGACCAGAAGATGCAGATGAAGCGTGAAAATATTGCTGATCGTGGAATCTGGACTGCTAAGAAGCGTTATATCCTCAATGTCTGGGATAGTGAAGGTGTTCGTTATGAAGAACCTAAACTCAAGATGATGGGTATTGAAGCAGTCAAATCTTCTACTCCTGCTCCTTGTCGTCAGATGATTAAAGACGCACTTAAACTTATGATGAGTGGAACTGAAGATGATGTAATTAAGTATATTGATAATTGCAGAGATAAGTTTAAAAAATTATCACCAGAAGAAATATCTTTTCCTCGCTCAGCATCTGATGTTCAAAAATATTCTTCTACATCAGAAATTTATACAAAAGGAACACCAATTCATGTTCGTGGAGCACTTCTTTTTAATTATTATATTAAAAAGAATAATCTCAATAACAAGTATTCTTTAATTCAGAATGGAGAAAAAATTAAATTTGTTTACTTAAAAAAACCAAATTCTATACATGAAAATGTAATTTCATTTATACAAGATTTTCCAAAAGAATTAAATCTTGACAAATATATTGATTATGAATTACAATTTGAGAAAGCATTCTTAGAACCACTCAAGATTATTCTTGATGCAATTGGGTGGAGTGTAGAAAAAACAGCAAACCTTGATTCATTTTTTGCCTAATGGACTTTTTAAAAGATATTGTAAAAGAAATTGGTGACGATTACACCAAACTTGCCTCAGATATAGATGAGACGGAAACCTATGTTGATACAGGTTCATACATTTTTAATGCACTGGTTTCAGGTAGCATATTTGGTGGTGTATCTGGGAATAAGATTACTGCTATTGCTGGAGAGTCTTCTACTGGAAAGACTTTTTTCTCTCTCGCAGTGGTTAAGAATTTTCTTAATTCTAATCCCGATGGTTACTGTCTCTACTTTGACACTGAGGCTGCTATCACTAAATCTCTTGTAGAATCTCGTGGAATCGATACTTCTCGTTTAGTTGTTATTAATGTAGTCACCATTGAAGAGTTTCGTAGCAAGGCACTTAAGGCAGTGGATATATATCTTAAGAAGCCTTTAGAAGAACGCAAACCTTGCATGTTTGTGCTAGACTCTTTGGGTATGCTTTCAACCGACAAAGAGATCACAGATGCATTAAATGATAAACAAGTTCGTGATATGACTAAATCACAACTTGTAAAAGGTGCTTTCCGTATGCTTACTCTAAAGTTGGGACAAGCAAATATTCCAATGATCGTTACTAACCATACCTATGATGTTATCGGAGCTTACGTACCAACTAAAGAAATGGGTGGAGGCAGCGGACTCAAGTACGCAGCATCTACGATCATTTATCTTAGCAAAAAGAAAGAAAAGGATGGAACGGAAGTGGTCGGAAATATTATCAAGGCTAAGACTGCTAAATCGCGTCTGAGTAAAGAAAACAAAGATGTAGAAGTTCGTCTTTACTATGATGAGCGTGGTCTTGATCGTTATTATGGTCTTCTTGAACTTGGTGAAATTGGTGGACTGTGGAAGAATGTAGCAGGACGTTATGAGATGGACGGTAAGAAAATCTATGCTAAACAAATTCTTGCAAATCCTGAAGAATACTTCACTGAAGAAGTAATGCAAAAACTTGATGAGATTGCAAAACAAGAGTTTAGTTATGGTTGTTGAGTTAAATGATTTTATTCGTGTCTATGATAATGTTTTAGAACCTAACATTTGCCAATTTTTGATTGATTTATTTGAGAAAAATTATGATAAGCATCAAAGAGTAGAAAATAACAAAATACCTAACTTTACTCAGTTTAATTTGACTGATAATTGCAAATTATCTGACAAAGTAGATAACACTCATAATTTTTTGATATCAAAAGTTTTTGAGTATAAGAAAAAATATTATGAACTTTTTGATGAGAATTGTTTTCCTAAAAATCATAATTTTGAACAATTTAGGATAAAAAAATATAATAATGATGGGAATGATTTATTTGATACTCATGTAGATGTAACTGATTATTCAAGTGCTCGTAGATTTCTTTCCTTTATGTGGTATCTAAATGATGTTGATGAAGGTGGAGAAACAATTTTTCCTGGACTTAAAATTAAACCTAGAGTAGGATCTATGTTAGTATTTCCTCCGCTTTGGTTATTTCCACATAGAGGAAATCCTCCCATTAGCAATACAAAATATCTTCTAAGTACCTATTTGCATTATAGATAATGGATAAAGTTGAATTTCTAATTCTTAGGAATCTTTTATATAACGAAGAGTATATAAGAAAAGTTATTCCTTTCTTAAAACCAGAATACTTTGAAGATGAGAATCAGAAAATCGTATTTCAAGAAATACTTTCTTTTGTTGAACAATATAATCAACCTGCAACAAAAGAAGTATTATCTATTGAAATTGAAAAAAGAAAAGACATCAATGAACAATCATTTAAAGATATTGTTCATCTTATTTCTTGTCTAGAAGATGTTCCAGTAGAACTTAATTGGTTAATTTCTACTACAGAAAAGTGGTGTAGAGATCGTGCCATTTATTTGGCATTGATGGAATCTATTTATATTGCCGATGGCAAAGATGAAAAAAAGAATCGTGATGCAATTCCAAGTATCCTTTCTGATGCTCTGGCAGTAAGTTTTGATAATCATATTGGACATGATTATCTTCAAGATTATGAACAAAGATATGAATCATATCACAAAAAGGAGGATAAAATTGAATTTGATCTTGAATATTTTAACAAAATCACCAAAGGTGGTCTCCCTAACAAAACTCTTAATATCGCTCTTGCTGGTACGGGCGTCGGCAAGTCTCTATTCATGTGCCATGTCGCTAGCTCCGTCTTGCTCCAAGGGAGGAACGTTCTCTATATTACAATGGAAATGGCAGAAGAACGCATTGCTGAAAGAATTGATGCAAATCTCTTAAATGTTCCAATTCAGGAAATTGCAAATCTTCCAAAACAAATGTTTGAAAATAAAGTCACTAATCTTGCAAAGAAAACTCAAGGATCACTTATAATCAAGGAATATCCAACTGCTTCGGCACATGCAGGTCATTTTAAATCACTTCTTAATGAACTTTTACTTAAAAAGTCATTCAGTCCTGATATTATTTTTATTGATTATCTTAACATTTGTGCTTCTTCTCGTTACAGAGGAAATCTTTCTGTAAATTCTTATTCATACATCAAGGCAATTGCTGAAGAACTGCGAGGACTCGCTGTCGAGTTTAATGTTCCTATAATGAGTGCGACGCAAACGACAAGAAGTGGTTTTGGTTCATCTGATGTTGAATTGACAGATACTTCTGAATCCTTTGGTCTCCCTGCTACTGCAGATTTAATGTTTGCTTTGATTTCAACCGAAGAACTTGAAGGTCTTGGGCAAATTTTGGTCAAGCAACTTAAAAACAGATACGCAGATCCAACTGTTCATAAAAGATTTATTCTTGGTATTGATAGAGCAAAAATGAGATTATATGATTGCGAACAGTCTGCTCAAGATGATATACTTGATTCCGGTAAAAATAATGATTATAATTATGAGGAGGAACATAGACCTAAAAAATCATTTGAAGGATTTAAGTTTTAATGTGAATTATTTACTGTATCCATAATTTATCTACTGGTAAAAAATACATAGGACAAACTGTAGAAAAATTGCAGAGGAGAGTTGTTCGTCATTTTAGAACAATTAATAAAACTAAAATTAGTAGAGCAATACAAAAATACAGTAAATATGATTTTGTTTATGGTATAGTTGAAGAGGTTAAAGATAAAAATTTATTAGATGAAAGAGAACAGTATTGGATTAAATTTTATAATACTGTAGATAATGGATTTAATATCAAAGAAGGTGGTAAGTCTGCAAGAGGATTTAAGCAATCGCAGAGTTCTATAGAAAAGAGAAGGCAGAAATTAATTGGAAAATCTTTAACTGAAGAACATAAACAAAAAATAAGTAAAGCACATAAAGGTAAAATTCTTTCAAAGGAAACAGTTGATAAAATGATTGCTTATAGAACTGGAAGAAATCTTACTGAAAGTTGTAAAGAAAAAATTTCCAGATCACATTCTAAGAATACTTATGAATTAAAAAGTCCAAATGGTGAGATTTTGATAATTAAAAACCTATCAAAATTTTGTAAGGAAAATAATTTACAACAATCTGCATTTGTTATGATTATGAATGGTGAAAGAAAACATCATAAAAATTGGACCATTAAAAAACTTGACTTAATTGAAAACTGATCGTAAAATTAAAAGGAGATTAAAAAAAAGTATGACTCAAGTTATTGATACAAACAAATATATTGAATTTGTAAAGCAAACTACAAGCACTCCGTCTTCTGACCTTGCTGCACTACTTGCTCGCATTACTGAACTGGAAGCAGTTAGTGATTGTAATGTTCCTCATCTTTTGACTGGTGCTCTTGGACTATCTGCAGAGGCGGGTGAGTTTGTTGAAATTGTAAAAAAAATTCTGTTGCAAGGAAAATCTTATACTGAAGATAATGTTATTCATATGAAAAAAGAGGCGGGTGACTGCCTTTGGTACATCTCTCAAATTTGTATTGCACTTGATACCAATTTTGAACAACTAATGCAAATGAACTATGAGAAACTAAGTGCTCGTTATCCTGAGGGAACGTTTGACGTATATCGATCCGAAAATCGTGTGCAGGGTGATCTGTGAGTAAAGAAAAACAATTATCAATTAAAATGAACATTCGCCAAGCAGCTGCGATCCGTCAAATTCTTTTTGAACATCAGAAAGGGTATAGTTATGAACATGTACCAAAAAGAATTACTGATGTTCGTTTTATTATTCAAGAAATTGACAATGCTTTGGAAGTAATTTTTTAAATAATAATTTTTAAACCTCCTATAGGAGGTTTTTTAATAAATACTTTTAAAATAAGAAATAAAGATGAAAACTTTTTCTGAGTTTATTGCTGAAGCAGAAGTCAAATGGCATAGTGGAAAACTCAAGGGAAGTAAAAAGAGTCCCTCAGATACTGCTTCTCAAAAACTTTCTCAACTTGGAAGGCAAATCAGCAATCCAAGAAACACGCAACAACAAACTGCAAAACTTGCAGTAAGAGCTAAGAATATGAAAACGGCCATTACTGGCGCATCTGAAGTTGCAAAAGTTTCAGATCCAAGACCTGAAACCGTAGCAACACAAATGGGTAGAGAAGGAAAAGTTAGTTCAAAAACTAAAGTGTCTGGATATGCATCAAAACCTAGAGATGTTGTAAGCAGAACTGGTACAACAAGTAATGTTCAAAGAACAGATCTTCCTGCAGAACCTGATGTAATAACTCAAAATAGATATAAAGATAAAGCAGTTTCTGGAGGAAGAGGAACAAACATTGCAAGATCTGGAAGAACATATGGTAGTAGAGGATAATATTGTAAATTCATAAATAAAAATAAAAGTAATTTAGAAAAATGGATTCCAAAGAAATTAGAAGTTTGTTTGAAGCATATGCTGCTGTTTATAATGAAGATTTAAGAAATGATTTTGATTTTTCCATTGATGAAGATCTTTCTTTTGTGGATGATCTGAGTGACAATGAATTAGATCAGGTAATGGAAAATATTTTTCTCTCAGGAGAAATTGATATTAATGAATGTTTTGATAGTTTAGATTTTGTGTTAATTGAGGCAACTGTTACTTCATCTGATGATAGACCATCTGGAACTGCCAAAGTTACTACAAGTGCTCAAAGACCAAGTAGAGTAAAGTCAAGCGCACAAAGAAGACAGCAAATAAGAGTTGGTAGAATTGCTCAAGCAGCACAAAGAGTGGGACAAAAACTGGCAAGTCCCGCTAGAAGTGGATCTGGTGCACCAGTATCATCTAGAGTTGGTCAAGCGGGACAAAAAATTGCATCTGCAACACAAAAAGTAAAAGGATTTTTAGGAAAAGTTGGTCGTGCTGCAAAAGCAGGAGCTTCTGCTGCTAAAAAGGAGTTTTCTGGTGAAGCAGGTAAGGCGGCGCAGGCAAGAACAACTGGCCGTCAAATGAGAAGAGCAGCAAGACAACAAGCTTCTGCTGAAAGAGCAAAAGATACTAGTGCATTTGAAAAACCAAAAACACCAGTTGGAACTGCAGAAAATCCAAGAACTGGTAAACCTGGTAAAGAAAGACTTTCTTTACCGCCTGCAAGAGAACCTCAAATATCTGACAGAAGAAAAGCAGCAGCAGCAAAATTAGCAAAAGCTGCATCAGGAACAAGTGCTAGAGGTATTCGTTTTGCTGGACCTAAAGCAGGTCAATCTGCACCTCAAAGAGCAAAAACTGGAATCAAAAACGCATTAGATAGATTCCGTAAGAAAGCAGGATTAACTTCTGAGCAGTTTGATGCACTTCTCAATTATATCTTTGAAGATCTTGTTCATGAGGGATATGTGAATACCTATGAAGATGTGTTCTATATTCTTGAGTCAATGTCAGAGTCTGATGTGGATGAAATAGTAGAATCTTATCTACTTGAAGAAGTTGAAGTAGAAACTTTCGATTTTTATGATGTAGTAATGGAGCATCTTTTGGAAGAAGGATATGCTGAAACTGAAGAAGCAGCAGAAATCATCATGGTAAACATGAGCGAAGAATGGAGAGATTCTATTGTTGATGAATTTCTTGATTAAGCAACTGTTATGAGTGTAACTTCACCTCAAGGTAAGAAGAGAGCACTAAATTATGCTAAAGCGAAACCAGCAGTATCTTTAGGAAGTGTTCCAATGCCATCACCAAGTAGTGGTCCAGATGATGAAGATACTAAGAGGTGGATGAATGATAATAAGAGAAGAAGGTCTGCTATTCAAGATATGAGGCAGAAAAAACTTCAAAATAAATATGCTGATCCTAGAAATGTATCAAAATTCCGCCGTCGTCATGGATTTTCTTCCTGATTATAATTGATAATATAATTTCAACCACTCACTTTATCAGCGAGTGGTTTTTTATGCTCATAAATATAAAAAAGTGATTAAAAATAAATAAAATTAATCAGATAGATCTATGAAAAGTTTTTTCCATTTTTTATCAGAGGCGAGACAGTCTCAGGCATCAATGCAAGCACAAAAGCTTGGGTTGGTAGGTGATGGTCATGGAGGGTGGCTGGACCGTAGTGGAAGAACTGTAGCAAGAACTGAAGGTGGAAAACTTGTCTTTATTGATAGTAGACAAGCGACAAAAGAACCTAAAGCAGAAAAAAGTCAAACTTCTACTGCTCCAACGTCACAAAAACAACCATTAATTCAGCAGCAACCAGTAGCAACACAAAAGCAGAAAGATGTAGAGGATCAAGATCAAGAACAGGGACCAACTTTGACTGTAGTATTTGGTAGATTTAATCCACCTACAATAGGACACGAAAAAACTTTTAAAATAGCCAAGAAAGTCTCAGTTGGTGGTGATGTAAAAATATATCCATCAAGAACTAAAGATCCTAAGAAAAATCCTTTAGATCCTGAAACTAAAATTTCTTATATGAAAAAAATGTTTCCTGAATTTGAAAATAATATAATTAATGATCCTGATATGAAAACAATTTTTAATGTTTTAATTACAGCAGCAGAAGAGGGATATTCAAATGTAAACATTGTTGTTGGATCTGATCGTCAAGCAGAATTTGAAAATCTAGCACAAAAGTATAACGGAGAATTATATAATTTTGATTTAATTCGCGTTATCTCTGCTGGAGTAAGAGATGCTGATGCTGAAGGTGTAGAAGGAATGTCAGCATCAAAAATGAGAAAGGCAGTTATGGATAATGATTTTAAAGCGTTCCGTAGAGGAACACCAAAAGCACTTGATGATGGAGAAACTAGATCTTTATTTGATGCAGTAAGACAAGGAATGAAAGTTAAAAAGGTTAAAAAAGAAGACTATCAATTATGGGAAATAGCACCAAGATATGATATAAAAAATTTAAGAGAAAATTATATAAAAGGTAAAATTTTTAATATTGGAGATAAAGTACAAAATTTAAATACTGGTCTTACTGGAGAAATAATGCGTAAAGGAACAAATTATTTAATTTGTGTTACAAAGGAAGGATATATGTTTAAATCATGGATAAAAGATATGATGGAATATACAGAAGTAAAAATGGATAAAATGTATAGAACTTCTGGAAAACCAAATACTTTAGTTGGAACAACTGGATATTTGAAATATGCATTGAAACAAACTCCGGGTTCTAATTTGGGAAGTGAAAATTTGCAAAAAGGCGGAAAAGCATTTTTGAATTTCATAAATAATTACAAGAAAAAGAAAGTAAAAAACTATTAAAGATGAATATTAATTCTTCTGTTATCAATGAATCTAAAGAAGTTAAAAAATGGTGGGATGATGATGGTGATGGAATTGGTTATGAACCGGGAGAAGTTTCTGGAAAATTTAAAAGAAAGAAAAAGAGAAAAGTGAAGGAATCTAAAGAAGTTAAAAAATGGTGGGATGATGATGGTGATGAAATTGGTTATGAACCGGGAGAAGTTTCTGGAAAATTTAAAAGAAAGAAAAAAGCAGTTAAAGAAGGATATTCAAATTGGAGAGAAGATCTATCAGAAATTCTAGAATTATCTGGAAAAGATAAGAATGATAAAAAAATTGTAGAAAAAAAAGTCAACAATAAAATTAAAATAAATCCAAGTATTGGAGAGTCTGTTAAAAATCTTGGTGGAACTCTTCTTGAAATGACTGAGATTGAAGATTTTGAAGAAGTTTTTGATTATCTTTCTGAATCTGATATTTTCTTTTTGACTGACGAATTAATTGAAGAAGTTGTTCTTGAAGTTTTTGAAGAAAGTATTCAAGAAGGATACGATTCTATTGATATTGAAAATGCACTTTTAGAATCACTTGAAATATCAACAGAAATTTTAAATGAGGCAAAGGTAACTTATGGTCATGATACAAAGATTAAACGTGATAGACTTGAGAAAGTAAAAACTGCAGTTAAGGATATAGGAAAAAAAGTCATTCGTGCAGCAGGACGTACTGTTGGGTCTGCAGTAAAAAGAGCAAAATCTGCAGGTAAAGAATTTAAGAAAGGATATATTAGTGGTAGAGGTGATTCCTCTGAGACAACTATTCCCACTGATTCTTCATCAAGTACCTCTTCAACTAAATCAGCAAAACCTGGATTTATTAGTAAAATTGGATCTGCTCTTAAAACTGGATTGAAAAGAGCAATTTCTAAAGGTGCCAGAAAAGTAGCGAAAGGAGCACTTGGAGTTGCTCGCAAAATGGAAAAAGAAAAACCAAGTTCCGTGCATTCTAAAACTGGTACTAGAGCACCAAATATTCGTAGTGGAATTGGGTCAGGAAAAAGGATAGAAGTTGCAGGTTCACCTAAACAACCAGAAGTTAAAAAAGTATCTGTGTCCGATGTAACTCCTAAAAAATCGGAATCATCCGTTGGATCTTCTGAAAAATCAAAATCAGAAAAGCAAAAAACCACAGAAAAAACTACAAAAGTAACTTCTAGAAAACCTAGAGCAAAACAGACTACCACCACAACAACAACTTCTAGAAAACCTAGAGCAAAACAGACTACCACCACAACAACAAATAAAAAGACTGCAAGAAAATCAGAACCAAATCCAAAAAAACCTGGAGCACCTTCTTTAGATGATTTATTAAAAAAGGAACAAGTAGATAATTTAATTGAAAAAACCTTAACTTCTTCTGAAACTAAAAAAAGAGAAGAACTTGTAAAATCTATGAAGAAAAATCTTTCTGATTTTGAAAAAAGATATCCAGGAAGAGGAAAAGAAGTTATGTATGCAACTGCCACTAAAATGGCTAAAAGAATGGCAGAACAGGCATTAGAACTTGAACCAAAAAGTCAGACAACAGAAAAAACAGATCAGCAGCAGAAAAAAATGCAACAGCAGCGTGATAAAATGAGACAACAAGAAATTCAAATTTTGCAAAGGAAATTGCAAGCATTAAGATCTGCTCCAAAAGGAACAGATCCTTCAATTACAGCTTAACTTCCTAAATAAGGAAGGATACTCTTTATAAGGAGGATGAAATCATGGGAGCACTTGTAGAACTAGTAAAACCACTTCTTATCGCAGCAATGAACAGTTGTGCGACAAAAAGACTTGTTTGTGATTTGCTTGACCGTTATGTAAAAACAACAGATAATGATATTGATAATGTAATTGCGGCGACAGTAAGAACAGCACTTTTAAAGAACTGCTGATAATAAATTTTAAATTGATAGTTTATAGGAGACCAAATGTAAGGTCTCCTATTTTTATAAATATTCATAGCAAATAATTTTTTACGGAAGAAAGACATGGCACTCTGGGGAAATAATGATGCTAAGAGTTCTGGTGGTACAGTATCTTTAGATTACGGAACTCTCACAGTTACTGGTAGTGGAACTACATTTGGTCAAGTAGGTGCTGCCGCAACTGGTGATGTTATTCGCTTTGGTGATAGAGCAGGTACTTATTATGGAGATGCAATTATTGTTGGAATTGCAAGTACAACACAACTTTCTATTGCCTCAACTTCTGGATTGAGTGGTGCTGCTATCTCTGGAGTTCAATTTGATATTAGTGAACTTCCAAAATATACTACATGGGATAGTGTTTACAGTCAGCAAACTCAGACAGTAGGAGAAACAACAGTAGTAATTCAAACTGCAGCAGCTGCTTCTTCTGGAATTGGTTCTGATAAGGTTACATTGGTTTCAGTAACTGGAGTAAAAATAGGTGATACTTTAGTAAGTGGTGCAGTATCTAAAACAATTTCTTTAGTTTCTGGTTCTATTGTTTCTCTTGCATCTACAATTGCTGTTGGAATTAATTCAGGAGCAGCAGTTACAGTAAATAGAACTTCAGGTCAAAGAGAATCCTCAGTTTATGGTGTTGCTGATGGTGGCACTGCAAAAGCACAGTCAACTTCATTTGCATTAACTCATGAAGGTTGGGTAGGTGTTACAACATATGTTGACTCTGAAGGAAATCTTAGAGTTAAGAGCGAAACTTTAGTTGCAATGTCTGGTATTACAACTGGAAATACTCCAATTTATCCACCTGTCTGATAATTTATGATTTTTAATGAATTAAATGAGGACAATTTTCTTTTGTTTGCTATAAAAAATTATGAAAATCCTCAGGCAGTGACTAAAGAAGATTTTGAAAAAGACTTAAATCATTTCAAATATATTAAAAGGTTGCTAAAAAGATATAAAAAATCAGGTGAACTTAAAACTCACCTGATTTTAAACCATTTTATAATTTTGTATAATATTTTTGGTGAAGCTGCAACACCAATGTTATTTTTTAAAATTGAAAAAGAACTTTGGTCATCATTAAAATCTTTTATTATCTTTTTAAATAAACTTCCAGATTACCCTAAGTCGAGTATTCATAATGTAAAAATAGATGACTACTGTTTAACGGAACTTTATAAAACCTACAATGGAAAAGAAAAAGATTGATAAAGTTATTGAAGCATTTCGTAATTATATACATCTAAAAGAAGAAATGATGTCCACGAGTCCAACAAATAATGTTGGTGGAGGAAAGATAGCAGGAACTCCTCAGGCAGATCCTGAAAATCCACCAGTATCTAAGAAATCTAAAAAGTATATCTATCAAAAAGGACTGAGAAAGTGGTGGCGCCAGAATATTAGATAGAATAAATAATAAAAAACTACTTGAGATATTTGTTTAGTAGTCGAAAAATAATTCAAGTAGACAATGTTTAATCAAAATACATCTGCGGACACTAAAATTGCTGTTTTAGAAGAGCGTCTTTCTTCTTACGAATTGATGCTTAAAAAGATTGATGAGGCTATCCAAATTATGGGTAGAACCAGTCAAAATATTAGTAAGATGTTAGCAGTTCATGAAGAGAGAATAGAGCAATGTAATAAATCTGATGACTACATTACAAGAGTTATAGAAGAGTTAAGATTAGAAAATAAAGATCAGCATCAATCAGTATCGGAAAGAATAGAGAAAGTTGAAAGCAAAATAGAAGAGTTTGTAAAATATCGTTGGATAGTTGTTGGTATATTTGCAGTGATTACTTTTGGACTTTCTCAGTCACATCTTGTCATAGATTTTTTGACGCCAAATACGCCACAAATTCAAGTAGAAGAAAATAAATAATTAAGTGTTGGCATGAGATGCCAATGAAAATAAAAAAGAAAGTAACAAATTACACACTACACAAAGTAACAAATTCTGTTATAAAGTGGACGGGAATACTCACTGCTCTTTGTCTTGACAAGACAAAATAGTATGATAGACTGGTCAGATATATTATCTCCTCTTGATTATGGATTTTGTTGATGTTAAGTACATCAATCTGATTTCTTGTCGATTTCAGAAATTTAAAAAAGTAAAAAATAATCTTTACAATTTTCGTTGCCCTATTTGTGGAGATTCGCAAAAGAATAAAAATAAGGCAAGAGGATATTTATACCAAGTAAAAAATAATACAAATTTTAAGTGTCATAACTGTGGTATAAACATATCATTTAATAATTTTCTAAAACAAATAGATACTACAATTCACAAGCAATATATCTTTGAAAAATTTAAAAACGGCAATACTGGAAAAAACTTTACTGCGTCTGAACCAGTTATCAAATTTGATGCTCCAAAATTTAAACCCAAGTTAGATCTACCAAAAGCATCAGAAAATGAGGAAGCAAAAATATATTTAAAAAACAGAAATTTAAACCCGGATAAATTTTATTACACAGATAAATTTAAATCGTGGACTAATTCTTTAAAGAAAGTCTTCGATGATACTTCAAAAGATGAACCTAGGATTATTATTCCTTTGTTTTATCAAAATAATCTTGTTGGATTTCAAGGAAGAGCACTTTCTCCAAACAAGATTAAATATATTACTGTAATGCTTGATGATGATGCACCAAAAATTTACGGTCTTGATGAAATTGAAAAAAATAAAACAGTTTATGTTACAGAAGGTCCATTTGATTCAACTTTTATTCATAATTCCATTGCTCTTTGTGGAGCTGATGGTGATGTTGCTAAGTGGGGTATTCGTGATGCTGTTTGGATATATGATAACGAACCACGTAATTCAGAAATTGTATCAAGAATATCCCGTACTATCGAAATGGGACAAAAAGTTGTCATTTGGCCTTCGGCAATAAAAGAAAAGGATATTAATGATATGATTTTATCTGGACTTAATGTACAAGATGTGATAGAATCAAATACTTACTCTGATTTACAAGCAAAACTTAAGTTTACTACCTGGAAGAAAATATGACCAACGGAACAAAAGTAAAAAAACGTGATGGACGAATTGAATGTCTTGATCTTGATAAGATGCACTTAATGGTTGAAGAGGCATGTAAAGGTCTTGCAGGCGTTTCTGCAAGTCAAGTTGAAATGACTTCTGGTATTCAATTTTATGATGGCATTACTACAGCAGAAATTCAGGAGATTTTGATTCGTTCTGCTTCTGATTTAATTGATTTGGATCATCCAAATTATCAGTATGTTGCTGCTCGTTTACTTCTATTTGCTGTTCGTAAACAACTTTATGGTAAAATGAGAGAACTTCCAAATCTTGAACAGCATATCTATAACTGCGTTAACGCGGAAGTTTATGACTCAGATATTTACAATAAGTATTCAAAGGAAGAAATTTCTAAAGCGGATTCTTACCTTGATCATGATAGAGATTATTTGTTTACTTACGCTGGACTTCGCCAGGTGGTTGATAAGTATTTGGTTCAGGATCGTAGTACAGGTGGAGTATATGAAACTCCGCAGTTTATGTACATGATGATTGCTCTCACTATTTTTGCAGAGTATCCAAAAGAAACACGTATGTCATATGTTAAGAGGTACTATGACGCAATCTCCAAGCACAAAATCAACATTCCCACACCTATCATGGCAGGGGTTAGAACTCCACTTCGACAATTTGCTAGCTGTGTTCTTGTTGATGTTGATGACACCCTCGATTCTATCTTTAGCTCTGATATGGCAATTGGCAGGTATGTTGCACAGAGGGCGGGAATCGGCATCAATGCAGGTCGAATCCGTGGCATCAACAGTAAGATCAGGGGTGGAGAAGTTCAGCACACAGGTGTTGTCCCATTCCTCAAAAAGTTTGAAGCAACTGTCCGATGCTGCACTCAGAATGGCATCCGTGGTGGATCAGCAACTGTCCACTTCCCAATCTGGCACCAAGAAATAGAAGATATTCTGGTTCTTAAGAATAACAAGGGAACTGAAGATAATCGTGTCCGTAAACTTGATTATAGTATTCAAATTAGTAAACTTTTTTATGAGAGGTTTATTCAAGACTCTGAGATTTCTCTATTCTCTCCTCATGATGTTCCTGGACTTTATGAGGCATTTGGTCTCTCTGAGTTTGATGATCTTTATGTTCAATACGAGAATGATCCTTCAATTAAAAAGAAAACAGTTCGTGCTCAAGACTTGATTCTAGATCTCTTAAAAGAAAGAGCAGAAACTGGTCGTATTTACATTATGAATATTGATCATTGCAATTCACACTCTTCCTTCAAGGACAAGATTGAGATGAGCAATCTTTGTCAAGAAATTACACTTCCAACATATCCGATTCAACATATTGATGATATAAGCGGAGAAATTGCTCTTTGTATTCTTAGTGCCATTAATGTTGGTAAAGTAAAGTCGGATGAAGAACTTGAGGAACTTTGTGATCTTTCTGTTCGCGGTTTGGATGAATTAATTGATTACCAAAAATACCCCGTAGCAGCGGCAGAAATCGCCACTAAGGCACGTCGTTCTCTTGGTATAGGGTTTATTGGTCTGGCTCATTATTTGGCAAAACTTGGATTTAATTATGATTCACAGGAAGCATGGGATGCAGTTCATGGATTGTCTGAATCTTTCCAATATTATTTGCTAAAAGCATCTAATCAACTGGCTAAAGAAAAAGGTCATTGTGAATACTTTGGTCGTACAAAATATGCTGATGGCATTCTGCCTATCGATACATATAAAAAAGATGTAGACGAAATTACTTCTATTGAACTTGAACATGATTGGGAATCTCTCAGAGCATCTATCCTGGAATACGGTCTCAGGCACTCAACACTGTCCGCACAGATGCCATCGGAGAGCAGTTCCGTTGTGTCAAATGCAACCAATGGAATCGAACCACCTAGAGACTACTTGTCCGTTAAGAAGTCAAAGAAAGGCCCACTTAAACAGATTGTTCCACAATATCAAACACTTAAGAACAATTATACGCTTCTTTGGGATATGCCTAGCAATCGCGGTTATATTAACGTTGTTGCTGTTATGCAAAAATTCTTTGATCAAGCGATTTCTGGAAACTGGTCGTATAATCCAGAGAATTATGCCGATAATGAAGTTCCTACTTCAGTAATGGCTAACGATTTTCTAACTTGTTGGAAATATGGATGGAAAACAGCATATTATCAAAACACTTATGATATTAAAACTGATGAGGTAGTAGAAGAACCAAAACAAGACCTCCAATCACTTCTCCAAGAACTTTCTGGTGCTGAAGAGGAAGATTGCGAAAGTTGTAAAATTTGACGGAAGTGTAAAGACCTATTATTATAAATAGTAATAGGTTTTTATTTTATCTTATGGAAGGTCGCATTTATCTAATAACTAATAAAATCAATAATAAGAGGTATATTGGTAAAACCATAAAATCTTTATCAACGAGATTTTATAATCACTGCTATGCTTCTAAAACTGGTTCAACCACTTATTTTCATAAAGCAATACGAAAGTATGGTGAGGATAGTTTTATTATTGAAGAGTTAGATAGATGCGATACTGATATTCTTGGTGAAAAAGAAATTAAATGGATTTCTGAATTAAAACCAGAATATAATCAAACTCTTGGTGGTGATGGTGGTATGCTTGGATATTCTCATACAGAAAAAACGAGACAAATATTATCATTAAAAAGAAAAGGTAAATTTCTTGGAGAAGAAAATCCATTCTACAATCAAACACACACAGAAGAACAAAAGGAAAAGTGGAGTAAAATGAGAAAAGGGCAACCATCTCCTTGTGGATTTGCTGGAAAATCACATAAAGAGGAAAGTAAATCTAAAACTTCTCAAACTCTTAGAAACAATCCAAATGTAAAAAGAACCAAAGTATTTCAGTATGATATTGAAGGAAACTTTTTAAGGGAGTTTCAATCAATTAGTGATGCTTCTAAATTTGTAGGAACAACTCCTTCTAATATTAAATACACCTGTGAGGGAAAATTTAATCATTGCAAAGGATACAGGTGGAGTTATGAAAAACTAAATACCTAAAAACAAATAAAAAATGAAAACATTTCAAGAGTTTATTGTAGAAGCAAAAAGAATAAAATTTTATACATTACATCACGGCACTTCCCCCGAAGCAAAAAAATCAATTCAACAATCTGGATTTAGAAATTCCGGTTATGCTAGTGCTTATGGTCCTGGAGTATATACTTCTGCTAATAGAAGAGTAGCAAATGTGCATGGGAGTAGTACAATAACTATGAGAGTTCCTGCAAAGAAAGTAAAAACAATGGATATTAAACCTAAATCTCAATCGGGAACTAATGCATTAGATAAAGGTGAAACCGCAGTTAGAATACCAAATGCAGGAACAAGAACAAGTGCATATAGAAATCTAAAAGGAAAAAAACACTTTGTTGTAGTTGATAAAGATGTAGCAAATAAATATGTCGTGAAAAATCCTTCACCTACAATTAAATCGGATAAAGAAAAAAGAACAAAAACACAACCAAAGAAAAAAGTGTGATAGACAAAACCATAAACTTGTAGTATGATGAAATACAAACATTTTTTAAATGTAAATAGAATGTGTGAGTTAAGTTCAGTAGAGGAGGGAGAGTGTGAATCCTGTGCAGTTTAAGATTTCTTCCACGGAAGACCATACAAAAATTAAAGGAATGACCGTATTTAATACAGAAAAAGTAGATACCAAAAAACAACCAATGTTTTTTGGTAAACCTTTAGGAGTTCAAAGATATGATTATTATAAGTATCCAATTTTCGATAAGTTAACTACACAACAACTAGGGTATTTCTGGAGACCTGAAGAGGTCTCCCTTCAGAAAGATCGTGGAGACTATCAAACATTGCGACCAGAACAGAAGCATATTTATACTTCCAATTTAAAATATCAGATTATGCTTGATTCTGTTCAAGGTCGTGGTCCAGGCATGGCATTTATTCCTTATTGCTCTCTTCCTGAACTTGAAGCATGTATGGAAGTGTGGGGATTTATGGAAATGATTCACAGTCGCTCTTACACTTATATTATCAAAAACGTCTATTCGGATCCATCTGAAGTATTTGATACTATTATCCAAAATGAACGCATTCTAGAGCGTGCTAAGAGTGTTACAGAGTCATATGATGACTTTATTCAATCTGCACAAAATTATGGTTCCTCTGATGCATGGATGCATAATCTTGAAGGAGTATCTTATGCAAAGGAAACAGTAAATGATGTTAAAAGAAAACTCTATAGAGCAATTGCAAACGTTAATATTCTTGAAGGTATTCGATTCTACGTTAGTTTTGCTTGTAGTTTCGCTTTTGGCGAACTTAAACTGATGGAAGGATCCGCTAAAATTATTTCTCTTATTGCAAGGGATGAAAATCAACATTTAGCAATTACTCAAAATATTTTGAATAAGTGGCGTGATGGTGATGATCCTGAAATGAAGCAGATTATGAAAGAAGAAGAAGAGTGGACGTATAAAATGTTTGATCTTGCAGTAAATGAAGAAAAGCGTTGGGCAGATTATTTGTTTAAAGATGGTAGTATGATTGGACTTAATGATAAACTTCTTCAGCAATATGTTGAATGGATTGCAAATCGCAGACTAAAGGCGATAGGTCTTAAACCGCAATATGATATATCTGCAAATAATAATCCTCTTCCTTGGACTCAGCATTGGATTTCTTCTAAGGGTCTTCAAGTAGCTCCACAAGAAACGGAAGTTGAAAGTTATGTAGTTGGAGGAATCAAGCAAGATGTTACCAAAAATACTTTCGCAGGATTCCAATTATGATGATTGGTGCGAACAGGAAATTCTGAACGCATATAAGGAAGCTGCAGAATATGATGATTTTTTGTTTGGTGATTATGACTATCCAAAAGAATGGTTAGGCAAAAATACAAATGATGTAACATAGATAGAGGAGGTAAACTCTCCTCTTTTTTTATGGTTCATATAAAAGATATCTACGAACTGAAAGCAAGATTAAATCGCTTAAAGCATGATTTGAATGCTGAGAACAAGTCTTGGCAAGAGAAAGAACTAGCAAATAAATATCTTAACAAAGCGATTGACTATGTGAATGAATTGCAGTTATACTAATCCATGGATTTACAATGGAAAACCTTTTGATTCGTGTGATATTCAAGATTACTTTGGTTTTGTTTATCTTATACAAAACAATCTTAATGGTAGGAAATATATTGGAAGGAAATATCTGTGGCAGTTTAGAACGCCTAAAGGTAAAAAAAGAAAAGTAAAATCGGAGTCTGATTGGAAAAATTACTATGGGTCTTGTCCAGAACTTAAAGAAGACATTGAAAAGTTTGGCAGAGAAAATTTTAGTCGAACTATCCTATCATTACATAAAACAAAGGGCAAAACAAACTACGAAGAGACACGGCAACTCTTTGTCAACAATGTCCTCACAGAAGCACTTGACAACGGAGAACCAGCATTCTACAATTCAAACGTACTCTCCAGATATTTCCGAAAAGATTACTATGGAAACTCAGATTGATCCCGTGAATCACGTTCGGGACTGGGCAATTGAGAAGATTGAACTACTTCATGAAGCAGATCGGCATAGGAATGCAAAAGCACTTCTAGCAGAGTTTGATGAGTGGATCAATCTTCCTGAAGGAGAAGATGAGATTAATTATCTTTGTCTTGAAGATGATAGTTGGGGAGATCAAGAAGTTGATGTGCGGTAAACCAAATTCTTGACAAAACCTAAATATTAACTTATTATGTAAAAAACCTATTCGGGTTCCCTATTATGAGTAGGGTTTTCTTGTTATGAGACTTTGAGTTTGATTTAGAGCCGTGGAAGATGCCTCTTGAGAAGGAGGTGTACCCCATCTTCTATACGGATGTAGAGTTCTATTAATTTTAATGCTTTTAAAAACACTTTCATTTATTGCTATTGCCACTGTAGGACTAGCACCCCTTCAAGCAAAAGCAGCGAGCGGATGTTCCCTCGCATCACATTATGGAGTTGGTGATGGATATCATGGGCAGATAACTGCCAATGGAGAACGATATAATGCTTACGGTAAAACAACGGCACATAGATATCTTCCTTTCGGAACTAAGTTGCGGGTGACAAATCAACGAAATGGTAAGTCGGTAATTGTGCGTGTAAATGATCGTGGTCCTTTCGTAGGTGGAAGGAGTCTTGACTTGTCTTATGGAGCATTCTCTTCTATTTCATCTCCAGGTCAAGGTGTAGCAAGCGTTTGTTATTCGCGGGTCTGATAAGATAATAAATAAGGGTGAGTGCTGCAGACCTCACCCTTTCTTATGATTAACTTTAATTTTGGAAGAAAAAAGACAACAATAAAAACAATTCTTATACTTACATTAATTGTTGCAGCACTCTCTTCTTGTCTTAAAATAGAAGATAAGCATATCTGGGATATTATTTACGAAACATTAGTAAAGTATCAACCAGATTCTCCTTTAATACCAGAATTACAGAAAGATCCTGGTATTATTGAACGGAAAGCGAAAAGAACTGTAGATAAAGCAATCTATGATTATGAACGCTTGACAGGAGACGATGGAGTTGTTAGAATAACTCCACCAAGACGCTCAGAGAAACCTGTAGACACTTCTGTGTGCTACACTCCTGAATGTCAGGCACTGGGAGGAGAAATCCGACTTTGTGCTCCTTGGGTTCCAGATTGCCACTTGACAACTCAAGAACGATCTGGTAAAATAAACTAGTCGAAC
>JACCDW010466991.1_pt1 | contig 43117 bp, 39 predicted proteins | sample 7449781 | NCBI WGS metagenome assembly JACCDW01 (sample SAMN15323449, study PRJNA562643) | freshwater metagenome | isolation source: river surface water | place: USA:Blue River Watershed | collected 2017-08-18 | reverse complement strand
GGTAGCTGTCGCATCTATTTAAAAGCACATCAAACAGAAGAGGTCTATGCCGGTTATATGGTTGGCTTTGTAGGTATGATGGTCGCCAACTGGTTTGTTTAAACTGCTTTGCAGATTTTAATGCGTAAAGGCGTATTGTAAAATATTAGCGCCCATTTGTAAGGCTTGCATATGCTTTTCAGCCGGATCCTTGTGCACAGCGAAATCTTCCCAGCCATCGCCGAGATCGCATTCGTACGAATAAAACACCACTACTCGTCCCTTTATTATTAAGCCATAGCCGTGCGTTGGCTTTCCATCATGCTCATGGATTTTTGGCAGACCACTATTAAACTGATAGTGCTGATGATAAATTGGATGATCAAATGGAAGTTCTACCAATTCCGCTTCGGGAAATATTTTCTTTAAAGTCGGACGGACAAAAGGATCCATGCCGTAGTTGTCATCGATATGCCAAAAGCCACCTGCAAGAAGGTATGCGCGCATATTCGCAGCCTCTTGCTCGTTCATCGTCATGTTACCATGGCCCGTAGAATGGATAAAGGCGTATTGAAAAATTTCCGGACTTCCTGCTTCAACCACCCCATTCTCCGTGTCGAGATTCGTACCTAACTCCTGATTACAAAATTTTGCAAGATTGGGTAAAGATGTAGGGTTGGCATACCAATCGCCTCCGCCATTATATTTCAATAGCCCTAAACGTAATTTAGGTGCCGGACTGAAGCTCGTGAGCAACAGTAAGGAAAACAATAAATAACGAAGCTTCCCCATGATAAAGGGTTTGAAGGATTATTTTAAATCAATCTCGTCGCCTACCTTATCAAAAAACTTGTATTGTGTCAAAGGATAATTTGCGTCGGCCATCACTTGAATTGAACGCTTATATTTTAGCATCCACTTCATGCGTGTACTCCACAAGCCTGCCTTTAAATACTTCTCGACAAACGGATGTACCACCAATTTAAGGGACGACTGATTATTATTGACAAAAAGATGATGCATCGCTTTTTCGATCTCATCCACTAACAAAACAGATGCGCCAATTTTTCCAGAACCATTACAGGTCGGACAAGCCTCTGTAGTGGTAATTTGAACTTCCGGACGAACACGCTGACGAGTGATTTGCATCACGCCAAACTTGCTTACAGGAAGAATAGTATGTTTTGCACGATCGCTCTTCATTTCATCGCGCATCGTGTTAAACAACAATAAGCGATTCTTAGGATCTTTCAAATCGATGAAATCGATGATGATGATACCACCCATATCACGAAGACGAAGCTGACGAGCAACTTCTTTAGCGGCTTCTAAGTTTACTTTTAAAACGTTCTCTTCGTGTTCCTTATTCGCACTTCCTACATTATTCCCGCTATTAACGTCAATTACGTGTAGGGCTTCTGTTTTCTCAATGATTAAAGAACCGCCAGAGCCCATAGGAACTTGCTTTCCGAAGCTTGCTTTAATCTGCATCGTCACGCCATAGGCATCGAAGATATTCGTCTGTCCACTATAGAAATGGACGATACTTTCTTTACCAGGAGCAATCTTGCCGATATAGGCTTTCAGATCGGCGGACATATTTTTATCGTTGACGATAATTTTACTGAAATTATCATTCAACAAATCACGTAAGATAGAAGAGGTTTTATCCAGCTCACTCATCACCTTCAAAGGTGGGGTAGCGTTGTTCAATGCCGCCTTCATGTCTTCCCATTTTTGAGAAAGCTGAAGTAAGTCTTGATGCAATTCACCGGTCTGCTTCCCTGCTGCCGCTGTACGGAGGATTACGCCGAAATTATCCGGACGAATACTCTCCATAATTTTGGTGAGGCGCATACGTTCTTCTTTATCGACGATTTTTTTAGAGATCGTGATGAAGTTGGTGAATGGATTTAAAATAAGGTAACGACCGGGAAGAGAGATTTCTGCGTTTAAGCGCGGCCCTTTGGTACCAATCGGTTCTTTCAAGATCTGTACTAAAATCGGCATACGCGATTTCAGCACTTGGTTGATTTTCCCTGTTTTGATAATTTCCGGCTCTATTTCGAATCCTTGCAATAATTTACCTTGCTGTCCTTTAAGGGAGTTGTCGGTAAATTTCAGCAGCGATCGAAGATTCGGTCCGAGATCGGTATAATGTAAAAAGGCCTCCTTTTCGTAACCTACATTAACGAAAGCGGCGTTCAATCCCGTCATCAAACGAGCGACGCGACCTAAATAAATATCTCCGACGTTGAATTGATTGCCTGTACGTTCTTTATGAAGTTCTACTAGGCGTTTCTCTTCCAATAGAGCAATGTCGACACCCTCGGCATTCCAATTAATAATTAGCTCCTTGTTCAAGTGAATATGCGTTTTACGCTAAATGAACATAAGTTAACGAAGCTGACGTTTATATGCAACAAAACCCTTCACTAAGCACACCTTTGCCATTCGGCTGAGATTGTAGTGAAGGATATTGTCAAAAAATCTTGCACGCTAGAAGCGAGTAAAAGGCTAGAGCCTATTACTTCTTCTTATGGCGATTCTTACGCAAACGCTTTTTACGTTTGTGAGTAGCAATTTTATGACGCTTTCTTTTTTTTCCGCAAGGCATAGTCGTTCGTTAAATATGTTTAGAATAGCTTTTAGTTTCCTTTTTCCAGTAGTTCGATGTATTGCTGAATTTCCTTTTTGCCTTTTTCGTCTTTGATTTCCAAGACACAAGTACGTAAAGTAGCGACAGCTTTCGAACGTTCTCCCATTCGGTTATAGGTTTCTGCTAAGAGTAAATACACATTAATATTGTGTTTATCCAAAGTTAACAAATGCTCTAAACGAGCCTTTGCTTTATCAACCTGCCCCGAAAGGACGGCAAATTTAGCTAAAATAAAGTTAGCTTTCAAATGATTCGGGTCTTTTTTTACAACTCCGAGCAATAATTTCACTCCAGTCATCACTTCTGAGCCCTGTTCCATGATACAAGCACCCAGATTTGTTTGGTTATCTAAGGAAGTGGAATCAAGCTCATAAGCCTGACGAGCACTAGCATACGCGTCTTCAAACAGGGCTTTTGCCATTACACTGTCTGCTGCGCGATGCATCACATCAATCAATCGATCTGCCGCCTGACGATAGTCGGACTCCGTTTGTGTCTTTTGCGCGATACGATTATAGTATTCAGCAGCCAAAATAGAGGCGCCTGCACTATCCCATACAGCTGCTAACTCTTTATAGATGCTTACTTCATCACGTTTACCCGCTTTAAGCTCTGCATCCAATCGATCCAATGAAGGAACCCAACGCGCATCGATCTGTGTTCGTGCACTCTTCGATAAGGCATCTAAATCAATCAGGCTCCCACTTCTTTTAGCCATTGCGGGCACGGAAGCTTTAGGAGCCTGAGTGTCTAAATAAAAATATAATACGATAACCAGGACAAAGGATCCTGCTAAAAGTAAAATCGGTTTAATCTTCAATTTCTTTCTTAATTTTTCCAGGAGCAAATTTAATCTTTTTTACCTCTTGCATAAACTCTTTGCCCGGTTTAAAAGAAGGAATATGATGCTCTGGAATATTAACGGTTGTGTTCTTTTTAATATTACGTCCCACTTTAGCAGCACGCTTCTTTAAAATAAAACTACCAAATCCGCGTACATAGATATTCTCTCCAGACTTCAAAGTGTCTTTAACTTCTTTGAAGAAGGCTTCCATAGTCACTAACACATCCACTTTAGGAATGCCAGTTTTTTCTGAAATGGCCTGAAATAAATCAGCTTTTCTCATTTGCTTAAGGGTTTCTTGGGTTAAGTGTTTTCAAACTTGGGTTAAAAATAAGGATTTTTTCCCTTTTTCGCATCCCTATATACTAAATTTCCAAGTTCTTACAAGTTCCGCTATTTGCACAGCATTAGTCGCTGCTCCCTTCCTCAGGTTGTCACTAACAACCCACATATTCAAGCCATTGGGAACACTCTCATCCCGACGTAATCTACCTACCCACACCCAATCATTGCCCGCCGCTTGTAATGGCGTCGGATACTCATTTTGCGAGGGATTGTCCAAAAGTCGCACACCTTGTGCCATTGTTAAAATTTGTCTTATTTCTGCTATTTCATAAGACGAATCAAGTTCTACGTTCACACTCTCACTATGTCCGCCCGTCACAGGCACACGTACAACGGTAGCGCTAACGCCAATACTGTCGTCGCCCATAATCTTTCTGCTTTCCTTCAGCAACTTCTCCTCCTCGGTCGTCGACCCATCTGCTAAAAAATCGCCTCCGTGAGGTATTACGTTTAAATCGATTGAATGCGCATACGCCTTAGGTCCGTCCGCAATCCCTTGCCGCTCGTCCATCAACTGACGCACCCCAATCACACCCGTCCCTGTCACAGCCTGATAGGTCGATACCACCACGCGTTTAATCCCGTAGCGCTTTCGCAAGGGCTCCAAAGCCACCACCAGCTGTATCGTAGAACAATTAGGATTTGCTATAATACGATCCGCCTCCGTCAATACCTGTCCGTTCACCTCTGGTACAATCAACTTCTTATCCGGATCCATGCGCCATGCACTGCTATTATCTATCACCACCGTGCCAACTGCTGCAAAAGCTTGTGCATACATCTTAGACGTTTTACCGCCCGCAGAAAATAAAGCAATATGCGGCTTCTTCTCCAAAGCCTCCGCTATCGTATGCACACGATACTCCTTGCCCTCGAATGCAATCATTCGTCCTTGCGACTTATCAGAAGCCACTAATATTAATTCATCAAAAGAAAACTTTCGCTCCGCAACGACACGCATCATCTCACCACCTACCAAACCCGTTGCACCAACTATGGCTAAACGCATAAAAAATGTTTTTACAAAGTTAATCCAATTCATGCGACTCGCGCTTTCTTGCTAACATTTTTGTAGGTTTGTAAAATAAATCTATCTCTACAATGCGAATATTTATTACCGTTCTAATCATCGCCATCCTAGGGGTCGGTGGTTACTTTTTTATCACAGGCTCTTCCACCTTCTCTCCAGAAAAATATAACCGTCAACTAGAAGACGTCAGCAAAATCGAAAAAACAAATCCTGTCAAATTTCTTAGTCTAGAAGCCAATGCGAAACGCACGCTCCTTGGCGTCGGAACAAAATTCAAAATTTCTGGAAGCATCACGAGCAAATCAAATGCAACGACCTTCAACGAAATAGAATTGCTACTAGAATTCATCTCCAAGGACGGCGCCGTACTAAGCAGTATGGATTATACCTTACATCAAGCAGTCAAGCCAAACAGCAGTATCAATTTCGATTTCAAAATTGAGAAGCCTGCGGATGCAGAAGATGTAAGATGTTCAATAACTAACGCTAAAGCAGAATAATCATGGCGCTAAAGGAAATCCCATCTATCGACCTTGCTGATTTCACGCAAGGTAACGCAACGCAGCGTGCACAATTCATCCAACAAATCGGAGATGCTTTTACCAGCGTCGGTTTTGTTTCTGTAAAAAATCATGGTATCAGCGATGCGCTTATTGCTAATATGTATGAAGAAGTAAAACGCTTCTTTGCACTGCCACTCGAGACAAAGCTTAAATACGAAATTCCTGGTCTGGCTGGTCAGCGCGGCTATACCTCCTTCGGTAAAGAAAAAGCGAAGCAGAGCGAAGTGGGCGACCTGAAAGAGTTTTGGCAATTTGGGCAAATCGTAGAAGGTGAAACAATGAGTGCGGAGCACTATCCTCCTAACCCAACAGGTGAAGAAATAGAATCATTCAATCAAGTATTTGAAGCGGCGTATCGTGCCTTTGAAAAAAGCGGCAACGAATTATTGCGCGCCATCTCTTTATATCTTCAATTACCAGAAAACTTCTTTGATGATAAGATAAAAAATGGCAACTCGATTTTACGTGCCATTCATTATCCGCCTATCACTCAAGAGCCGGCCTCTGCGATTCGTGCCGAACAACACGAAGACATCAATCTAATCACCCTGCTAATCGGTGCTTCGGCAGATGGCTTACAAGTTTTAACATTAGATGGAGAATGGATTTCTGTTCGTTCTTCACCAGATCATATCGTCATTAATGTCGGAGATATGCTACAACGTCTTACCAATAATGTCTTACGTAGCACCACGCATCGTGTGGTAAATCCTCCTCGCGAATTATGGCATACCTCTCGTTTCTCTATTCCATTCTTCCTACACCCTCGCGATGAAATGCGCTTGGATGTTTTAGCTACCTGTGTGAATGAAGCCAACCCTGCGCATTACCCGGGATGTACCGCTGGAGAATATTTAAACGAACGTCTCATCGAAATTGGATTGAAAAAATAATATGAACGAATTTCGTCCTCGTCAATTTAGTCTGCTACCCATCGCGGTCAAGAACATCCTAATCATCAACGGCTTAATGTTGTTTGCCACCTTTGTGTTCAACAATGTTTACCACATCGACCTGAACGACTATTTAGGTTTGTTCTTCCCTAAGAGTCCGCATTTCCGTCCTTGGCAGTTAGTAACACACATGTTCATGCACGGAAGCTTTATGCACCTCTTTTCGAATATGCTGGCTTTCTACATGTTCGGATCGGTTTTAGAAAACTACTGGGGGACACGCCGCTTTGTCATCTTTTATCTTTTGACTGGTGTAGGCGCCGCCCTGTGCTATTTAAGTGTGATGTGGTTTAACGCGCACCAAGCAGAGGTATTAGTACAAAACTTTTTAAGTCATCCCACCCCTTCTGGTCTGCGCGATCTTTTATTCACGCATCATCTCCTTGATTTTATGCGTTTAGATCCTGATTATATAGTCGGGGAATTAATCCAACCGTGGGAGTCGTATCCGCGCAGTTCACATTATGCGAATGAAGCAGTAGAAATCATGCGCAACTATCAACAGAACATGTACACACTGCAAGATTCACAATCGCTGAATTTATTTGACACACGCTTTGCTACCAACCTTGTAGGTGCTTCCGGAGCGGTGTTTGGCGTATTGTTCGCCTTCGGATATCTTTTTCCGAATACCATTATCTATTTCCAATTTTTCATTCCTATCAAAGCGAAATACTTTGTAATGATTTATGGCGCCTTGGAGCTATATGCTATGTGGCAAAATAATCCGAATGATAATGTTGCACACCTCGCGCATTTAGGCGGAATGTTATTCGCCTTTATTTTGATTCGTATTTGGAACCGCCGCATTAAAAACAACCTTTTCTAATGACTATTGAAGAAGCACAGAAGACAGTCGACAATTGGATCCAAACCACAGGTGTTCGTTATTTTAACGAGCTTACCAATATGGCAATGTTGACAGAAGAAGTGGGAGAGGTGGCGCGTATCATCGCCAGGGAATATGGCGAGCAGTCAAAGAAAAAATCTGATGAAGGGAAACAGTTGGCGGATGAATTAGCAGATGTACTTTTTGTTGTCATTTGCTTAGCCAACCAAACGGGCGTTGATTTAACAGAGGCCCTAAAAAACAACATCTCGAAGAAAACTCTCCGAGATGCTGATCGACATAAAACTAACTCTAAATTGAAATAAATCGTTTATCGATTTCCCATCGCTACTGCCTCTTGGCTGATATCGTCGATGCTCATCGCTTGTAAATGCATTCCATCGGCACTTACGTTAATAGTTTGAATTCCTTTTTTAACCTCAATGCGTTCGATGATCGCTCCTTGTTTGTTCAAGAGAGTGATATAATCACCGCTACGTAATTCGATAACGCGAGCGTGACCAGGTTCTACCACCGTTTTATCAGATGCAACAGGTGCATACGCATGATTATAGTTGAACTGAACAGTTTGTTTCTCTAAAGATTCGTTCTCTAATTTCATAGAGACAGCCACTACCGGAGTTGCAGTTGTCGCAACAGCTATAGCCTTACGTGCTATTTCAGCAGCATAGGCAGAAGCGATACGCTCTTGTTCTGCAGCAGGCATTGTAAAGGCAACATCATTTCTAACTTCCAAGTGTAGCTCTTTCGCTAAACTTGCTACCGCATTAGCACTAATAGCGCCATTCTTCACCTTTTCGCTGATCAAATCAACCCATGCATACGGTGATTCATACAAAGAGCCCGTAATACTTTGTTGCGTACCAATGAAATACGTACGGTAGATATTACGTCCGTTATACATACCCAATTTTGTAACGTAAGCGATTTGCTCATTATTCAAATTGTGCACGCTAAATAATTTTTGCTCCTTACCACTCGTCAAGCAATACGTCGTAACGACCGCTTTACCGTTGATATAGGATGTATCTTTCAAAACAGGGGCAGTGTTAGTGAAAGTAACGCGTTTAGTATTGCTTTCATCTACACTCACACTGTTAACAGGATTTGCAAAAGATCCTGCAGATTTGGTGTTTGCCAATGTATCTTTGCTTATTGCAAGGAATAAAGAACTAATGGCGAGGATTGTTGTTAAGTTTTTCATGTTTAGAGTTTTTGTTGATTAGTTTTTTGTTTCGATGTTGCTAAGGTAGTTCGTGAAAGGAGCCTAAACCATCAGCATAATCACGTATAATTATAACGGAATACACCAAATTACGTATGCGCGAATCTACGTACACACCACATACTCATATCCTCATCAAAAACGCTTCCATGCACAATTTGAAGGGGGTTGACGTACAAATACCCAAGCACAAACTCGTCACCGTTACTGGTGTTTCGGGTTCGGGTAAATCTACCCTCGTCTTCGATACTTTATTCGCGGAAGGACAACGCCGTTATGTAGAAAGTCTTTCTTCCTACGCACGTCAATTCCTTCTACGTATGGACAAGCCCGAGGTAGAATATATCAAAGGACTGGCACCAGCGATCGCTATCGAACAGAAGGTTAGCACCAAATCCTCGCGTAGTACCGTTGGTACCGCTACAGAGATATACGATTACCTACGCCTTCTATATGCCCGTATAGGGAAAACCTATTCTCCTATTAGCGGCGAACAGGTGAAAAAGGACGAAGTCAACGACATCGTTCAGTTTGTACAGAACCAGAGCGAAGGCACCCGTATTTTAGTATTGTCGCGCATCCAAGCGCATCCTGAACGTACGGCCGCTCAACAACTCAGTATCCTTTTACAGAACGGTTTTTCGAGAATCCGTATCGGCGAAGAGATTTTTTTAATTGAAGATTGGCTTACAGACAACAAAAACACGAAAGCCCTACCGCAAGCGTGTTTTCTACTCATCGACCGGTTCGCAGTTACATATAACGACGAAGACCACCTTTTTCGTATAGCCGATTCCATAAAAACTGCTTTTGAAGAAGGTCAAGGCGAATGCGCCATCCTCATTCATGACAAAAACGAAACACATTGGTTCTCCAATAAATTCGAACGCGATGGCATGAGCTTCGACGAGCCCAACGAACATTTCTTCTCTTTTAACAGTCCCTTCGGTGCATGTAAAAAGTGTGAAGGCTTTGGCCACGTGCTCGGTATCGATGCTGAACTCGTTTTTCCAAATAGAGGGCTGAGCGTCTTTGACGGAGCGATTGCTCCATGGAAAGGAGAAAAAATGAGCGAGTATCAACAGATTCTCATTCAAAACGCACACCGCTTTAACTTCCCTATTCATAGGCCTATTAAAGAACTTACGAAAGAACAATATCAATTACTGTGGACAGGCAATCAATATTTTGAAGGTTTAAACAGCTTCTTCAAAATGTTGGAATCGCAGACCTATAAAATTCAATATCGGGTGATGCTCTCTCGCTATCGCGGAAGAACAACTTGCCCTGAATGTAATGGTAGCAGAATTCGACTAGAAACCTCCTATGTAAAAATTGACGGATTAACGCTCGGAGAACTCCTATTAATGCCAATCTCAGATCTTGCACCCACCCTCGCCAATTTGAAATTGAATCCACATGATCAGAGTATCGCTAAAATCATTTTTACAGAAATCAATAACCGACTAGAATTTCTTTTACAAGTTGGTCTTGGCTATCTACACCTCAACAGAAACTCTTCTACCTTAAGTGGGGGAGAAACACAACGTATTCAACTAACGCGTTCCTTAGGAAGTAATCTTACTTCATCGCTTTATATTTTAGATGAGCCTAGTGTTGGCTTGCATCCACGTGATACCGATCGTTTGGTAAAAGTTTTATTACGTCTCCGCGATTTAGGCAATACCGTATTAGTAGTAGAACACGAAGAAGAGGTAATGCGTGCTTCGGATTATATCATTGATATGGGACCAGAAGCGGGAATACATGGCGGAGAGGTAGTCTTTAGTGGCGATTATAAAGCCCTTGGCAACGACGAGCGTTCGCTTACGACTAAATATCTTCGCGGCGAATTGTTTATACCTACGCCGGAATCGAGAAGAGCTTCTAACTATCATTTAGACTTGAACGGCTGCCGTCAGAATAACCTCAAAAATGTAGACGTCAAAATTCCACTCAATAATTTAGTAGTGGTGAGTGGCGTGAGTGGCTCCGGTAAAACAACACTCATCCGTCAAATCCTTCATCCTTCGCTACAAATAGCACTTGGTCAAACCGCCGACCAGAAGCCCGGTTTATTCGATGGCTTGGCCGGTGATATCAAAAAGCTGCATTTCGTAGAACTCGTGGATCAGAATCCGTTGGGTAAAAGCTCACGTAGTAATCCGGTTACTTATGTGAAGGCTTATGATGAGATTCGTGATTTATTTGCCAAACTACCTGAATCGAAAGTAAAGGGTTTGCTACCGAAGCACTTTTCGTTTAACGTAGAAGGCGGACGTTGTGAAACGTGTAAAGGCGATGGAGAGGTGATTGTAGAGATGCAGTTCTTAGCCGACCTTCACTTACAATGTGAAGAGTGTAAAGGAATGCGTTTTAAGACAAATGTGCTAGAGGTAAAATACAAAGGCAAAAACATTTACGATATTTTAAATATGACCGTGGATGAAGGCCTTGTGTTTTTTGAAAACATAAAAGGAATTGTCGACCGTCTTCGTCCTTTGCAACAAGTGGGCTTGGGCTATATTGGTCTAGGGCAGAGCAGCAGCACCTTAAGCGGGGGAGAGGCACAGCGTGTTAAGCTTGCTTCGTTTTTAGTAAAGGGTACTTCACCAAAACCAGGACTTTTTATTTTCGACGAACCAACTACAGGCTTGCATTTTCACGATATACAGAAATTGCTCATCGCTTTTGATGCCTTGATTAAAATTGGGCATAGTGTGATCGTTGTGGAACACAACTTAGACGTCATCCAATACGCCGATCATGTGATCGATTTGGGTCCGGAAGGTGGTGCTGGCGGAGGCGAGATCGTGTTTACCGGAACGCCTGAAGAGTTGCTAAAATGTAAAGAAGGATATACGGGTGAATATTTACGTCTCCGTAAGAAAGCGAAAGCCAATTAAAACAAACCCTGTTCCTCATGAATGCATGAAGAACAGGGCGTTTAATAAATTTTATTTGCTGTGTGGTAAAAGGAATTCCCTTACACCACCGCAATACACTTCAACTCAATCGCGATAGGCGTTGGCAAAGACAAAATTTCTACCGTAGTACGACACGGCAAGCTGTCTTTGAAATATTCCGCATACAACTTATTCATCGTTGGGAAATCGCCTTTCATATTCGTTAAGAATACCGTTACGTCCACCAAGTTCTCCCACTTCGCACCCGACTCCTCCAAAACGATTTTTATATTTTCAAACACGCTATGACACTGCGCTTCGAAATCGTAAGCCGTCAACTTCCCGCTTTCATCATATACGTTTCCTGGGATCTCATTCGTACCCGGCTTGCGTGGACCAATACCACTCAAGAATAATAAATTTCCCACCTTACGTGCGTGCGGATATAAACCTACTGGCTTGGGTGCCTTTCCTGTTGTAATTTTTTCTGAACTCATTTTTATTGATTTTATCCCATTTGAATCATTAACTGTCCTTTCTCCACGGTCGTCTTTTCCTTTACTACAATCTTCTTCACGACGCCGTCACCAGCCGCTTTCAAGACATTCTCCATTTTCATCGCTTCCAACACACAAAGAGAATCGCCTTTCTTAACTTCTTGTCCTTCTTCTACCATCATACGCAAAATCAAACCAGGCATTGGCGCTTTCAAATCATTCGCTTTGTTACCCGCCTTCGCATCCATTCCTAACTGCTTCAACAAGAGATCAAAGCGATCTTTCACATTCACCGTATACTCGTTTGCATTTACACGAATGCGTGCCGTTTTCTCTTCCTTGTTCAAACTCAAAACAGTGGCGCTATAAGAACGACCACCCATGATGATATGAAACTGTCCGTCGCCCACTACTTGCATATCCCAAGGACAGTCTACTCCATTTACTTGTGGAACTCCGTCCTTAAATTCAAGCTGCATAGCCTGCGCTTCATTTACTTTTACTTCTAACATAATTATTCGTTTATCGTCCAGGACACTGTTCCGTCCTTTTCGTCTTTAATACTTATTCCTTTTTCCGTTAGTTGATTGCGGATCAAGTCGCTGGTAGCAAAGTCTTTCTTAGCACGTGCTTCTTTACGAATGTTCATCAACACTTGCATTACATCGTCCATCTTGCTGCCACTCGTTTGAACACTTTCTTGTAATCCGAAAATGCCATACACAAAACGCTCAAAGGTATTCGCCATCAAAGCTAATGCACCTTCACTTGCCTCGCCCGCTGGCAATTGCAAGTTCTTCACTGCAAAAGCGATACTCGCCATTTCAAATAAATTCGCCAATACCATCGCCGTATTAAAATCATCATCCATAAACTGCGTACACTCGGCAATTAATTTTTGAATTTGTACATCGGTAGCGCTAGTACCAATTTTCATAGCGTCGCCCTTCACAAAGGTTTTCATGATATTCGCCGCACTCATCAATCTTGCTAAACCTTTTTCTGCGCTTTGCAAAGCTTCGTTACTAAAGTCGAGCGTACTACGATAATGCGTTTGCAAAATCAAGAAGCGAACGGTCATTGGAGAATAGGCTTTTTCTAACAAAGCATGCGCGCCGCTAAATAACTCACGGAGCGTAATGGTATTGTTATAGCTCTTACCCATCTTCTTGCCATTCACCGTAATCATGTTGTTGTGCATCCAGTATTTTACCGGAGCGCAACCATTACATACAGTGCTTTGTGCTATTTCACTTTCATGATGCGGGAATTGTAAATCCATCCCTCCACCATGAATATCAAAATGTTTCCCTAAATACTTAGTCGCCATCGCAGAACACTCGATATGCCAACCCGGAAAACCTTCGCCCCAAGGACTGTTCCAACGCATGATATGTTCTGCAGGTGCTTTTTTCCATAAGGCAAAATCTGCAGGATCGCGCTTCTCTTGTTGGCCATCCAGCTCACGGCTGCCGGCAATCATTTCTTCTAACACTCGTCCACTCAGCTGCCCATATTTTTCTGTTTCTGCATAACGACGGACCTCGAAATAAACAGAACCATTGCTCTCATAAGCCAATCCCTTCGCAATCATATCCTGGATCATCGCAATCTGCTCTGGAATATGTCCCGTAGCCGTTGGTTCGATACTCGGACGTAGATTACCTAAAGCATCCATCGCATCGTGAAACAGATTCGTATACTTCTGCACCAACTCCATTGGCTCTAATCGCTCCAATTTCGCTTTACCACCCACCTTATCTTCCGCTTCTTTTCCTTCCTCTTCGAAATGCCCCGCATCCGTGATATTTCGAACATAACGCACCTTGTAGCCAAGCTCTTGTAAATAACGATAGACGATATCAAAAGTAACATACGGTCGAGCGTGTCCTAAATGACTTTCACCACTCACCGTCGGTCCACACACATACATGCCCACATAGGGAGCATGGATCGGAGTGAATACCTCTTTGCTGCGCGTCATCGAATTAAATACCTGTAGTGCCACGTGGATTATTTTTCTAGTATGAACAAAGGTAAGCAGGAATAAGTCCCTTTACAAAACAGAATAGTCCTTAAATTAATAATGCCTTAAACTTTTGCAAATAAAACGGGTCAAATCATTAAGATTGTCGCTTTTCGAGTACGTTTTAGGAGGTTTTGTGTATTAAAGTTTTTTACGATTTTGAAGTCATTCCTTAAATTCGCATAAAGGACCAACCACCAAACAAACACTTCAACCTAAAATTTTCCTATGAACACACAACGTAAAATTTTAAAAGTCCTAGAAATTTTGTCGGCCCTTATTCTAATCTCTAACGGATTAGCCAAATGCTTGGGAATGGATATCCTTCCTGAAAAATTTGATTTCATGGCGAAGCTCACCTCTGGTGGTGAAGAAGTAGCAATCGCAATCGGTGTGATTGAAATTTTGGGTGCGATTGGTTTGCTTTTTGCCGCAAGTCGCTTCTATGTAAGTATCTTGCTTATCCTAATCATGGTAGCTTCTATCGGTTCGACCATCGGTGGTAAATTAGAATTCGCGAAAGCCTTGTGGCCTACGGTGGTTCTTTTCATCTTAGCCTTGGTAGCTTATTATGATAATGCCATTGCCGCGGAAGAAGAAGAAGAAGAAATCGAACACCGTAACGACCGCTAAGCCTTGTTTTACAAAATTCAGCTTACCTTCGCTGTATGACAGTCGAAGCGTTTAAGGAATTTCAACTCAGCCTACCGAAACAACCTGGCGTCTACCGTTTCATCGGACCAGACGAAGAGGTGCTCTATGTGGGCAAAGCAAAGAATTTACTCAATCGTGTCACCTCGTACTTTGTCGGAATGCACGACAAAAGCACGCGTCATAAAATTATGATTCGCCTCGCAGAACGAATCGAATTCACGATTGTCAATACCGAACGCGACGCGTTAATTTTAGAGAACTCGCTGATAAAAAGCTATCAGCCTCGCTACAATATTCTTTTAAAAGACGACAAAACCTATCCGCTCATCTGTATCGGCAACGAGCGTTTTCCAAAAGTATTTACAGCACGAAAAGTCACTCCCGACGGCTCGAAGTTTTTTGGACCGTTCCCTTCTGTCGGAGCCGTTTATACTTTGATAGAATTGTTCCACAAGGAATTTAAAATTCGTACGTGTAACCTTACGCTCAACGACTATCAGATCAAAGCGAATAAGTTTCAAGTTTGTTTAGAATATCATATCGGCAACTGCAAAGGACCTTGTGTAGGCTTGCAGAGTGTCGAAGAATACGATGAAAACATCACTCAAATTCGTCAAATTTTAAAAGGGCAAACCAGCTCCGTTATTCAACACCTCACGGAGAAGATGATGAGCGCCGCAGAGAAACTAGAATTTGAAAAAGCGCATCAGCTAAAAACGAAAATTCAAGCCCTTCAAAAATTCCGCGATACCTCTACGCTCGTTAAGCCTGAGATCACCAATATCGACGTCTTCGGTATGGTAAGCGAAGGACAACACAACTTCGTCAACTTCATGCGTATCGTGCAAGGCTCTGCCGTCGCAACACAAACCATCGAACTAAAACCGCAGCTCGATGAAACAAAAGAAGAGTTGCTATCCTACGCCATCCTTCACCTCCGTCAGTTACACCGCTCTCCGTCTAACGAAATCGTGGTACCTTTCGAAGTCGACCTCGGTGATAACGAACTAATCATAAGTGTTCCACAACGCGGCGACAAGAAACACCTGCTCGATCTCTGCCAGAAAAACGCACTCTATTACAAAAACAAAAAGCTGGCCGGCGAGATGAATATCAAAATGAAGACGGAAGAATTTTCTGTCCTCAAAGAATTACAAAAAGAGTTTCGTCTAACCGAACTGCCGTTACATATCGAATGCTTCGATAACAGTAACTTCCAAGGCGATTATCCTGTCAGCGCGATGGTCGTTTTTAAGAATGGGAAGCCAAGCAAAAAAGACTATCGTCACTTCAATGTCAAAACGGTAGAAGGCCCTAACGACTTCGCCACCATGGAAGAGGTAGTGTTCCGTCGCTACAAACGTATGATTGAAGAAGCTGCGCCGCTACCACAACTCATCTTAATTGACGGAGGTAAAGGTCAGCTCAGCGCCGCTTATGAGTCTTTGAAAAAATTAGGACTTATCGGCAAGGTTGCGCTCGCCTCTATCGCCAAACGATTAGAAGAAATTTACGTACCGAACGATCCTGTTCCTCTGCATATCAGTAAGAAGTCGCCCGCACTTCGTGTGATACAACACTTACGTGACGAAGCACACCGCTTCGGAATTACACACCATAGAAGCCGTCGCGATAAGGCAACACTTATTCCAGAGCTTACGAAGATCAAAGGCATCGGACCAGAAACGAATACCGCCCTGCTGAAAAAATTTAGAAGTGTCGCAAATGTTAAAGCTGCTTCTTTGGATGCACTCGCTGAAGTGGTAGGCGTTCAAAAGGCGACTATCATCAAAAATCATTTTAAGTAGACCTAAAGGTATACTCAACATTTTATATTGTAATATTTGTTACAGTCATTTGATAATAATTGAGGTAATATTACACAAACATTCTACATTGAAAAAGCTAATTACAATTCTATTTGTAGTGTTGCTTCATAGCAACAATTTATTTGCACAAAACACTTCACCTTTTAATGTTTTAGTAAAGGGAAAAACAATAAATGGATTGGGGGGGCTTCAGGCTTATGCTTGGGGCGCTTTCCAAAATGAATGGTTAATTGTTGGGGGACGATTAGATGGACTCCACAGACGTCAGCCATTTGCTTCCTTTGATATTGCAGGTAATAACGACAAAATATGGGTTGTTAACCCTCTTACCAAACAGGTATGGTCTTCTGCATTAACCTTACTTCCAATAAGTATACAAGAACAGCTCAGTTCAACTAATATGGAATTCCATCAAGAAGACAGTATACTATATATAATTGGAGGTTACGGTTATAATACTGCGACAGCTTCAAAAATTACATTTCCTAACATATCAGCGCTGAATGTTCCTGCCATTATAAATGCAATTAAAAATAATCAACCTTTTACAAACTCAATCAATCAAATAGAGGATACAAGCTTCGCTGTATGTGGCGGCCATCTTAAAAAGATAAATTCTGACTATTACCTAATTGGAGGAAATAATTTTAATGGAGATTATAATCCGATGGGTAATCCAACATATACCCAAACATATACAAACGCAATCAGGAAATTTAGATTACACACATCAGGAAATAATATTACCATACAAAACATCAGTACAACCACAGATCCTACAGCTCTTCATCGTCGGGACTATAATGCTGTGCAACAAATAATGCCGACGGGTGAAGAGGGTATCACCGCATTCTCTGGTGTATTCCAGCCAACAGTAAATTTACCATACCTCAATTGTGTTAATATTGATTCCAATACCTATTCAGTAAACAATAGTTTTCAACAATTTTATAATCACTATCACTGTGCGGTGCTTCCTATTTATTCAGAACAATCCAATGAAATGCACTCTATTTTCTTTGGTGGTATTGCTCAGTTTTATGATAGCGCTGGTATTACCGTGCAAGACAACAGTGTACCATTTGTTAAAACAATTGCGCGTGTTACAAGAGATGCTAGCGGAGTAATGTCCGAATATAAATTAGATGAATACATGCCCGACTTCCTTGGTGCAGGCTCTGAATTTATACCCATAGATACGATACCACATTATGCAAATGGTGTATTAAAACTAGATTCAATTTTCAATGATACAACACTTGTAGGTTACATATATGGAGGAATCAAAAGTTCAGCAAAAAACATATTTACCTTTAATAACGGGAGCCAAAGTGTTGCTTCAAACAGTATACTTGAAGTTTATCTATTGAAAAACAAAACCCTTAGCCAAGTTGATCAAATCAATAATGAAAGTAATTTAGACTTTAGCTGGTTTGTAATTGGAGATAAAAATCAAACTGATGAAGTTTCAATTATTATTGAAACCTCTACATTGCATACAGTAAATATTACACTATTAAATTCAAGTGGGCAATTAATTTATCAAAAGCCTCATCAAAGTATTCCTGCAGGCAATTCTACGATAAAACTGAAAAGACCAATGAACTCAGGAACATATTTTGTAAATATGAACACCGACGGAAAATCTCATTCAAGGAAAATTATTATTGAATAAAACAGATAATAGTAACTATTTTCATTTTAATGAAAATTACAAAAACTATACTCTCGATTTTAGCCAGTCTGCTTTTTTATAATTTTTGCGTAGCACAAACTGTCGGCCTATTGCAACATCAAGCCAGTACACTTGATAATGGCTATATTCTCTTCGCACCTATCAGCAGCACCACCACTTATCTCATCGACGCTTGCGGAAAACAAGTGCACACGTGGAACAGTAATTTCAAACCAGGACAAGCCGTTTATCTTTTAGAAGACGGAACCTTATTGCGATCGGGAAATAAAAACAATTCAACGTTTAATGCCGGAGGAAAAGGAGGCATCATTGAAAAGATAGATTGGAATGGCAACGTACTCTGGAGCTACACCATTTCAGATACGAATCAATGTCAACACCACGATATTAAAGCGCTTCCAAACGGAAATGTATTAGTCATCTCCTGGGAAAGAAAAACAAAAGCACAAGCCATTGCTGCCGGAAGAAACCCTAGTCTTTGTCCGAATTATTTATGGAGTGAAAAAATTATTGAGCTTCAAGCTTCGGGAGTAAATGGCGCAAACATCGTTTGGGAATGGCACTTATGGGATCATCTCGTACAAGACTATGACATTACAAAAGCGAATTACGGAGTTGTGGCTGCCAATCCAAACAAAGTAAATATCAACTTCAACAACTCTGCTACACAAAGCGATTGGATACATCTTAACGCGATCGACTATAATACAACGCTCAATCAAATTTTGCTGAGTTCACATGCATTCAGCGAAGTTTGGATTATCGATCACAGCACGACAACGACTGAAGCAAGCAGCGGTGCGGGCGGTAACACAAATCACGGCGGTGACTTATTATATCGCTGGGGAAATCCGAGTGCCTATAGCAATGCGGCTCCGCAACAATTTTTCGGTCAGCATAGTGCGTACTGGTTAAACGATGCTGGCGAAATTTTAGTTTTTAATAATGGCCTAAACAGAACTGGCGGCAACTACTCTAGCGTCGATAAAATTCAAACGCCGTTAAATGGTTTACTGTACAATGTTAGTCTGCCTTTTTTACCCGCAACAAGCACCATACTTTACAATGCCAACAACGTCCACAACTATTACGCACAAAACATTTCAGGGGCACAAGTTCTCGACTCCAAAAATCTCTTGCTCTGTAACGGTCCTGCAGGTGCTTTCATGACAGTCGACTCTAACGAAAATACGCTATGGGCTTATACAAGCCCTGTTTACAACGGGGGCGTCCTTGCGCAAAATACAACGCCTACGCAGAACCAAGTTTTCAGAGCCGCTTACTACGATAAAAACTATGCTGGATTTTCTGGTAAAACACTTTTGGCAACTACGACAATTGAAAACACCAATACACTTTCCGCGAATTGTATTTTAGAACCAAGCTTCGTGAATTCACTTTCGGAGGAAGAAATTGTGGTGTACCCGAATCCATTTACCAGCACTGTGCATTTTAATAACGAAGTCGAGATTCAATACTATTGTCTTTATTCTATCCTCGGCAACAAAATCACAGAAGGCACTCAACCCAATAATTTTAACTGGGAAAATCTTAAAAGCGGCGTTTACTTATTACAGCTACGTTCCTCACGTGGAACAGCGGTTATTAAATTGGAAAAACAATAAACCACAAAAAAAGCGCCTCCGTTACCGAAGACGCTTCTATTAATTTTCAAAAATTATCGCTTAGTAATTGTTGATCATGATTGGCATTACCAACATCAACAAACTTTCGTTCTCTTCTTGAACATCTGGCGTCAATACACCCGCACGTGTCGGAGTGCTCAACTCCAAACGAATTTGTTTGGTATCTACATTATTCAACATCTCTAACATAAACTTAGAGTTGAAGCCAATTTCCATATCATCACCATTAAACTCGCATGTCAATGTCTCTTTCGCTTCGTTAGAGAAATCTAAATCTTGCGCTGAAATTTGTAAAGAACTTCCAGCTAATTTAAACGCTACTTGATGCGTTGTCTTGTTAGCGAAAATTTGTACACGCTTCAAAGTGCCCATCAACTCCTCTTTCTCAATCGTCAAACAGGAAGGATTGTCAACAGGAATCACCGCTTGATAGTCAGGATATTTCGCATCGATCAAACGACAAACCAATTGCATGCTTTCTGTTTTGAAAAACGCATTACCTTTCTCATGTGCGATACTTACTTCGCTATCGTTATTTGGCAACATCATCTTCAACTGCGCCACTGATTTACGTGGAACAATAAAACTTGTTGAATTTTTAAAGGTCATATCAGTACGCGTCATCTTCACCAAACGATGCGCATCCGTTGCTACGAAATGAGTTCCTTCTGGAGTCATTTGAAAATACAAACCGTTCATTGCCGGACGCATCTCATCATTACCAATCGCATTCATTGTTTTTGTGATGGCACGCAAAATAACGCCTGAAGCAGCTTTCACCTCATCAGAACCTTCTTGCTGTGTAATTTTAGGGAAGTTGTCGCCATCTTCACCCATCAATTTATAACGACCGTTCTCACTCGAAATCTCAACGCCAAAGTTTTCTTTTTCTACTTTGATCGTTAATGGTTGCTCCGGTAAGTTTTTCAAAATTTCTAGAATCTGCTTCGCAGGAATAGCCACTTTACATGCATCCTTCGACTCCACTGGAATCGTCGTAATCATCGAAGTTTCTAAGTCGGTACTCGCCAAAACCAATTCCCCTTTGCGAATGTCAAATAAGAAACATTCTACGATAGGTAAAATTGTGTTAGAAGATACAACCCCACTGATGGATTGTAATTGCTTTAACAAGGTGCCGGTGGATACAATAAACTGCATGGATCTGTTTTTTCTATTAATTATTAACAAAGATAACCCCATTCTTCATTCATTGAAAAGTATCATCCTTATATTTTCAACAGGCTTTCGTACTTTTGAACACTTTCTGCACATTTTATGAAGAATTCTCCTCGTTTTATAATCCAGGCGCTGGCCTTTATTTTTTTGATATCTGCCTGTAATATCGGTCGTCATCATAAAAACAAGCAAAGCCTCAACGGACAAGATAGCCTAGCGCAAGCCGTTACCTATACCCTCGACACCCTGCGTCTCGATGAAGCCGCTTTCATTACCTATAAAGGGCAAGGCGAAAAAAGTTTCGACCTCATCCATACTAAACTCGCCGTTTCCTTCGATTGGAAAAAACGTCGCCTCCACGGACAAGCGACCCTAACCCTCACCCCGCATTTCTATTCGCAAAACAATCTTATGCTGGATGCCAAAGGCTTCGATATCCACCGCATCGCCCTTATTCAAGCTAAAGATTCTTCCACGTGTAACTTCAGCTACGACTCGCTCCGTTTAAACATTCAGCTTCCACAAACATTCACCAATAAAGACACCATCAAACTTTATATTCAATATACCGCAAAACCTTACGAGAGAAGAATTAGCGGCGGCTCCGCCATTAGCGACGACCGCGGACTCTATTTCATCAACCCAGATGGAAGTGATCCCGACAAACCACGCCAAATCTGGACACAAGGTGAGCCCCAAGCGTCTTCGTGCTGGTTTCCAACCATCGACGAAACAAATCAAAAGTGCACCCAACAAATGTATATCACCCGGCCGGCCGAAATGATTTCTATTTCGAATGGTACCAAGTGTTATACGATCGTCAATAAAGACAAAAGCGAAACCGATGTTTGGAAAATGACTCAGCCACACAGCCCTTATTTATTTATGATGGCAATTGGTGATTTCTTCCAAGTCGATGATCAGTGGAGAAATACCCCACTTCACTATTTCGGCGATATTCAATATCAAGAATACCTACCGGAAATTTTTGGCAAAACACCGGCGATGCTAGAATGCTTCAGCCGTCGTCTTAACTACGATTTCCCTTGGCCAAAATATGATCAAGTAGTCGTACACGATTACGTGAGCGGTGCGATGGAAAATACCTCCGCTACGGTACATGGTGAGTTTTTGCAACAAACTTCTCGCGAACGCCTCGATCGTAATTTCGAAGATGTAATTGCACACGAACTTTTTCATCAGTGGTTTGGAGACCTAGCAACCGCAGATTCTTGGACCAACCTAACCATGAATGAATCCTTCGCCACCTATGGCGAATATCTTTGGAATGAATATGCCTACGGAACAGAGAAAGCCGAAGCTGGTCGCGAACAAGATCGTCGTACCTACTTTTCACAGACAGCCAATGGGGCCTGCTATCCTATCGTTCGTCATTATTATAAACAGCCGGTAGAATTGTTCGACGCACATAATTATCAAAAGGGCGGATTAGTCATTCACGCGCTCCGTCAACAAATGGGCGATGAAGCTTTCTTTAAAACATTAAATTTATATTTAACACGTTTCGCTTACAAGAATGCCTGTCCCACAGATTTACAACGCTGTGCGGAAGAAGTAACAGGCAAAGATTGGGGTTTATTTTTTGATCAGTGGTGGTATGCCGCTGGACATCCTGTTCTTCGCTTTACCAAAAAATATATCGACTCTACTCAAAGCGTTTCGATCCTCGTGGAACAAATGCAAGAGGCGCCGGCTTTAGAGCGTTTCGAATTTCCGCTTACGTTTGAATTCTATACTTTGCTAGGTAAGCAAACAGAAAAAGTTTGGGTGAATCGCAAATTTCAAAAGTTTAAATTCCAGCTAAAAGCCAAACCGCTTTTCATCAATACCGATGCAGATCATGCTTTGCCATTGGTAAAAAAAGAAACATTCACCGTTCAAGAGCTTTCTTATAAGTATAATCACGTCAGCACTTTTCAAGATCGCCTCGAGGCAATTAAATATGCTGCTGATTTTCAAGGGCAGGATTTAAGTATGAGTGAGTTTTACCTTAACGGACTTACAGACAAAAATGATTATATCCGTGAATGGACCAACGACCATTTAAAAACGCGCGACTCCCTAATGCGCACTATCGCCATCAATGGTATTCTAGATCAAATTAAAGAAGAGCAAAGCTGTCTTGTTCGTTCTAAAATGATTGACAATTTGGGCGAAATGAAATGCTTCGAGTGTCAAGATATTTTCGTGCAATGTTGTAAAGATTCTTCTTACGAAGTAATCAGCAGTGCTTTACTTGCTTTGATGCGTGTAAATGTGCTCGCCTCTTTACGTGAAGCCTATCCTTTGGAAAAAGAAAATAATAAAACCGTTGCAGCGGCAGTGGCGTATTTATATGGACAAAAAGGAACGCCGGAAAATTATAACTACTTCGATGCGCGTTTAAAAAATCCGGTTTCCAAAATGAATGACAACTTCATTAAAAGTTTTTCCGACTACCTCTTTAGGATGCCAGAAAATTTAATTGAAAAAGGATTGAATACATTGACCACTATCGCCATTCAAAATAAAGACACAGAGGTAAGAAGTGCGGCTTACTTTGCGGTAGCGCGATTTAGAAAAAAATACGACGAGGGTAAAGATCAAGATCGTCTTTTAGTCGTAAAGTCGATGTTGGATGAAATTTACCGTTCCGAAACTAACGCCCGCTTGAAGGAACGATATAAGCAGGATTTTTAACGAAGCGGTTTTTCTTCGGAGAGATAATGGTCATTTTAAGAATTCGAACATCTTGATTCGGACGGTCGTTTGCGTCACGTGCAACGGCAGCAATTTTATCGACCACTTCTAATCCTTTCAACACTTCTCCGAAAACGGTATATCCCATATCGAGGTGTGGCGTTCCTCCGATTGTTTTATACGTATTGATTTGTTCTGGGGTATATGGTGTTCCACGTCTTTGTTCCATGGAATGTAATTGCTGTTCGTTAAAGACTCTACCTTGAACAATATAAAATTGGCAGTTGCTACTGGCCATTTCTGGGTTATTGTCGCGCGCAGCAGCCAAGGCTCCTTTTTTATGAATGATGTTTGGATTAAATTCTGCAGGTATTCTTCCTCCAGGCATTTCTCCGTTTCCAAGCATTGCGCCAGCCACCGCATTTTTAGATTGTGGATCTCCTCCTTGAATCATGAAATTCTGAATGACGCGGTGAAACAATAAAGAATCAAAGGAGTGATTATTCACCATTTTGATAAAGTTATCACGATGCTTCGGTGTTTCATTATACAACATCACCACGATTTCACCCATGTTGGTTTGGATACTAACTTCTGTTGGAAGACTTTGTTTCTTCTTGGCGAAAGAAAAAATAGAAATCACAAAAACAAAAAGTAAGGCGATGCTTAGTAGTTTTCTCATGTTATATAGCATTAAAATAATTAATTATATTTCTTTTAAGCAGAATTTCCTGTTCTTCTAGATTGTTTGGTTTTTGTTTGGCCGTAGCACGATAGTGTGGCCATCCATCCTGATCTGTAAACTCTAATTCAAAAAATCCTTCTTGACTTAATACCCGGCAGGTCGCTATATGCATTAAATCAATCTTCTCCTCTTTGGTATATACGCTTTTTATTTTGCCGAACTCACGTACGCCGATCAAAAAAAGTATGGCTTCCATTTCTGGATTCGCACCAAATTGCTCTTGTAAACGATTTTTTAGTTTACCCCATTCAAATTCTAATTGCAGGTTCATGCCACAAATTTATATTTTTGCATTCGCTTTATTAAAGAAGTTTACACATGGAACAAAAATTACCTGGTATCGAAGTTTGTCTTTCTCCTGATTTACTCTACCAACACGAGTTACAAAACAAGACGGTGGTAGTTGTGGATGTATTACGCGCAACTTCAACTATGTGTTCGGCTCTATTCCATGGCGTTCATAATATTATTCCAGTTGCGGGTATCGACGAATGTCTTTCCTACAAAGGAAAAGAGAATCATATTCTAGCAGCGGAGAGAGATGCCAAAACTCCTGAAGGTTTTGAATACAGCAACTCACCACTTCTATATCACAATCCTGCTGTTGTTGGAAAAACTTTAGTGCTTAGTACCACTAATGGAACAAAGATTCTTTCCATGGTAAAGAGCGACGCATCGCAGGTGGTCATTGGCGCTTTTGTAAACATCGATGCTATTGCAACGTATTTATTAGATCGCAAGCAAGATATTGTTATTGCTTGTGCCGCCTGGAAAGGGCGCGTAAATATGGAAGATAGTTTATTCGCTGGTGGACTAGCCCATCGCTTAAAAGAACATTTCAATTTTGTGGATGATAGCGTTCGTATGATGTCTGATCTTTATGAAAATATTAATAAAGATTTATATACTTATCATACTAAGGCTAATCACTTCAATCGTTTAAAAGCACTCGGCGCTTCCGCAGATTTCGAATATTGTTTTATCGAAAACGCGGCTCCGGTTGTGCCTGTTTTACACGGTATTTACTTAGTGAAAGCGTAATGTTCCACGTGTAACAAACACTAATTTCGCTCCTGGCATAACTCTGTAAGTACGCCATTTGCATCTTTTGGATGCACAAAACATACCCATTTATTATCGGCACCAGCCTTCGGTTCTTCATTTAGAACCCGAAATCCTTCGTTTTTTAAACGAATCATCTCTGCTTTTATGTCTGTAACACCGTAAGCAATATGATGAATCCCTTCTCCTTTACTCGATACGTACTTAGTGATAACGGATTCCTCCGTTGTACCCTCTAAAAGCTCAATTTTGGTGTCTCCAACCATAAAAAATGCAGTTTTTACCGCTTCAGATGCTACTTCTTCCACCTTATAACAGGATACACCCAATAAAAGCTCGTATTTCTGGATGGATTGCTCTAACGAAGCAACTGCAATACCTATGTGTTCTATCTTTTGCATATTATCTACCAATAAAGATCATTAAAACTGAAATATCCGAAGGACTAACGCCACTTATTCTACTAGCCTGACCCAAAGTTGCTGGTCTGACACGCGATAACTTCTCCCTTCCTTCCATACTTAAAGACTGAATCGAACGATAATCTAAAGTTTCTGGTAACTTTAAATGCTCCAGACGCTTCATTTTATCTACCAATTCTACTTCATGCTGAATATAAGTCTTGTACTTGTGCTCGATCTCTGCGTACTCAATCGCCTCCGGAACAAGTGTATCTAACTTCGATTTTACATCCGAAAAAACAGAAAAATCAGAAATACTTAGGTTCGGACGAAGAACCAACTGACCTAACTTTTGTCGCTGAGTAAGTGCAGCTGAATGATGCTCCGTTAAAAATTCATTGGCTTCCGAGGGTTCAATCTTATGCGAATCCATAAATGCGAACAAATCTTTAGCGTCGCTACGCTTTTTATCCATAAGCGCAAAACGCTCATCCGTCGCCAGTCCGATCTGATGAGAACGTTCGGTCAAACGAATGTCGGCATTATCCTGACGCAAGAGCATTCTAAACTCGGCTCTGGAGGTAAACATTCGATAGGGCTCTTCCGTTCCTTTTGAAATTAGGTCATCAATTAAGACCCCGATATAAGCATCTGAACGGTCTAATATAAATTCGGGCTTAGAATTAACTTTTAGTGCTGCATTAATTCCGGCCATAATTCCTTGACAAGCGGCTTCTTCATAGCCAGTTGTGCCATTTATTTGACCTGCAAAAAATAGTCCGTCTAAAAGCTTGGTTTCTAATGTTTTACTTAATTGTGTCGGTGGGAAGTAATCATATTCAATTGCATAGCCTGGTCTGAACAATTTTACGTTATTTAAGCCAGGAATTAATTTTAATGCCTTCAATTGAACATCCTCAGGTAAAGAAGTACTAAAACCATTGAGGTAAATTTCTACCGTACTCCAACCTTCTGGCTCAATAAAGAGCTGGTGCCTGTCTTTATCAGCAAAACGATTAATCTTATCCTCAATACTTGGACAGTAGCGCGGACCCACTCCTTCGATCCGTCCAGCATACATTGGTGACTTATCGAAGCCCGTTTTTAAAATATCATGCACATCTTGGTTGGTATAGGTGATCCAACAACATCTCTGTTCCTTGGGCTTTTGTGTTGGCATATAGGAAAACCCTACCACATCTTTATCACCTTCTTGCACTTCAGTTTTTGAATAATCAATCGATCGACCGTCGATTCTCGGAGGCGTACCAGTCTTTAAACGATCCGATTGAAATCCTAGTTCAACCAACTGCTCCGTTAAACCATACACACCAGGTTCAGACATTCTACCTCCACCGAACTGTTTCTCACCAATATGTATCTTTCCATTTAAGAAAGTACCACTAGTTAGAACGACGGTTTTAGAACGGAATTTGATTCCTAAACCACTGATCACCCCACAGAGCTTATTGTTCTCCATCCATAGATTACTGACAGTATCCTGCCAGAAGTCTACATTAGGCGTTTGTTCCAACATTTCACGCCAGGTAGCAGCGAATAACATTCGATCATTCTGTGTTCGTGGCGACCACATCGCAGGACCCTTAGAACGATTCAACATTCTAAACTGTATCATACTCTTATCGGATACAATACCTGAATAACCCCCTAAAGCGTCAATTTCGCGCACAATCTGACCCTTAGCAACCCCACCCATAGCAGGATTACAGGACATTTGAGCGATCGTTTGCATGTTCATGGTGATTAAAAGCACAGAACATCCCATATTGGCAGCAGCGGCAGCGGCTTCACAGCCTGCATGACCTGCACCAACTACAATTACATCGTAAGCTGATTGCATAAAAAATTGTTACACGTGGAACATTACAACTTGAAATGGATCTCCACTTTTGATCCATTACTTTCGAATACTACTAAATCTGCTAATGATTTCATTAAAAAGACCCCTCTACCAGTAAGTTTTTCACGATTTTCAGGTAAGGTAGGATCAGGTACATCATTATAATTAAAACCTACACCTTCATCCTCTACAGTGAGATATAGGACGGTATTTTCCATCCAAACTTCCACCTTTATTTGCTTAGAAGCATCCCCTTTATTACCGTGTGTAAGTCCATTATTTATAGCCTCACCAAGCACAAGTTCCACGTTACCCATAACCGAATCATAATTCGATAAGAAAGGGTGTAAATCAGTTAAAATCTGATTTAAATGAGAATAATAATCTGATTCAGAATTAAATATGTATGATAGCTTATCCAAATTTAATTCATTTAAGGTTAAATAATTAGACATAAAACAGATTTAATCAATCCGTCACATCGGAATCAGCATTAAACCTAAAACCTAAGCGTTTACCAGTCTTAATAGCTGCATTACCATGCTGTTCTAATTTTAAACCAAGAGGTATTTCTTTCACTTCATCAAAAGGAGGAACTAAAAGATCAAACTCCATGGCATATAACAAACATGACTCTACCAAACGTGTCTGATTGACACTGTTAAATTCAGCATTTTCAAAGTCATTATAAAGGAAACCAAGCTGACGTTTTCCTTCTACGAAATAGTGATTGTCCTTATTAATGAACACCCTACCAATCATATAACCAACATCGTACAAACGATTAAAACGGAAAGAATCTAATAGGAAATTATAAATCTTGATAATTGCACAATAGGAGCGAGAACGATCATCTTTAACATACTTCAAATTATGAACAAAATGAGAATCATCAAACATGAACATATCTGTATGCAAGGAGAAAATAATCACTTCGCCACAGAAGAATAGTTGTAACTCAAAATCACCATTCAACTTATAAGTAAGAAAATCCTTGGTCGCAGGCTGTCTATTAATTTCATCCACAAACTCAATTATTCTATCCTTAAAGGAGTCGAATTGAACACGTGCATTATTAATAATTAATTCTCTTGTTTGATGCTTTTCATTCAATAACTGAGCAATTTCAGAGATTTGCATAAGCTGTGTATTTATGGTTGATAAAGGGTGTATAAACTGTGGATTACAGTAGAGTAACCAACACTAACATTTTCAAAAGTAGTGTTTGAATGAATAGCTACTAATAAGTAGTGATTTATAAGATTGAAATCAACATAAAAAACACTCGTAAGTGTAAAAATTTGTCGTGTACACTATACACAAACAGGGTTATCCACCAGAGTTAATAAGTAGCCTAAGTATCGATAAATGCGATATTGGAAATAAACACCCTAAAAAATAACATGTGGGTAAACAGAAAAATGAATTCAAAACCCTCTTTTAAAAAAAACTTATTCTACATTTCCACAGCATAATAATAATGATAAGTATAATTATATAATAATAGTAATTATCAATTACGATGTGCAGAAGGACAAAAATTTTGGAAAGGACAAGAGGGGCAGAGGGGGCTGCGGGCGAGGCACGTGTAACGACCGTGTAAAATCAACCAATGATGTGCAAAAGGTATTTTGTCTGCGGGAATGTGTTTGTATAATTCTAATTCCACCGCTTTAGGGCTGGTTTTTGTCTTAGCCACTAAACCTAATCGGTGGCTTACCCGGAAGACATGCGTATCCACAGCCATGGTATTTTGATTGTAAAGCACCGAAAGGAGCACATTGGCGGTCTTTCTACCTACACCTGGTAGTTGGATAAGGTCCTCTAAATTATCGGGGATTGTAGCGTTAAATTTACTTACCAGCATTTCTGCCATTCCGATTAAGTGTTTGGCTTTATTATTTGGGTAAGAAATGGATCGAATCAGTTGAAAAACTTCTTCAAAAGTAGCTTTAGCTAAAAGTTCGGGAGTGGGGAATTTTTTAAAAAGGGCTGGCGTTACCAGATTAACGCGTTTATCAGTACACTGAGCAGAAAGACTAACAGCAACGACAAGTTCAAAACCGTTGGTATAGAATAGCTCTGTTTCTGGAGCTGGATTATGTTTTTCGAAGTAATCAAGGATAAACGTGTAACGTTCTTTTTTTGTCATAGGGCTAATTTATCAAACAACTTACTATACGCTAAGATAGCTTGTTCTGTTTGTTTTTTGATACTAGCTTTTTGAGGAAGAACTGGTTGAAAAGAATTTTTTTGAAAGCCGTTAAAACAGTATTTCAAGAATAGTTGGTGGTAAAATTCAAGCATAGGCGGGGATGGTGGTTTAAATAATAAACGCTTCACCCTATACTTTTATTTTGTCAGAGCTCTAATTTTTTTTCGAGCAGCATTTTGTGCAGATTTTTTAATGCGTATCTCATTCTTCCTAAGCAAGTATTAATATTAATACCTGTTTTATAAGCAATTTCTTGATAACTCATTTGCTCAAAATGGCGGAGATAAAGCACAATTTTTTGTTCTTCATCTAACTTATTGAGTAATTGATGCATAGTGCTGGTGCATTCACGACTAATCAACTGATTTTCAACACTACTGTTTAAATCAATATCCTTTTTTAAAAAGATATGCTCGTTTTCCACATAATTAATCCGCTTACGTTGAATATTCCTAAAATGGTCCATACACGCATTATTAGCGATACGTAATGCCCAATTTATAAATTTCCCTTTTTCATCGTAATTCCCTTTTTTGACATTATCGATGATTTTCATGAAGCATTCTTGGAAAACATCGTTACAAATATCTTCGTCGCCTATTTTTGCGAAAATGCTAAAAAAGATTTTGTCTTTGTGACGATGGTACAAAATTTCAAAACAGCTTTCCTGGCCATTTTGGTAAAGGGCAATCAATTCCTGATCACTTAGTGTTTGCATACTAATTGTTTTGAGGTTAATAAAAAAACTAAGTGTATCGAAGGATCGATAGAAGGCCGTTTAAGTAAAAAAACTGAGTTGTTTATAAATACTCAGATAATGTGGAAAAACTTGGTATTTGCGACGGCTTTTATTATTTTTGAAAAATAGTGTATATGCTAATATAGCAATACCTAATGAAATTACAAAACCTTCTTTAAACTATGAAAAAAGGGCTACTCTTTTTTTTAGCGATTTCTTTGTTTACCATCGCGTCTTTAAAAGCGCAAAACTATTATTGTCCTGGTAATACTCCTCCGACGTTTAATAGTTCATCTGGTGATTATATTAATAGTGTACAGTTAGGTACAATTAATAATGTGAATTCAGGTCCTGCCGCTGGTATTCCCTATTACAACAATTATACAAACCTATCGACTTTGTTAGTACCTGGTGTAACCTACACTTTAACTTTGCAGTGTGGTACTTGGTCGAGTGCATCCAATAACATGGCAGCATGGATTGACTTTAACCATAACTTCCTTTTCGATCCTGCCGAATTATTGGGTACTATTCAAAATATGACCGGTTTACAAACAGGTACTATTGTGTTTACAGTTCCTTTAACTGCAGTACCTGGTAATACTGTAATGCGTGTTCGTGAAATTTACAATACCACTACCTTTGATCCATGTGCAACCTATAGTTTCGGTGAAACAGAAGATTATGGAATTTTTATTCCTGCATCAACTCCGTACGATATTGCTATGTTTAATTTAGTGTCACCTCAGAACAGTTGTAATTTAGGTACTGCTGAAACAATTGTAGCAAACGTGTTTAACGCAGGTACAGATACTATTTTCCAATTCACCGTTGGTTTTGATATTAATAATGGTTTCTCTACAGGCTCTGCTAATATTGTGGCAACCATTTTACCTTTAACAGGTTATACAGTGACTATTCCTGCACCAGCAGATTTTAGTACAGTTGGAAATAATAATGTTGTGTTGTGGGCAACTACTCTAGGTGATAGTTTACCACAAGATGATACTGCTTTTGCGACAGTACTTCATTACCCAACCATCTCAAGTTTCCCTTGGTTAGAAGATTTTGAATCAGCGACTCCACCATGGATTGTATCTAACGGAGCTTGGAGTATTGTCAATAATTTAGGATTTCCAAATATTCCTGCACACGGTGGCACACAAATGGCAGGTGCAGTGAATGGAACTTCAGGTGATTTAATCAGTCCATGTTTGGATTTTACATCCTTGAAGAATCCGGCGATGAAATTTTATTTTAACCAATATACGCCATTCGGTAGTAATTATATTTTAGTATATGGTTCAAATAACGGCGGCGTTACTTATACGCAGTTAGATTCAATTGATCTTTATAATTCTAATTACAGTTCTTATCCTGGAGGATGGAAACAGTTTCAGGTATGTTTAGGACAGTATGCACGTCAACCGAATATCTCAATTAAATTTTTAGGAACACCTAGTTTCTATGATATAGGTATTGATGATGTGTTGATTTTTGATGCAGTAGACTCGGCTAGCATCACTGCTGGTCCGACAGTATTATGTGGCGGTGGAAATACTACCGTTCAAATTAATAATACCAGTATGAACTACGCGTATTTCGTAGCGAATTCTCAATACCAAAACGTTTCTGGAAATCCTGTTTGGGGTAATGGTTCAACTTTAACTTTTGCTGTAACAGGTTTGATGGTGACTGATACATTGCATGTTGGCTTTGTGGATTCTATAGAACATGGTAACTGCTCTAGTTTTTCTGATAGTTCTGTTATCATCACAGTATACCCAATGACAGTGGCGAATGCAGGTAATGATACTTCGTTCTGTACAGGCGGATCGGTGATGCTTTCAGGAACGGGTGGTTTATACTATAACTGGACACCATCTGTAGGTTTGAGTGCTACTAATACTGCTAACCCTGTTGCTAACCCAGTGAATACAACTTCGTATATTTTACAAACGACCAACCTAGGTGGCTGTGCTTCCTTTGATACGGTGGTGATATATCCATACACGAATCCAATTGTAAATGCTGGTCCGAATACTTCGGTATGTGGAGCGAATATTGCAAACATAGGAGGAGCACCTACCGCGAGCGGTGGTTCTGGTATTTATACTACTTATTCTTGGTCTCCAACTAATGGCTTAAGTGCTGCGAATATTGCAAATCCAAGTGCGAATCCAAGTAGCATTACAACCTATACGGTAACAGTGACAGATTCACACGGTTGTTTCGCGAGTGATAACGTGACGGTGAATGTTGATCCAGCCCTAAACAGCTTTATGAATATTTCTCCGATTACTTGTAATAATGCAAATAACGGAAGTGCTAGTGTGAGCGTATCAGGAGGAACTGCCCCTTATACGTATCAATGGTCGACCACCCCGATTGGAACGAATACTGGTATTACTAATGCGACTGCCAATACTTACTATGTAAATATTACAGACTTATTGGGATGTACGATTCAAGATACGGCAAGCTTCATCAATCCAGCTCCTATCTCCTTAACATTAAACACAGTGAATACTAGTTGTGGTTTATGTAATGGAATGTTGATTGTGAATCCGGTAGGTGGCTCTGGAAGTTATGTGTATGGAATAAGTCCGTTTTTAAGTCTTGTAATGGATACAGCTAAGAACGTTTGTAACGGAACTTACAATGTAACTGTTACTGATGGAAACGGATGTTCTGGATCAGCTTCTGCTACGATTACCGGACCGGGAGGTTCTACTACTTTCGGAGTAAGTGCGGGTAATAACGCGACCGTATGTTTGGGTTATTCTGCAGAAATTGGTGGAACACCTACTATGTTTGGCGCTTCTTCACCTTATACCTATTCATGGGTTCCTGCAACGGGATTGAACTCTGCTAGCTCTAGTAATCCATTAGCAACGCCAACTACGACCACTACTTATGTGGTAACAGCTGTTGATGCAATGGGATGTACAAAAACAGATACTGTAGTGGTAACGGTAAATCCTAAGCCGAATGCGAATGCAGGATCTAATGTATCGTATTGTTATGGAATGGCTGGTTCTATAGGTACTGCTCCTGTTTCAGGATATACTTATTCATGGGCACCAATCACAGGTTTGTCTTCAGCGAACATTGCCAACCCAACAGTGAATGTGATGACCTCTTCCATGTATACTTTGACGGTAACGGATGCGAACGGATGTTTTGATAAAGATTCAGTACAAGTAAATATGTTGCCATTACCGCAAGTATCTGCAGGATCAGATGTGATTATTTCTCTTGGAAATTCAACGACTTTAAATGGATCGGGTGCATTAACTTATCTATGGACACCATCTACAGCTTTGTCTAGCACTACCACTGCAACAACAACTGCTAGTCCAACGGTGACGAGTACTTATGTGTTGACAGGAACAGATGCAAATGGCTGTGTAGATAATGATCAAGTAACGGTCTTTGTATATGATGCAACAGGCATTAGTGAATTTGCAAAAGACATCAACTTAAAAGTATTCCCTAATCCATTCGATCAAGAATTGCGTATTCAGTTTTCTTTGATGAAGTCTGACAAATTGCATATCCGTTTATTTGACATGAGCGGTAAAGTAGTGAAGGATATGGGTGAAGAAAAAATGTCGAGCGGTAATCAAGAGTTGTTGATTAATACCAACGAACTTATTGCAGGTACTTATTTATTGATGATTGAAGGTACAGAGGGTGTTGATATCAAACGAGTGATTAAGCAATAATAGCATTAGCATAAAGAGAAAGCCCTCCTATTCAGTAATGAAAGGAGGGTTTTTTATTACGCGTTGCTAAAGGCTTTTACCCAGCGGTGAAAGTTGTGCAACTTAGCCATATCACAAACAAGCTCGTTTCTAGAATGATTTTTGATTTCAAAACGACTTGTAGTTTTTATGTTTTTTAGTTGTTCTAAAGCAACCAAAGTACGAGAGAAAAAGAACCATTGAAAATCTAAAAAGCGTTTTCTGTTTTTCTCTGGAAGGCTCTGACAGAGCTGTTTTAACTTATCCCATTCTAATAAATAATGTTGTTCCAATGCTGCAATCGAAGTTGCTTTAGTGGCCACTGTGTGAATCCCTGATTGCTCATCCATCCACATGTCGAAAATATCGTCTGTGAATTGAATGAGTAAACCGCACTGTAGTATGATTAGCTTGGCTTGCGCTACATCTAATAAATTCAAAATTTCTCCAAACAACAAACACGACTTTTCGCATTTATCCATAGATGCGATGAATATAGAATTCGTATCACTATTCGGATTGCTTTGAATTTTTACAGCCTCTTGTTGTGCGGTATAAACTTGGTAGGCCAGATCTACAAAGGTTTCTGGATGCGCCAGTAGTGGTTTAATGGCAAGCAGTAATTCGAATAATAAAATCGATTTCGGGTGTTTGGGTTGATAGTTTTCGCGGAGTTGAAAAAAGGCTTCTAATTCTTCGGGGCTGCTAAAGTTTTCATCGAAGAAGTCGTCGAACAAAGGTGTTGCTGTTGCAAATAGCGACATGGTCAATCGTTCTTTCTGATTCATTTTTTCTTCTCTTAATAATGCAAAGCCATTCCCTTGCATAACAGGAATAAAAACACCAAAAAATAATAGTCGCTTTAATTCTTTTTTAGAAGAGCTTTCTGGAAAACGCGCAGACCAATTTTTTATAATAGGTTTTATGTTTCTATTATAGAAAAAATATTGTTGGACTAGTGGTCCAGACAAGGGCAGCAGATGAGCGAAGAAGCGGCAATAAGCAATAAGCGATTTGCGCATGAATTATTTTCCTTTACCCTGAAAAATAATCAAAAAGGTGTAGATTATAATTTTAAAATCAAGAGCGAGCGACATATTCTCGATATAGAGGATATCGTACTTCATACGTTCTACCATTTGATTCACATCGCTGGCATAGCCAAACTTAACCATTCCCCAAGAGGTAAGTCCTGGCTGCACTTTTTGTAAGTGGATATAAGCAGGATTAATTTTAACGATTTGGTCTATGAAATGTTGACGCTCCGGACGAGGACCGACTAAGCTCATGTCGCCTTTTAGAATATTATAAAACTGCGGTAACTCATCCAGACGCCATTTGCGCATGATTCGTCCCCATGGTGTGATACGTGGATCATTTTCTGACGAAAGCGCTGGTCCGTTTTTCTCTGCATCGATAAACATCGATCTGAACTTATAAATTCTAAACAGCTTTCCGTTTTTACCAACTCTTTCTTGCGAGTAGATGATGGGACCATTAGATGAAAAACGTACGCGCAATGCGGTGAAAAGTAATAAGGGAGAAATTGCGATAAGCGCCAAGCTTGCTACGATAATATCGAAAACACGCTTGATTTTCTTTTGCCACAAGGGCATTAGTTCTGGATTAACGCCAATAAGCACCGCTCCGAGTACATGATTCATTTTTACACTACCGCTTAAGATATCATAGAAGTCGGGGATAATATGAATATTGACTTTCTGATCAGCGAGCGAATTAATCAAATAATTTAGTTTGTCATGATCACGTGTTTCTACAGCAATGATTACTTCTTCAATTTGATGTTGCTGAATAATTTCTTTGATCGCATTACGATGTCCTAAGTTGGGAAGGTATTTACTTAATCCATTTGTTCCGTTCTCTTCCGTATAAATAAAGCCACAAAAGCGGTAGCCGAGCGATTTCTCACGATCATTAATTTCTTTATAAATATCAATTGCTCTTTGATCTCCGCCAAGGATGAGTGTGTTGAAACCAACCTGACGATTGACTAGATGTCTTTTCGCAATGACTAATAAAACGTATCTGCTTAAAAATATGATAAAGAAAGTACAAGCAAATAATAAGATGAATTCTGTAAGGTAAGACTGAGAACTCGGGACTTGGTCGTCGAGAATAATTGAAAAGAAAAGAACAATAGAACCGAACGCCGTTATGGAAATTGTTTTAAACAATTCATTCAGTCGCGACTTGCGATAAATATCTTCGTAGGATCCAAGCAAGGCAAAAACCGCGCACCAAGCTGCAGGAATAAAGGCAAGTCCGAACGCTAGCTGTGTATCTTTCAAACTATAAAAGGCCTGTGTATAGCTATATCCCTCAATTATACTTTTTCTCAAAAAGAAGAAACTGGTCCAGGCAACAATTGCCGAGAGCCAATCACTAAGCAGATAACTATATTTAGGCAAACGTAACTTCACTTAACGAGTAATAAACTTGATATTATCAAAACGTATGTAAGCGGTGCTTCCATCTACACTTTTAGTGGCTTTGAAAACAACTTGATAACTATTGGCTCTTAACGAAGCGAAAGGCTCGGTGAAGTCGATATAAATTTTGTTCCAGTATTTTTTTGCATTCAGCGTTACATACTCATGTGAAACAGCCACACCGTTAACATCTGCGATAAAACTAATGGTCATAGGAATATCGTTTTTATAATCCATCTCCATATAAAGTGGCGTACCATCGGTTGGGACAATCAAAGCTGTATTTGTTTTGATAATCATTCTCGGTTTGGAGTCGCTTAGTTTAACTATACCAGAGGTGGTTCCAGAAAAAGCAATATTCGTGTCTGCATCTTTAAAACGGACAATACCAGTATCGCCGCCATAATTAGTTAGCGAACAGCCTTTTTCAAAATCTTCCATCCAATTAAATTTCAATCCGCTGATATATCGTGTGGAAGGTTGAAGTGTAATCGTATCCAGCGGTATCAAGGTCAGTGTATCTTTAAAGGAAATATAGTTATCGTAAGCCGCGCGTTTGTCGGGGATACCGTTGCGCATGATACCTGGACTCACTAAAATATGTGTGGGTCCGTCGGCGATCACTGGAATAGTACAGGGTAATTGATAAACACCAACAGCTTGTTCATTGATATAAATCCAGGCATCGGTGATTTTAGCGGTAGCGCTTCCTTCGGTGGAAGGGTCGCACGAGAAGCTAAATTTATCGATATGAATATATACAGGTTTGGCAGAGGGTTTTACGCAAGCCCAGATGGTGATGCAGAAAAATACTGCGATTAAGAATAGTGGCGAAAAACGTTTTCTCATACCTTGATTTATAATAAACGCGCCAGTAGCGCATATTATTGTGCGAACGGGATTATTTTTTTTGCTTTTGAATGATTTGCTCATAGATTTCAGAAGCGACCAAAAGTGCATTGTAGCCATCTTCAAAACTTACGGCGCAAGGAATGTCTTGTTCGATAGCATCGCGGAACATCGACAATTCGGTGCGTATAGCATTTGAATCGACCACATTTGGTGCTTCGAAGTGAATATAGCGTGTCGCTTGATTAGGAATCTCTAATGGAATCGCCCAATCATTTTCTTGAGCGGTATCACTTAGGCGGCAGATTTCACTTTTCTTTTCTAGGAAGTCCACACCGATATAAGCATCTTTTTGGAAGAAGCGTATTTTACGCATTTTCTTAAGCGCCATTCGCGATGCGGTGATATTAGCCACGCAACCGTTTTCAAACTCCAGTCTTGCGTTAGCAATGTCAAGCGATTCACTGACTACAGCTACGCCGCTTGCTGCCACGCTCGTAACCTTCGATTTCACCACACTTAAGATGATATCGATATCGTGAATCATAAGATCTAAAATTACAGAGACATCGGTCCCGCGCGGATTAAACTGCGCCAGACGATGACATTCTATAAAAAGAGGTTGTAGCGAGTAGTCTTTAATCGATAAAAAGCCAGGGTTGAAACGCTCTACGTGACCTACTTGCCCTTTTACACCTGCTTCCTGCACGAGCTGTAACAGATGTTGTGCTTCCTGCAGACTATGTGTAATAGGCTTTTCAATAAAAACATGTTTTTTGTGTTGGAGTGCTAGGCAAGCCAATTCGTAGTGTGCAGTTGTGGTGCTCACGATATCAATAGCGTCTGCAGCTTGGATTAATTCTTCTACACTACTGAATCGTGTAATACCCATTTCAATCGCCTTGTTAGCGTTTTCATCAAAAGGGTCGAAAAAACCGACTACCTCTACGCGCTCGATTTGAAGCCATTGCTGAAGGTGAATGCGGCCAAGATGACCGACACCAATAATTCCCACTTTCATGTTCATCTTGCTAAGATAAAAAACGGAAAGCGTAATTTATTAATAAAGGGTGAATGGCTGAAATCTTTCGGAGAACCTTTTTGCCTATGAATTGGTTTTAGTTGTTCTTTATGCTTTATTTTGTTGTTACAAATTAACTGACTATGTCAACTGCTGTTGCGATTGATCCACGATTGGATTTGTTTGAGGAAATTGCTCGTTTAAAAAAGGAGAAGAACGCTGTTATTTTAGCGCATTATTATCAGGATGCTGATATTCAGGATATCGCAGACTTTATAGGTGATTCCTTACAGCTGTCACAAGAGGCGGCAAAGACGAATGCTTCTATCATCTTATTTGCGGGTGTGCATTTTATGGCGGAGACCGCAAAAATTATATCCCCAAGCAAGAAGGTGATTTTACCGGATATGGCGGCGGGTTGCTCCTTGGCGGATAGCTGTCCACCAGCGGCTTTCAAAGCTTTTAAGGATAAGCACCCGGATCATGTAGTGGTGAGTTATATTAACTGCAGTGCGGCGATTAAAGCGTTAACGGATATTGTTTGTACTTCGAGCAATGCGGAGAAAATAATAGATAGCATTCCAAAGGATAAGAAAATAATCTTCGCGCCAGATCGTAATCTAGGCGCTTATTTGAAGAAGAAAACGGGCAGAGACATGGTATTGTGGGATGGAGCCTGTATGGTACACGAGATTTTCTCTTTAGAGAAGTTATTGCGATTGAAAGAGCGTTATCCAGAAGCGGATGTATTGGCACATCCAGAGTGTGAGGCGGCGATATTAGACCATGCTGATTTTATCGGCAGTACGACGGCGATTTTGAATTATGCGTTGCAATCGACTAAACGACAATTCATCGTTGTAACGGAGTCGGGAATTTTACATCAGATGAAGAAGGCGGCTCCGGAGAAGGAGTTTATACCAGCGCCTCCGAATGCTAATTGTGCGTGTAACGACTGTCCGCACATGAAACTGAACACTTTGGAGAAGATCTACCTCTGCTTGCGTGACGAAAGTCCGGAAATTATTCTAGATGAAAAGTTGCGCTTAGAGGCTTCGGCTTCCATTGAGCGCATGTTGGCTATTAGCAAATAAAGGAATATTAAATTTAACACGATATTAGGGATTGTCGAGTGGCAACTTGGCAATCCCTTCTTAATTTCATTATCGGAAATATGAAAGCAAAGACGATACGGATTTTAGTGATTTTTGGAACCATCAGCATAATAGGCTTGGTGGCGACGCAGATATTTTGGTTGCGCAATGCGATTGCTTTGCATGATCGGCAGTTTAATCACAATGTCCAGTCGGCTTTGTTACGTGTAGTGAATCAGGTGATGTATTATAGCGGCGACACGACTCGTCTGTCGGAGCCGGTGGTGGAGATGGAGAATGATTTTTATTTAGTGCCTTTAACGGATCATGTGAATGCGGCTTTCTTAGAAGATTTGTTAAAGAAGCAGTTTGCGATACACCATCTCGACATGGATTTTGAGTATAGCTTATTCGATTGTAATACGAATAACTTAACCTATGCACATTATGTCGCGTTTGATAAAAAACAACAAGAGTATTATCATATCAATGTGGCGCAAATGCAGACGCACACGGTGTTTCCGATGGTGAATAAGGATCAATATTATTTTATTGTTCACTTCCCTAAGAAGCGCCAAGTGGTGGTGGGTCAGTTAGGTTTTTGGTTTATATCTTCCTTTATGTTATTGTGTGTGGTTTTGTTTTTTGCCTATGCGATGTTTGTGATTTTAAAGCAGAAACGTTTGAGTGAGATTCAAACAGATTTCATCAATAACATGACGCATGAGTTTAAAACGCCACTGTCTACGATTTCCATTTCGACAGAGGTGTTATTACAGCCATCCATCATTCAAACGCCTGAACGTTTAACGAGCTATGCGACGATCATACAGGATGAGGCTAATCGTCTGAAGAACCAAGTAGAGCGCGTATTACAAATGGCTAAGCTGGACAAGCAGCGCATTCGTTTGAATAAAGAAGAGACGGATATTCACCCTGTCATCAAGCAGGCGGTTGACAATATGCGTTTGACGATTTTGAATAGAAATGGCAGAGTGGAATTAAACTTAGAGGCCAAAGAGAGCGTCTTACGAATAGACAAGCTCCATTTTACGAACATTATCTACAATTTGCTTGACAATGCGTTGAAGTATACGGACAAAGATGAACCAGTTATTGCCATTTTGACACGAAACGTATCGAAAGGCATAGAAATTGATGTAAGAGACAATGGCATTGGCATAGCGGAAGACAAGATTCCTTATGTCTTCGATAAATTTTATCGTGTGCCAACCGGGAATGTTCATGATGTAAAAGGGTTTGGATTAGGATTGAATTATGTGAAGTTGATGACCGATGCGCATTACGGACAAATAAAAGTGACGAGTAAACTTGGGGAGGGCAGCGTATTTACCTTGTTTTTTCCTTTTAAAAAATAAACACTATGAAACACAAAATTCTTTTAGCTGAAGACGATCAACATTTGGGCTTTGTTATTAAAGACATGTTACAACAAGATGGTTATAAGGTGGAGTGGTGCAAAGATGGACAGAGTGCTTTGAAGACCTTTGTGAACAATACGATTGACTTGTGTATTCTGGATGTGATGATGCCGAAGAAGGACGGTTTTACTTTGGCGGAGGATATTCGTTTGGTGAATAAAACAGTGCCTATTATTTTCTTGACAGCCAAGAATTTGAAGGATGATGTGATTAAAGGGTTTAAAATGGGTGGCGACGATTATATCACGAAGCCGTTTAATACTGAGGAATTCAAACTACGTGTGAGTGCCAAGTTGAAACATTTGGATGATAAATTGAAGGAAGAGGTGATGAAGGATACCTATGAAGTAGGCGACTATCATGTGGATCATAAAAACTTGCAATTAAAGTATAAGAAGGAGGAGCCATTAAACTTGACTTCTAAGGAGGCGGATATCTTACAGATCTTCTGTCATCATTTAGGAGAGGTGATTACGCGTGAGGATATTTTGAAGCGTGTTTGGGGCAGTGACGATTATTTTGTGGGTCGCTCCATGGACGTATTCATTTCGCGCTTACGTAAATATTTGGCAAAAGATCCACGTGTGCAGATTGTGAATGTACATGGCGTAGGTTTTAAGCTGAGCATAGAGCTGTAGATTTGTTTGATTCGCAGGAATAAATCCTCTACAATTTAGAGAAGTATTATATTTAGGTAAATTTTTATTAAAAGGCGAAGGAATGCTATGCCCTAATTCGTCTAAAAGAAAAACCTAAATATGCATTTGAAAGTACATCGTTTTGCAGCCATAGTAATGGCATGTGTTTTACTATTTTCTGTTGCTAAAGCACAAACGAGATGGGGTCAATATACCTTAATCGCTCCGAATAATAATTCAACAGCGAAGCTGATTGATTTGAATAACAATACTTACCATAGTTGGACCCTTTCAGGTGCTACAACTTATTCTGCTTACATGATTAACGGTGATACCTTGTTTCGTTCTGTAACGAAGAGCGGTAATTCCTTTAGTGGTGGTCCAATAAGCGGTCAGGTGCAGATGGTTGATTGGAATGGAAATGTCGTGTGGAATTATGTTTACAGTACCACGCAATATTGTTCGCATCATGATATTCACTATATGCCAAATGGTAATGTGCTTTTGATTGCTTATGAGTTGAAGACTGCCACGGATGCTACAGCTGCAGGCTGTTCGCAAGCGATTACTATGTGGCCTGATAAAATTGTAGAGGTGCAGCCAACCGGACCAACAACAGGTAATGTAGTGTGGGAGTGGCATTCATGGGATCACTTGATGCAGAATGTTGATGCTACTAAAGCAAACTACGTGAGCAATTTAAGTGATCATCCAGAGCTGATGAACATTAATTATAAGACGACCAAAGATTGGTTGCATATGAACGGGATTGATTATAATCCTACATTCGATCAAATCACATTTAGTTCACACAATATGAACGAAGTGTATGTAATTGATCATAGCACTACCACAGCAGAGGCTGCATCACATAGTGGTGGTAATTCAGGAAGAGGTGGTGATATCTTATATCGTTGGGGTAATCCTGCAGCGTATGGCGTTACAACGCCTGCCGCAAATTTTAATGTGGTACATGATGCACATTGGGCTCCGGTAGATACTAAGTGGGCTTATCATTTAGTTGGTTTTAATAACTATGGTAATGCAACTGTTTCTTATGTAGATATTTTCCAGCCGCCGATGAATGGTGCAGGCTATGTTGCACCTGCTGCAGGCGCTGCATACGGTCCGGCTACCTATGCAAAGCGTGTTACAACGAATGGTCATACAAATAATGCAGGTTGTTCAGAACAATTCCCGAATGGGAATATGTTGATTTGTGTAGCGATACCGGGTTATATCTATGAGATAGATTCATTGGGCAATACGGTAT
>JACCDW011560945.1_pt1 | contig 43211 bp, 21 predicted proteins | sample 7449781 | NCBI WGS metagenome assembly JACCDW01 (sample SAMN15323449, study PRJNA562643) | freshwater metagenome | isolation source: river surface water | place: USA:Blue River Watershed | collected 2017-08-18 | reverse complement strand
TCTTCGTCTTCTTGTGGTTCCTGAGGAGGCTGTTGGGGTTGCGGTTGTTGTTGGGGTTCCTGCGGTTGTTGCGGTGGTTCCTGTGCCTTACGGTTCTTCTGAGTTTTTCCTCGTTTCTGCAGGATTGCCTGTAAAACATCCGTCGTTACATGGGGGCAGATTCGTTCCAGCGTGGCATTTAAAGGAATTTTAATCTTGCGACTTCGCAGCTCCTCAATCAGTTCAGGGCGTTTGAAGGGAAACTTGGTCGGATGAAATCCGTCCTTGGGATTACAACGCTCCAGTTGAATTCCAGTCAGAACAGGGGCAGGTGATTTATCCTTTAGTTCCACAACAGGTTCTTTAGGTTCTACCGGCTTGTCTGTAGGTTTTTCAACAAGAGCAGCCGGTTTTTCTACGACAGGTTTTGGCAACTCTCCTTTTTCCATTCGTTTCCGTAAAATGATCCGCAATGTCTTCTCGGTAACAAACTTACAAATGCGTTCACGGGGGGCATTTTTACCAATCTTGAATCCCTCTTCTTGCAGTGCCTCCACAAGTTCCTCACTTCGGAACGGAAACCGCGGGTTGTTCTTGGCCTTCAAACAAAGTGCCAATTCAATTCCATCCAGCCGAATGGCATCCAAAGGAATTTGTTCGAGCATCGTTTCCTCCTCTTTCTCCAAGCGCATGTAGGGCTCCTCCTCTTCCGCCTCCTCAAATAACTCAGCCTCTTTGATTTCCTCCGCAATTCCTACACCCCTCTTCGATTCATCCATCCATTGTCGAATCGCCGAAGGCAACTCCTTCTCCTGGAAGATCGGCTTCTTGGTTTTCTCAGATGCCAATGGGATGCGCCTGGGATCCAACACAATGTATTGATTCCCCTCAGATGCAAACCAATGTGCCAGCTTGTAGCCACCACAGGCATTTGTTGTCAGTAATACATGCAGGCCCTGCTTAGCAACCGCTTCATACATCTCCTTCTCAGGGAGTCCCTCCATCTCTTTCCAGGCGTTCCCAAGGATTGCCGCCCATGCAATTTCGCGCAGACTCTGTCCCACGGCCGCCGCCGGCCACACCATAGGAACCACGCCCACCCATGTCAGTGGGATCCCGCGATGGGATTCCTCACAACCAACATCCGCCTCTCCCATTTCTTCCGGAATGGTGATTCCATGGGTATACCGTGTAGGAAGCCGGCTTTCCAAACCCAGAGCCCGATACATCTCCTCATCCCCACGCCCCTCGACTGCCAACATCATACTCCCCTTCTCTCGTACTATGCCTGTTGGAGGACGCAGACGGGACACCTTGGATTCCAACACTTGTTGCGCCGGTCCATAGGTTCGCAACAATTCATCCCCTAGACGGGCCAACAGAACAAAGGCCGGATCGACAAATCGCTCGGTAGGAACCGCATGAATCATACAGGATCCCCTCATCCAGGCACAGGATTCCGTACATTCTCCCTCGGGTAATTTCAGGCAATTCCGACGAAGTGCCGAAATATCCCAGGTATCCCCCTTCTTCCCTACATGAATCCAGGCACGAAAGGTTTCCAACAGAAGATCCATCCGCCGCCGCTTTTCAAATAGGGGCAGCGGGGACGCGCGGACCGCCTCGATTTGCCGACGGAGCCCTTGACCCTCTGTGGTTTGCAAATGTTCGGCAACAGAAAGCCGCAAGTGTTGATAGGCCTCCTCCAATTGGACCTCGGCATTTTGCAAGAAAGGGGATGCCTCCTTTTCCCTCGGCTGCATAGCAATCCAGGGCAACTCCTCCACCTCTATATCTCCTCGCAGACTTGCATATACGGGATGGCCGATTGCCGCATCGGTTCGCACAGGTTCCATGGGAATCATACACCCTCCCTTGACTTCCAAGGCAACTACGAATCCATCCTGCGTACGCCGTTCCACCGGTCGTAGCCCACGGAAGTAGGCGGCGAGTCCTTCTTCCCTTCCTCCCACCAATACCTGCAACAAGAGCGACAATGGAGGATATGGGATTGCCTCTTCATCATATAAGGATCTGACTTCCACATCAATCGTCCCATCATCTACGGCAGGAACTAGCACACTCTTTTCATCCACTCCAATCCGCAGACCCACCAGACGACGTGTACGATCGCGTACAAAAGCCTCCACCTGCCAAGTGGTAAACTCAGGTTGGTTGCGTAGAATATACAAGAGAGATCCGACGGGAGGCAGGCCGCCCTGTGTCGCATCATCAGTAATCCAGGAATGCAGGACCGGTTCTGGTCTCCCACATCCTCCTGCAGGATCAAAATACTCGGAATAAAATGCGGCAAGTGGAGTTCGAAGCGATGGATGTAGGGAACCAAAGGTGGTTGAATCCGGATCCAGAACTCCCAACAGTTTATCAGGTCCATCGTATAGGACCAGCGGTTCTACCATTTGTGTTTTGCGGTCCTCAAACAGTAGAAGAATGGGTGGTTTGACCCATTGCTGTCGCTGGGGAATTCCAAGGGGCGGGCAACGGAGCACCACATGCCCGTTCTCATCGGTTGTCAGGACGGCCAGGATGACACCGGTTGTGGAAAAGAGTCCAGGAGCGGCAAACATATGCGTCCAGAGTCGTAAATCTTTGCGGTGCCGACTATCGCGCATGGCATCCTGGTACTGCAGCCAAGCACGGTACAAAGCAAGTCCATGGGCCCGTTGAGCCGGCAGAGGAATCCCCATCTTCCCACACCACGCCTGAAACACTCCATCTGCCACCGGTCGGTCCGGATCCGCAAACTCAGCCGGCAGGGTTCCATAGTTCGCCTGTTGGAATGCATGGAATGCCAGGACTTCACGGGTTTCAAACAGATCCCGCAAAACATCCTCGACGGAGGCGGCCTCTGCTACAAGTGGAGGAACAATGTGGGACACTGCGGCACCTGCATATGCAATCAATTGGGGTATCATGGATCCCATGTTGCGCTGTTTGATTCCCATACCGAGCCGAAAAAAACCCCGTCCCTTCACTTCAGGATGTGTGTAAATCTCCCCATGTTTCGGATTTTCCAGATATTGTTTACGATCTTGTCCTAGGAAGACATCGAATGCGGGTGGCAACAGGCCGACCTTTCCCACTTCCAAAGGAAAGTTGGAGGCTTCCAAAATGTAGGTACGAAGAATCCGTTTTCCCATCAGCTCCACTTTGGTTTTCTCTTTATCCATGAAACGGAACTTCTCCTCCAATCCCTTCAACTTGGGTGTATACTCCATTTTGATTTTCACATCGTCAAAGACATCCATGATATTTTTGGTGGCAACCACAACTTCCTTCTCGACCACTTCTTCGATAGGGGGAGCATCCTGTTGGATCTTGGGGAGTTCCACGAGTGGGGGAGGGATCGGTTTTCCCTCTGGTTTGACTGCCAAGTTATCTGGATCTGTAAAACAACAAGGAATGATGAAACCATCTGGATGAAATAGGTTGTTGAGGTAGCCCGCGTATTTTGCAACCGGCTGCCCCTTTCCAGTGGGACCCCGTTTCAGCACAGTTTCCCCTTTGGCGGGTTCCAACTTATCCTGAATAACACGGCCTCCACAGAAGGGACATGCCTCCACATCTTCACCCGCCGCATCCTTGGTGATTTTGGGGATGATGGGAAGATCATCTCGAATGCACCAGTACTCCGAACAGATGTAGTAGTTGGGTTTTGCGGTTCCGGCGCGTGTAACAATCCACAGGGGTTTCGTTCCCTGCACCGCCTTGAGTTCTACAAACTCCGCATCTTCACTGATGGCACTCTTCCCATCTTTCAGGGGAAAGCCTAGACGCAGTGCACGTTTTTCAAGGGCAACTAGTTCTTCCTGAATCTGTTCCTCAGTTTCCCCGTCCTTTTTGACGCGGCGTGCCTTGAACTTCTTAAAGCGTTCCCCCACTTTGCGAGATGCAACAAACAGAGCCTCGGTATCATATTTAGAGAGTGGGGCTTCCACCCAATGCACCTTGTCCCCGTAAAAGGATCGAATACGCCGGTATGCCTCAGGGCTCATAACTTGTGGTTGTTTGTTGGAGGATGCCTGACACGTCCTGGCAAACACCTCATTCTTGTTTTGCGAGGTATAGCCAAACAGATCTTTGTCATGGGCTTTCAGTTGTTTAATCAAATATTCTTTCATGGAGGGAATGGGTTGTTCGTCGGGCCCCAGGGGTTCTGGGTATCGCACATCTTTCTGCAATTCCAACACTTCGCCCGGTTGCTGCTGTGGTTGCTGTGGTTGCTGTGGCTGCGGCTGCTGTTCTTGGACCATGGCAATGTCTTCTCCTACATCTCCTTCCCCCTCCTCCATCATGCCGTACATTTCCATCGCCTGATACCACTCTTCCATCTGCCCCTCATCCACAGCAGGGATTTCAGGTTCCGCAGGCACAGGGGGTGCCTCTTCTTCCACCGGAACCACTGTTGCATCTCCTACCAATTCCTGAGCGGTATGGGAGACCCATACAATTAACGTAGACAAGATACGCTGCAAGTCCTTGTAGGACTCCACGCCCGCTAAATAAAAACGATAGCTGGGATGCATGTTATACACCGATACGAATGCACCGAGCCCATGTGCCGCCGCAGCTTTCTCAGGTGCATCAGGATCCGCCAGCACATATTCGGCGTGTCGTGAGATCCAGGTATTTAAGGCAGCACCGGCTTCTTTCGGCCCAAGACCGAATTCACGTGCAATGGCGCCCACATACATTCCAATGGGAATGGTATCGACTGTTTTGAATGCATCGCGGAGAAACAAATCAGTTATGTAGGACATGACGGGATCACGTTCGGCAACAAAGTTGGAGACGGCTTTCCAACGCAATGTCAGGGCTGCCGCATCCCCCGTTTGAATTGCCTCTTCCTTATACAGATTCAAAAAAGGTTCTGCACGTTTTCGGAGTTCGGTTTTTGAAGGTTTCCGAATGTCTTGTTGGAGTGTATATTCGTAGGTAGCCGTTAATTCGGTCAAGGAGCCTTCGGCAATGTCTTGGACGGTCCAAGGGGTTCCTTGGAGAAAGGCGGGAAGTTCCTGGAAGGCCGTTGCTACGACGGCGGACATGAGCGGTGCATCACGTCTCGGTGCTCCCAACACCAATTCCGCGCCTCCATCTTCATACATACGAAGAACCCAGGCAGCGCCAAAGGGTGCCTTTGGGTGAATCAGGGGGGCCTTTCCCAACAGAAGCGCACCTTGGACGGTGGTCGGCACATCACCCAGAAGGGCGCGCAGCAATTTGGAATCGGCAATTGTAGGAATCCCTGTGGGACCCGTTGCCAACTTCAGAAGGGGAGGGACGCGCTGTTGGGCGGAAAAGAAACGCAGGATTGGCATACCCCGTGTCGGTTTCATTGCATGAAAACGGAGTTCCAGGGATTCCTTGTCCTTGGCCGCCTTTCGCGGCAATTGAATCCGCAGCGCCCGCAATTCTTGTAGAGTGGGACCAGGACCCTTTTGTAGGAATCCCTCGATCTTCCCTAGGCGCTGCAGAAATCGTTCCTGAAAGAGTTGCATGGCTTCCAGAGACTCCTTCTCCGCCGCCGTTAATGCATCCTCTGAAAGCAGGGCATCCACATCCACCGGTTTTTCCAACAGGGGGAAATAGAACTGTAGGAATCCCCCAAAGGACAGGGGATCTAAAGAAACACCTTTGGCGACATCCTGGATCGACCACACATGCAGTTCCTCCATTCCGACAGCCTCCACCGTCAGACCCTGGAGGAGTGTTGGGAATACCGGTTTTCGCACATCTCCCTCCATCAATTCGGTACGGGGTGTGGTTTCCTGCAGAGGATCCGCGACAGTGGCCGCGAAATCCCAGCGAAACTCCACGGGCCGATATCCGTCAGCCGCCTTCTGGGCGAGGAATACGGCAGCGGGCAGGAATGCCCGTGTATCCGGTGTATGCAGGGCAATCCGCTGCTTGACGGAAGTGATTGTTTCGAAGGGATATACTTTCAGGGACCAGGTAGAAGTCCCTTTCTTTGTATGGACGATGACTCGGATTGACTGGGATCCCAGTGATTCAATCCGGGGCGGTGTTAGAATATTCATACCTCTCTAAGGAATGGGAGAAGATTTCATTGCTTTCCTCACTACTCTTTCTTCGCAGCCTGTATGTCGTCGGCGACACCTTCCTTGTAAGTCGGTGAGTCAGTTATGTGGACGCCACAATACTCCACAGGATGTGAGGCGAAGTCGGTGTACTCATAGATCTTGAGTTCCTCTGCCTGCTTTAAGAGCCATGCAAAGTTGTTCCAAAAGTCCGGTGAGTGTCCGATGGTTGAAGTCCCCATGTGCGCCATTTCGTGTAAGGCCACAAATGTTAGCACATTTTCCGACACGAGTTCCTCCTTGTCATTGCGTTGCCGCAGACACATGAATACCTTTTCCTTATCGACGGTGTAGGAAGTGTGGACGGCTTCGGGAGTTGACTCGGAGAACTGGTCGGCCTCGCAATTGAAGTTTTCCACCAACTGCTTCACAAATGGAATGCGGGTTGCGTATTTATCCTTCAGGTAATTCTTGAGCTTACAGAGGTTGATACGAATACGGGCAAGACGATTCGCGGCCTCTTCCTTGTCGGGCAGGTTTCTCACATAATACCGTTTGTTATCCACGGTGGCCTCCACGTATGCCATAGGATACTGACTGCTTTTCATACGCAGTGCCACATAGGCAACAACTACAATGAGGACCAGGAAGATCCAGGATCCCGTATCCGATGCGACATCCATACTCTACTTAGGGGGCTGAGCCTGCGTGTAGGGAGTTTGGAAAAAATTGAAAACAAATAGATGAGAGTTGGGAGTATTGGTGCGATCCCTTGTTCTTCCTTTCCTTTCCAACATGGCTTCCTTTCAGCATTCCTATGATTGTTTTATTCTGCGCGGCCGTACCGGTAATCAGATTCTGCAGCGCATTCAGTTGCGGGATACGCGGTATCAGAAGGACAAGATTGCAATCCCAGAGACGATTGCGGGATCCTGGAGCGTCCAGCGACGCGAGTTTACGGTCGAGGAACAAAGAACAGCCTTTAGATTTGCTGCCTATATACGATTTACACCGCTTGTCCTAACTAACTCAGAATACCATGGTACCCATACACGTCTCGTTCGTCTCTGGTCCATTGGACTTCCAGCTAGGAATGGTCTGGAGGTTCCAGTAGGGTGCGTCTTGAATGGGGGAGGCCTACAGGACTTCAATCGGTATATAACCGATTACAATACTCCTGAAAGAATTGAATGGAGACATCCATACTTGTCTGCACCCACCATTCGCCCAGAGCTCATGCGGGAGGCCACACGGGAGGCCACACGGGAGGCCACACACAATGCAGTTCAAACATCTTCATCCTCTATATCAATTTCATACAGTTTCACAGCAGGTGTTGTACCGCCACGCCTTTCCACAGTGCCTCTGCAACGAACAACTGCAACGCCAGCAACGCCAGCAACAACCGCAGCACCGACACTCTTCTCAACAATCCAAGCACTCAAGCCCTTTGTAGCCCGTGTGCTTGCCGAAGCGGCACGCACCAAAGCCGAGGATTGCCCGATTACATTGGATTCCATGGCTGCCTGTCAGAAACTCTATGTTCCTACATGCGGGCATGTGTGCTCCGACGCCGCCTGCATGACGCTCCAAACATGTCCCGTGTGCCGCGAGAGAACAGCATGGACGCCTGTAGAATTCACTAGCTAAATATAACAATATAATATTAGAGTATGAATCTAGTAAAAACAACAATTCTAATAGTGTTGTTTTTGCTTTGTTTAGTGTTGTTTTATAAGCATCGATCGAATTTCAAACGTGTTCCTGATATTCTCCTGGGATTTGCTGGAATTTTGGTGGTTGCACTTGTCTGGTCGCAATCCTCCAAAGAATCTTTTCAATCCACATGTCCCCAAAGAGCTCTTGTGGATGACATTATCTATCTTCGAAACACCGAGTACATCTTTGACATGGCTGCTGATATGAAGGTTTCCGAACAAAACACGGCATTCTATACAGCCATGGCAAATTTGCAAACCTTATTGCGAGGATTGTACAATGCTAAGACGAAAGAGTGTTGGCGCTGTTTTGTAGATATTTGTTTATGGATGATGAACTATAATTCCGTCCTATTTCCCAATGGAACCAAGGCAAACACGGTACAATCCCTGGCAACTCCAGCAGAGCGCCGCAACAACTTTGCGGAACTTCTGAAACAACCCGAATATTCCTACATCAATGATGTGGAACCTCGATTTTTTGAAATACCCCAAAGTTCTGGACTTGCCATAACAACATTAAACAATACCATTAAGCCTGGACTTGTAAGAATGAATTTTGAAACCATGTGGGGATTCTTATTTCACTTATCAACCCAGACTCAAATGTTTCTCATGTGTATTCGTGTGAATTCTCCTGAATCGGATGTAGAACTTCACAAAGATATTGACGACATTTTCAAATGGTTTGAGAAAGTTGCCTATTTCCTGCATGAATCTACACCTCTTGACAACAATATTGGATTCTCCCAACAAATCAATATAACCATGGCATGTCTTATGAATTGTAGGGATTTAAAGCCGATAGCTGCCCGTATAGAGGCATTTGTGCGATACAATATCAATTATGAGGAAGCACCTGAGCCCAATCCATGGTCTACGGTACCCTACAATTACATTCCCCCCTTTGAAATTATTCCAGATCCCACAAAAACCTGGAACAAACGTGGAATAACCGATGCGGACCGACAAATCTTGCAGGGATACATTTGGAGTGAATCCTGGCGCGAATACAAAATCCTCAACTACCAGGCACTTTATATGAAAGTGCTATGGCCGTTTATGATGATTATGCAAGAAACTAAAACTCCTTTTAATCGTGATGCATTCAAGGTTAATTTATTGAAAGTTGTTCGAAATACAACGGCTGATTTGGTGTTAGAGAAGGCCTACAAAGACAAAGGACTTGTATTAGGCCAATTCTTACAAATTATGAAAAATTTTTTTACAAATAATGCCAATCAGGTGATAACACTCGACGCATTGTTGGCAGAAATTGACAAGGGTCCTGTGCGTTTGTCATCCGTGGCATGTCTTGCTCCCAGTGCAAATGAAATAAAAACAAAAGTTATCAATACATCTGATACGGTTTCTACAATTTGTAGTACCTTTACCAACACGACAGAATGTTCTTTTACACCTATCAATGTCAAACTACTTATGTACTATTCCGTATGTGGGAAGTTGGCAAAATATGGTCGTGTTATAAAACAAGATCAATGTATTTGGGCCAGTTCAGCAGGTGCAGGAACCGATCAGAATTTCTACAACTACTTTTATGAGGGTAAAGCTATGCCTGTGACGTTTGGAACCCTGTATTTAACCGACTTACCCGTGAAGGATTTTATAGATGCTCTTCGGCTCTGGGTAGGAACTGAAAAATCTGTATTTCCAACATAATCTAATATTTATTATATTTATTATATAATGGTTATTATATAATAAATTAATTAAAAATTATACAGTATGAGTGTTTAGAATCCCTCCAGAGGCCGGCGTTGCAGATCGGGCTCAATAGTGCTATTGTTCCAGATGCTGACCTGTACCTGAGGGCAAGGAGGCTCGGAGCGCAGTTGCTGGTTGGCGTTGCGCAGGCTCTGGCCCACAGTATTCACACCAATCAGAGCACCGGCATTCAGGAAGTTCTTACCGCTGATGTCGCCCTGGCCACTCGGGTTCACCTGGGCCCACTTGCTATTCGGGTCGGTCGGCAGCAGCTCCTGGGGAGCCAGCTGATTCTTGGGGTAGCAGTTGGCCGGACCGGACTCCACAGGCTGAGGGGCAGCCTGATTCTGGAATCCCTCGGTACTTTCCATGCTACTTGTCAGCTGGGCCAAAGCAGCACTGTTTTTCTTGATGATCTCCTCATCCGTCTCAGGGTCCTGGAACTGTTCGGATGCATATCCTCCCACAGACATCGGGCCCTCAGGCAGTATCTTGTTCTCCATGGAACCCATGTACTCCATGGTGCGACCCATGTTGGTAAATGCTTCTGCAGGTTTTGCACCCATCATACCAAACATAGTAGGATCGATCATATAGACTACGGCCAAAGCGATGCCAATCACGAGCAGGGCCAACACAATATTCCGGGATGCGTCTGCCATACTTCTTTATCTATCTGCCGAGAGTGTATTTTTTTAGCGAGCTCAATCATCCTCCTCCGAAAACTCGGACTCATTCTCGGAGAGATCAAATTCCTCGTAAAAACGATCCAATGCCGCATCCGCCTTCATGCGGGCATCGGACGCCTCATGCAACAGACTGCGGACATACTCCTTCATCTGCTTCTTTCGCTCCGCTGGATCCTTCAAACACACCACATTTCCATCTTCCGCCTCCACATCCTCTGAATGTACCGAATCGCAATCATTCTCTTGTCCCCCAAATTCCAGATCAATCAAACCCGCCTCGGGAAGTGTCCTACGTACCTCGGCACCCCAAATGGGTAGAATACTCTGCCGGGAGATTTGCATACCCAGCAAACACAATACCACTACCACATCGGTGTCTCGGGAAGACACCTGCCAAAGATCGGTTGACGTCCATTCCACTACATTCCCAGTACGACACAGCATTCCCCATACTGGAGTAATTGCCTTGAGAGAAGCAATTGCCGGTGGAGTACGAAACAGTGTACGATTTTGCACTAGCTTTGTAAGCATTGTCTCACGTAGAGTTTGGATAGCAGGTTGTCCTGTTAGATCCGGAACAGGTCGGGTATCCCCACGCTTCCACTGAAATTCATTGTGGATCACAACAGGCTCCGACAGCTTAATCACATAGGATCCATCATGTTGCTTTTCCGGGATGTCAAACATGGTTTGGTATTTCCTACATTCCTACATCCTTAGATTCGTGCGTATAACACGCAGTTGGCATACCTTTACCCGCTGTAGAATGGCTGAACGAGATCGCTACCGTGATGCTGCGGAAGATATGGCATCCCATATTGGAGAAAAGGTCATGTCTGTTCTGCGACACCCCGACAATCAAGCACGCCTACAATCCGTATTGGATCCTGTTGTAAATCATATCATTCAACGTGTATTTCCATATATTTTGTTATCTGCCATATTATTTCTTATACTCTTTGTGTTAACTGTGGGAACATTCTGGTTGGTTATGCGATCCAATCGTATTCCGATGGTGGCTGCAGCGACTGCAGCAGCACATTCCCTTCGGGAATTCCCCATCCCGTGAAAAAATTGAAAGTATTCCAATGAACGGCAGGGATTGTTGTAGAGTTTTACAAGTTTTCCCTTCCAACATGTTCCTCCTTTCCCCTTCCTCTGCCTTTTATCCTTTCCTGTGGATGTCCCCAACCAATCCTCTGGATTCTGAAGAGCTCTCCTATATGTTGCGTCAACTGGAGGATCATCTAGGTATGTCGCTAGGCCATATTCTGGATGTCCTACCGGCTGCCGTAGGTCTTCTGTCTCTGTCAGGGCGTGTGGAGGATGCCGAGATTTCACACATCGAGTCCTGTCTCCTTCGGCCATTTTACGACAAGCATCGTCTTGCCATGTGGTATGTCCTCCTTCAGCTCAGGAAGGAGGACGAAGAGGAGGATGTCGAAGAGGAATAATTGGCAAGAATCTCGGCCAGAGCGGTAGGTTCCGCGGGAGGTGGTCCCCTCGACCATTTTTCCCTTTGTTTGGGAGCCAACATGTCCTCCCACCGATCCTCTTCTCCCATGAAAATGCGAATGGCCCGTTCCCACAATATGGTTGTTCGCACCCCTTCCCGTCGCACAATTTCCTCCCACGTCGATCCACCCTTCAAGGCCCAATAAATAGATTGATAGGAAAGTGTAGGAATCGAGGGACAATAATCGCTTCCCAACAAGACACACAGGTGCACGAAGGATTGATATGACATATCGGCATCCACTAAGAGTCGTGGGAGCGAAATTTCCCGCCATTCGTGGATGTTGGACCCTGTGGGAATTACCAGAGTTCCAACACCACGCGGTAAATAATCGAGGTCCGTTGAGACAACGGCGTCAATCCAACCATTCCGTGCAGCATACGCCAGGACCTGGTCGGCCTCCGCGGCTGCATTGACTGCCAGGACACCCATTGTATATAAGAGTTGTTTCACACCATCACGATCCATCGTATTGACGACGACTGGGGCAGATTGGGTGGTTGTTGGAAATCGCGGTCGTTTACAACATTTTTCTTGGGGAACACGACCATCAAATACAAAGATTGGCTCAACACCAACGGATCGCCATTGTTGGACTAATGTATATACCTGACGAATACGCGCAGTCTGGTCCTTTTCACGATACATGAAACTAAGAGCATCTACCCCTACATGTTTTCCGTACCATTGGTTCCAACATATCGTCTGTGGTTTACTTACCCATTGGACCCATTTCGAGAGATGTGGAATCCCCATACTTACTGTATCCTCTTCTACAGATAAATCCTCAACGATTCAAATTTCACATAGACCTGGAAGGACCGTTTCCCATTTCTCTATACATTCGTGTGTTTTATTCAATACAACTGTTGGATTGAATAAGCAAGTCTAAGAACTTATGCAAGATCAGGGTTCGTCATTCGCATAGAAAGGGACACGGGGGATTCTGTTGGAACCGCCCGCCAGTCCAGGCTACAAAGGAATCGATCACGTTCCTGTGGGGAACCTGGGCCCTTCAGAAGAAGCCGTGGCAAATACGGTGCCATGGCCGCTTTCAATACATAATATGCGAAGATATTCGTATCTTCGACCCACGGGCTTCCCTGCGGCCACCGTGCCAATACCTGGGCCGCCTGATGGCGTTGCCACGCACATTGTCGGTCCCATGCCGCAAAGTCCTCGGCATGCCAGGCTACCCACATCCACTCCGCCAACAACTCCGTCCATGCTTCGCACAAATGAGGAAATACATTCGACCCTGTTGGAAACTCCCAACACGCCAATGGTTTGCTAGGCATTTCCCAATCCCAACCCAATGCATGAATCAACTCATGAAACACAACACGATCCCATTCCTCCTTACGGTATACAAAGATAGTCGATGTATTGGGAATCGTCCATCCACCATTTACATGGGCGGCTGTCGGCCACTCGCTCGCTTCTAGAATACGTGGATTATCAATATACCACAAAACTATTGTAATGGGCCGTGAAACCCCTAGCCACATAAACATACGTGCCAACCGTTCAGCAATCGGTTGGCCCTCTGCCGGATTATGGGACCAAAACAGGAGTCTATGTTTTTGATGAGAATCCCATTCCCACACGGTTCCCTCGACACTTTGTTTCATAAAGGAGGCTATAACAGGACCTGCCCGTGGAAACTCAGACTGTCCCTTTTTTTGCAACACGTTTTCTTGCTGGCTTGGACGCCGCATTCGTACTTGAATGTGCGGAATCCGGCGCTTGGCTCTCTGAAAGAGATCCCACACCTCCTCTAACTTCATTTGCTTTGGCAGGTGATTTTCGCCGCATCGCCTCGTACATATTTAACATCGCCCATTCAAGCGCCAGTGGTGTTCTGTAAGAAGTATGTGGCTCTGATTCTGCCAGGACATTCATAACCGCCCAGAAATACGCCGGATTCGTTTCGGGGTGCGTTTCCATATACCGTGCAAAGGCTGCCGCACAACTATCCACAATTTCCGGTCCCGTCTGACAAAAACTCAAAGCATCATATACACGTCCTCGGATCCATTCAACAATATCCATATTTGGATCTTTGCCGGCATAAATCCCGCACATCATTTGTACGACCATTTCATCATAGAAGTCCTGAATACGCCGCGGCCATTGTGTAGTCCCTTGTGGAAAATACTTGACAATTTCCTGGGCGCGCTCGGGTCGCCCTTCCAATGCCGTCCATGCCGCCTCTGTCCGATACACCTCTGGAATCCCACCATCCCTACACCAATCCTCCATACTCATACGAGGAACCGAATACCGTACGAATGTATCCTGTAGAAGCGACAGAGCACCCGTCATTTCACGCGCTGTAATCCAAATCATGCCCGCTGCATGGGATGGCAACACAAACTGTTGCAGAATGGATCGCACACGAATGGCAGCGGGTAATGACAAGCAATGGGCTCTCCTTAAAATAACTAACTTCCGTGTCGAAGATCGCAGGGCATTTAACACATCACCAGAAGACAAAAACATTGTCAGGAGCTCCCCAATAATCTGCTTGTCCTGCATCGACAAATTCGGAATATCAATCTCAAAATGATAGGGACTCGCTAGGACTTTCGCCTCATACCCATCCCCCACTGAAAAGGTCCGTACTTCGAGAGGCTGTGTAAGGGAAATCCCATGCGCCTCCTCAATCCATTTACGTGCTAAACGAAGTTTTCCACTCCCAGAGGGACCCAGAAAACACCACGGCGTCGCCAAACGCTGCATTCTTACGTTGCCTTGCTAGGCCACGATTTAGACTCGCTTAAGCCTTTTTGATTGCCACTGCATCACGCAGACCATACAAATGATTGGCCGATACAGTTGTCGATATCATACTAACCGGCAACAGGACCAACAGTGCAAATACATACAGGAACTGAATCATCCTGTTTGGATTGGAACCAAATGCGTACAGCGTCAATCCCAGGGTCACCAGGGAGATTGTGGAAACTGTTCCGCCCACCACACCCACCATCTTCTCATTCTGGGTCGCCGAGGATCGTAGCATATCCGCATAGGTCGCAATCACTGCTACAAGCAATGTTGCAAATACAAAGAATGCAACCCAAAACATGATCGTCATTTCCACTGCAACTTCTATATATTCCCAACAGTTATTGTGGCTACACCAAGTGAAAAGAGGGCAGCCGGAAGACAGGCCAGCATCAGCACACCGGCAATAAAGTATAACTGATACGTCTCATCCACACGGAAATAATAGGTAGCCAGCAGAAATGCGGTGAATGCGGCCAGGTAGGTTCCGACCGTAAGACGTGTTAGTCGTTTTTGATTTGCATATGTATCAGTACGTATGATGTTAGAAACATACATAACACCTAGCATAAAGAGGGTGGCAAGTGCCATTAGAAAAATCCAATCCTGTTCGGTCATCCTTACTTAGAATGACGTTTGTATACCGGGTGATCCCCTAATTACCAAAAACACTCCACAGAGAATCAAAAAGGTAATGGAAAGGGGGACAAAGAGACGTCGGAAATACACGTCATTCACCGCATATTGTGCCGTATCTTTTTCATCACTGTCATCGGAACGGAAATAGACAACAATTGCCAAAAAGGCGAGCAACAGGATTCCCCCTAACATAGTTCCTAGTTCAGGAGTCATGTGGGAAACTTCTGTTGAAAAACCAGGAATAAAATAGGAAGCATGTCAGATTTAGAACAATGTTCGCCCGCTGTGGCACGGCAACGCCGACCGGGTGAAACCTGTATTCCTTCCGATTCCCTACAGCGTCTGAAACGTGTTTGGAATCGTGAACATCCCGAGGATCCCATAATGATAGGTCGTGCACGTTCCAGTACCCGTTCCAATAGAAATGGACCCACCCTTTGGTCCAGTCTCCGACACGCCATGATGAAACACTACAATTGCAACACAGAGTATTGTGTGGTGGAAAAGATGCCTGGGCTTTCCAAAGAAGATCGTGCAAGCCTAGAGGCCTTTTTTCGACCCAAAAAACCCGAGGAGTGGTCTGGAAAACCCACCACATGGCTCGACAGTTTCAACATTGAAGATGTCATGAATCAGTACGAAGTGGCCTATCCCCATTTCGAATTTATTGGACCTGTTCCTATCGATTTCGACAGTACTGACAAGTTCGGTAAATGCATAGTCGATGAACTCTGCCGGCTCGACCTCGCCAAAATGGCGGCGGCAGGGACAACCCAAATCGGTATCATCTTTAATCTTGATAAACACGATGAACCAGGTTCTCACTGGGTATGTTCTTTTATAGATATCGCAAAATCAGCTGGCTATTACTTTGATTCCTATGGATACGAGCCGCCCAAGGAGGTTGTGGAACTCCTGCGGCGTATGCGCGATCAGGGAATCGCGCATACTTATTACAATGATATACGGCATCAATACAAAGGATCCGAATGTGGGATGTACTGTCTTTACACGATAATAAGTCTTATCCTAGGAAAGTCATTTTACAATGTTTGCAAGCAGATCGTGGACGATGATACCATGAATAGTCTGCGAGATATTCTGTTTGCCACGGCGAAACCACGAAAAGAATCGGTGAAAGCGCGGCGTTTATTGGAAATCTAAGGGTTTGCTGCTGTCCTTTGTCCTTAGTAGAAGGACCCATGTCGTTAAATCAAAACCCATTCCTGACAAACACCAATTACCAAAAGGTAGTGGGATTTTTGCGGCAACATTATGCGGGTCGTATGGGTTCTAATTCCATTCCCGAGCGAACCGATGGGCGTATTCAGCGCACCGTGCAGCATTTTATGACTGAAGTTGCCAAGATGCAGGGAACCAACAAGCCACTAAACCTTTTGAATCAGGAAGTAATACGGGAATCCTCAAAATCCATTGATACATGGCTGGCAAAGCAGGAGCCGATAATGCGCCAGCCCCCACCCATGGCCGCTATTCCTCCCGTGCTTCCAAAAACGGCGACGACATCCACGGCAACTGTGGCACGTCCCCGTGTAGCTGCAACTCCAACAGGGATCCCACAGTCCAATTATGAAGATATTTCGGCCCTGTTTGCCATTCCCGATGTCAAATGGCCTACTGTGGAGGATGAGGAGGAAGACCCCGTGGTACTAATGAAGAAGGCCCAAAAAATGCGGGAATCCGAAATGCAGCGTACACCGCCGCACATGGAAGTACAGGACAATCTACCGACAAACTCAGTGGATCCTACACCCCAAGCCCAGCCCCCTCCGATTCGCACTACACCGCTGCCCCAAGACTACATCATTCCCCAGGAACCCATTGTAAAATACCGCGAAACTGAATACAATATTTTTATTACCAGCAGTGATCGCGACTGGTTCCGAAATCGCACGGAGAACCGCTACAACTTCTCGGTATCTTTTAATCCAGGAAATCGCACGGGATACGGGTATTCACCAGCTATTCAGGAACGATTCCGGAATATTGAGCGAATTGAATTCGTCAAACTGTTGGCTCCTACAGAATCACTGACGCCCCTGATTCGATCTACGGCCAAATCGGCGACCCCTGGAACTCTTACAGTGAACGCGGATCGTATCGTGAATGTTATGGCCCTCCCATTTGCAGGTGTTCGTATTGCGGAGCTGAATAACAACGGGTTCTCTACGAATCCCCGTGAGGACAATACATTCGCCATGTTGCAATACGATGCAGCCTGGAATTCTGCGACTGCCCTAAATATTGCAGCGCCGGCAAGTACTGCGGCGGCTCGTACCAATGTAGGATACACTGCTCTAATTCCTAAGTTCCTCAAAGCACAGCGTGTGTATGAGCCGACTCCTCTGGCGGGTCTGCAGAAGATGAGCTTTCGTGTGGAGCGCCATGACGGCGCTCTGCTTTCCAATGATTCCGATGTATTTTCCATTGCACGCATTTGCCTATCATCTAATATATATGCAGCGGGTGTGGGTATTGCGGCAACTGACAACACCAACTATGCCGGTGCGGACAATGAATACATCTACATCCAGACGGACACCTATTTCCCATATTCGGCTGTAGCAGAGGGCGACCTCATCAACGTGCAGGGGTATGTTGCAGCGGCGACAGGGACGAGCACACCCGCACAGGCGACACTGACCGATTTCGAGACCTACATCAACACACCTGGATCTTTGTATGTAGTCGCGATTGCATATGTTGCTGGCAGCGGCGGCGCCAGTACTCTCACAGAAGGTGTGAACGCCCAGGGCTATGCCAATGTGATTATTGTACGGTCGCGATTTGTGGATCCGACCACAGGTGGCGTAGGGCGTTCTTATTTTGGCGGATCTTCCACAGAAGAGGGGCTTTTGGAGCAGCGCATTCGCGACCAGGCTTCGACGGCAAGTGCTGCTGCCCTGTTGAATCTGAGTCGCCAGACCCATTTTGTACTCCGTGTAATCACCCGAGATATGGATTCCGCTTCCAACATACGTCCCGACAATGTGTAAGAAACTCCGGTCCTACAAGTAGGGAAGGAACATGCATGTTCTGTATTTAATTTTGACATTAGTGGCTACGGTAGCCATTTTGTGGTTTGGAATGCCATGGGTATTCGAAACCATTCACGAACCATTTCAAGGTTCTGCGGCGACATGTGTTCCGCCGCAGGCTATTCAGGTCCGCTCAGCTACCCAGGAACCAGATGACTTTGGGACATATATTGAGCGTGGAAAACAAATCTACAATGCACTTGGATATGGGGAGAATATGAAACCGTCCGCAGAACGTGCCTTCAAAGACCGTATAACGCAAGACCAGGTATTCGAATTGAATGAGGATTTTCGAAAGGCATTGGCGACAGTTAGCGCCGTTCCAGATAATACACCCGTTCCAGAATCCGCCAAACCGGTCTTTGGGCCTACCGGTGCACTCCTAAATGAAGCGGCCGTCTTTGTACCCACGAACAATTGGAATCAGGTGAAACTCACTGCTGGTTATGTGGAAGAACGCGTTCCTCCAACTAGTTTGTCCGAACAAGAGGCACAACGCTGTGAATCTGTTAATCGCCTCACAACCTATACAGCGGGTGGTGAAATGCAAGATCGACCGGTTGCTTTTAAGCGAACTGATCTTTGCAATCTGTTGGGAACCCGTGATCCTACAACAGGAACCATAACAAATTTGGACCCTACTATAGCCGGTTGTGGAGTCTGCATTAAAGATGGATCGCCGGTTTCCCAGTCGGTACAAAGTCGGTTTTCGGCGGCCCTAAAGTTCATAGGTGGTCTCTTATTTTCCAACAGTGATCGTGATGCATATTATGCCTCTGGTGCACCCTCGGCCCAACCATCGCTTGGAACCTGCGCGCCTGGATATTTTTTTGTTGCCGGTGAAAAGGACAAATGCACCAATGCGGCCAACAAACTCAACTGTGATGAATATGGGTCAACCGGTGGATTTGGGGCTGGAAAATCCGAAGACGGACAACGAGATGCCGAACTTGCAGGATCCTGTGTTGCATGCGTCCAATCCAACAAAACAACCTACGTATACGATCCACCCGCTCAAAGTAAATTGGCAAACGTGCAGCTCCGTATAACAGTTCCCAAAGGAACTGGATTCAATCGCGTATACGTTGCCACAAAAGCAAAGTCTGCAACCAACTTCGGCGATTTTATGCCAACAACCATTGAAAATATATCAGAGGACCCTACTTCCGTGATAACTGTAGCATCTCTCTCCGCCGAGGATACCATCAAACTCGCCATTTTCCAAGAATTCCCACATCGCCCCCGTGGTCTAGAAGAAGTGTTTTTCGTAAACTTTAACTTGGATACAGATACAACACGGAGGGACAACTTAGCTGTATATTTGGACCAACGTGAAAATCAGATGATATTTGATGGAGCGAAGTTTGAAAAGTCCATGAATTGCAGGGTTGCCACGGTCGCACAATTGCAGGATGCATTTTCCAAGGGTTCGCAAGTGAGGAATGCAGGATATGCTCTTGACGAGTCATCGAACACATACGATCCCTACACAATCCACCAATATCCCAATTATATCGATGATACTGTTCCAAATTATGGAACCGTGGGTGTAGTAAAAATCACAGAAACCGCACCGACAGGAGTCTGGTGCTACGGAATCAAACCAAAACGAACCCATATAACACCCTTTACATTGGGAAATCGAACACTTGCAGGAAGTGTCGTACAGAATTTCTATGAATATATGGCTCTTACAAACGAAGATGGGTTGTCCGCAGACGCCAAACGCAGTCGGTATTCCCAATATGCAGATATCCAAACCCCCCAATATCGCGGCGTTTGCTTACAATTTGAATCCAATCAGAACGGCATTCAACGATCTATCCCCGTGGAACGATTTATAACTATGGTTTCTGATCGACAAGTGCGAAACTCAAATGGAACTTCTGTATCGGGCATGAACCCTCTTTTATATTATTCGCGCAATGGAACGTTTGCAGACAGCCAGCGCATTGTGGAACCCAAACCGGTGAGCCCAGGAATGTCGCGGGTTCTTACAGATCAATATTGGATATGGGCTGCAGATCATACCAAAAGTGGATTTACGATTGAATGTAAGATTCCTGGTATCTTTTTAAATCCTTATTATTCTGAGGATTTACCCAAATGTCCGACAGGTCCGCTCTATACCTCAAAAAACCTCCTGAATTTTGTGGAATTTGATGCATGTACCAACGGTCTTACCATAGAATGTATGAAACGGCTCTTTGAAACGATTGGGGCTGGAATCGAGGCGGGAACCTGGTATCCCACCAAATCAGAAGGGGAGACGGCTCTTCGGTTTAAAGACTCCCGCCAAACCATCGAACGCACTCCTACGGAATTAATCGATTACCTAAAAACTCTACGGGCCACCGCAAATGGCTTGGGACTTTCTGAAACACTGACACCCGCCGAGAAAGCCGCTGCCATGAATGATGCATCCATGAAATTAATTGGGCGTGAAATCGTTTCTGCCTGTGAAACTCTAGTGGATGCGGGGGGTGTCCTGACCATTCAGAATAAAACAGGAAATCTGGACGCCCAGTGCCTCGACCAGATTTACCGGCAAACCTATGCAACCGGCTCTTTGCCGGCAACGTATCAGTCCATTGGAGACCGATATTCCGGTATTCGCTCGAATGAATTGGCACTCCCTGAAATCCAACAGGAATTCCCATACCGCACCTGCCAACCCGCCGGTTCCTGGGCGCCCCTGCGTGGTGGTGAAATCAACCAGGATGCCGTGCGCCAAATCAATGAAGCCATTGCCACCTACCGACGTACGAATGCAGGAGTGGATAGTGTGGCTGCCGCCCGTGCCGTTCTCGACCAAGTGTATCAGAACGCAAATGACGCAGGTGTAGACAAAACAACTCAACAGATTGCCATTGAACGCTGCTACGGCATTCGGAAACGGGAATTTGTGTCAAATTGCCAGGGCGTCAATATTGACACAATTCGCATCATGTTTATGGATACATTACAAATGACCGATGGAATGGAAATTATAAGACTAAGACAAACAGATCGAGAAGAACAAATTACAATATCAGTACAATCTTTAGAATTATCTGGAAATGTAAGTACAAGTGAATCAAAAATTATACAAACACAGACAACAGACGGAATAATCGTTTTCATGATTTTTAAGAATAAAAATAACCCACAATCTATTTCAATAATTAGGTTTGAATTAATGAAAGGTTTAGCTGATTTTAATCCAGTAGATCAATCTGGTATACCGATGATTGAATTAATATCAAATGGTTCAAAAACTATAACACAAACTACATCATTTATATTCCCAAATAATGCTACAGAAGCGCAAAATTTATGGAACCGTGGAGGAACTGTATCAAACACGTATGCAATTAAAAATTTAGTATTAAATATTTCTTATACCGCACCACAAGTATTGACAACAATCTCAACCACTGCAAATAACCAAATTATCCAGCTTGTAAGAAACAATCGTATTCTTACACAACGTCTAGCGAGAGGTGAACCAATCGAGATTAACTCGATTGACCTAACACCCCAATTGTCTTACAGGGATCTCGTATTCCCCGCCCCTGGTACACAAAAGATTCGCCTAGAATCCTTTGTAGGCCAGGGTTGGTTCCTGACACGATCCGGTGTGATAAGCAACCTCGATACTCGCACAACTTTCACGCTCAAACCCGCGGCCTTGGGATTACCACCGACAGGAGCGCCCTCTGGATCCCAACCCAATGTTGCCAAACTCTACCGTCTAGAAGGTACAGTTGGTTCTGTTCTGACACGCACACCAACTGGTATCATGGTTGGTCCAGATATTGGCAATGCCAACTCATCCTGGGTCATTCTGCCCGCGCTCAACCAGGCCTCCGCCTTTATCTCCCTGCAACTTGCCAACTACCCCACCTTCTTTTTGATAACTGAAATACAGAACAATGGAACCTATGCACCCAAGTGTGTAGATATTGGCACAAATCCTACCGAGCTCCAAAAAGCCCTTACATGCTGGCGGCTCTATTCATCCGATCTGTAAGCGCTCTTCTATCTTTTCTATTTTCGAATGGTTTCCTACATGATGTAAGAAACCATTCGACAAATGACTGATCTATGGGAGTATGTTGGATTCAAAGTGTTGCCAGTACCGATCCTCTTCCTCCTTCTTCTTCTCCCAATAATCAGCCGGCAATGTTTTCAACCAGGCGGCATGCCGTTCCTGACGCTCCTGTTCCTGGGCCCTCTTCCATTCGGCAAACCGCCGGTCCTCCTCTGTATCCCTGTGGACGAACACAGTGTCTTGTCCTTGTTGTAAGAGAGACGGGGTGTAAGAACCTGCCGATGAAATAGATTGGTTATCAGGTGCCGGATTCAAACGCAGGCAGCGCGGATACCAGGATCGATGAGCGACACGTCGAAACCCATGTTGCCTTATAAAACAACGCCGGCAAAGTATATGTTGCGTACACCGGCACATCCTACATTCCTTCCCCATGTGAAATCTTTAGTGCTAGAATGAGGGTCCAAGAAATCTACCACCTGTGTAAGAAGTTCCTATGCGGATCCTATGGATACTAGGAATCATCCTGGTAGGATGCGTCGTCTGGATCTGGTTCCACCGAACCCGTGAAGGGTTTACATGGGAACGCGAAGATCCTACACGTCCTACCAGTTTCGAAGACCAGCGCGACTACTTTCATTATCAACGATCCCCTCTTGATAATCCTGGTATGCTGCAAGTGAATCCCGGTATATTTATGGGTCCGAGTGCCCTTCGAAAATCCGATTTTGACCTTGCCACAAAGACCCCAGGGTATACCTTCGATCCCTCCTCCGCTGCCAATGGCATTGCCAAATTCCTCAATACCACAGTGGCTGAAGAAAACCTGGACGACCTACAGTGCCGCAATGCCAGCCGTCCCTCCAACTTGAAAGGTGATACCACCTTCATGACAGAACGGGCGCGCAAGGGCGAAGGATGTGGGTGGTGGTTTGTGGAAAATCTTTACACTCCTTCTACAGGCGCCTTTGGAAAAGCACCCACACTCGATGAATATGGAGTTCAAACAGATGCAGGTGGTCCTACCGATCCCACCATTCGCACACAGTTTCCAGGTGGCCGCTGGATCTGGAATCTGGATGAAGCCGAACAACGGGAACACATCAAACGTTGCAAGCGCATTCAAAACTGTGATTTAATCAGTTCCTCCGATGATTGTGCCTTCTGTCCTTCGAAAGGGTATGCCGTTCCCATTGCCAATGGGGTTCTCAAATATCCCAATGACGAAGAGGGAAATTGCGGGGATCTCTCCACTCTGGTATCAGATTCGAGTCGATGTCCGCCTCTCGTTATTCAACCCCGTCTTACCAACTACGACTACGATTATGACCGCAACGGAAATGTGGTCGCTGGCGCCAACAGTGATGCCCTTCTGCAAGTCGGACAAACTTTGGAATTTGTGTGCGCTGCAAGTCCCTTGACGAAAGAATGCCGTCTTGCCATGTGTAAGGAATTGGCGGGTTGTACGGAGGGCCGTGGTCTTCATCGGATCGTCCAGCAAGACGGGGCACTCCAAGAAACGGACCGGCTCGCCCTGCAATATCTGAGTCAACGAGGGCGACTCGGGATTTCCAACACATTCCTCCAGTCTGGAACGATGCCGAAAACGGAGGCCATGGATCTCATGCGGCGCATCGAGGCCATGTCCATGAGCTCCACTTCCGGAATTGCCAAAGCCGCCGCCAAATGGCTGCGCGACGAAACACCTTTCGATGTGTGCCAATATGCCGACGGAGATACCGGTCCCTTTCCTCTCGAGTGCCTGCAACGCGAGTTTCGGAAAGCGGGATGTCAAGCGAGTGGCGCAGGCTATCCCAGCGATCCCACAGCCTTTGCTGGTTCCTCCTTTGGTACCATTAAAACCCAGTTCCGCGATCTATTTCAACGCATGAATGACACCCAACAAATGCAAAATGTCCGCGAGCAAGACGAAGCGGTCCGTAGCTGCCTCGGCATTTCCATGGTTCGCAGCGCCGATGAAACTTGGATGCGGAATCCCAACTTGTGTCGGGATCCCGGTGTGGAATACTGGATTTACAGTATCCCACAGGTGGGAACCATACGTATGATAGGACGCATGATAACTCCGACAATTCTTACAGAAGAAACGGGTTCTCTCCTGCAGCAATTCCTTGATTCCGCCCAGGGAAATCGTGGGTATACGGCACGCACCTTTCTCGATGTAGGAGATGAGGCAACCACACTGACTCTCCAGCTTCCTACAAACGAGTTGTACGATAATTATTCTGTCTATGTCAATGGAGTCAGAGCACAGCATTTGTCAGCGATCGAGTTGCCGACGAAACAACGTAACAAGATCGAGTTGCGATTTGAGACTCCCAGGGGCGCTTTTGGATCTCCCCGCCTTCTAGTGCAACCAGGTGGTCGGATGGTTCTCAATCAAAGTGCCTGGAAACCATTTGTGGCCCTGGAACCACGCCAATCCGTATTTATAGACACCAATGAATACCTGGACGTCCAAACAGCAGATCTTCAAAGATTTGGAACCCGTGCTGGTTTGGTGGTTCGTCAACAACCCTTGGCCTTTTCCCTAACACGCCAACTCACCTTTCCCCTGCTTCGTACAATCACTTGTATGTTCTACTGGTCTACCCTGAACGGCCAGGCAACCGTATTTCAATTGGATCAGGGGCGTGGAGGGACCGCGGATACTGTGTTGGCATTCCGGATCGTCGAGAAATTTCCTACATTCCTCCTCCAATCCTCCCGTGGTTTGTATCAATTCCGGTCTCCTACGGCCCTCGGTTCCCCCAATCAATGGGTGCATGTGGCAATTGTGTTGGGAACTGAGGCATCTGTATGGATCAATGGAGTGGAAGTCGTGGATCCCCTGAAAAAACAGGCATTCGGTGGAGCCGGTTCCTTCTTTACCCGTCTTGTCTTCGGATCCCCAGGATTCGAAGGGGGAATCGGATGGTTTCATATATATGATCGGCGGCTTACACGTACTGAGATTCAGCGCGACCAACGATATGATGACCCATCCCTGAGTGATCGCGATATACGTACCGAGATTGTGGATGAAATACCTATGCGCCTATAACAGCACCTGTCTCACGTATGTAAGTACCCCGATATTTTCCGCACAAAGAATAAGAGGTGCCATGGACGTATGGCGAACAGCGGTTTTGTTTTTATTTCTCGGAGTAGTTCTCTATCTCCTCCGAGAATTCGTTATTTCAAAAGAACACTTTCAATCAGCGCCTACAAGGGCTCCTGCAAGGGCGCCTGTTGCAGCACCACAAACTCGAATATTACAACCAGTATCCAATCAAATCCTCTCATTAGAATTGGAGGATACTGAATTTCGTGCCGAAGCATCTGCTACGGAAGTCCAACAGAATCTCACACAAAACCGCGACAAGTTTCATTACGGTCTTGGACCTTCTGGATTCCGTGTACCCGCCTCAGTAGTTGAAAATATTCCAGATTTAGCGACACAGCTAGACCAAGCAACCTTTACATCAGGAAATCCAGTACGTATCTCGCAGTCCATGTTGGTAGAGGAACAGAAAGGGCCGACACTAGCTGATCGGCTACAGGTCTGCCAGTCTATATCGCGTCCCGAGGATATTCCGGCTGACAATCCATCCCAATGTGGATGGTGGCATGTTCCAGATATTTCAGGAGGAAACTACCAGTCATCCTATTGTGTTCCTGGCTCCGATCAGGGTCCCAATGTAAACTTAACTGGACTTCCCCGCAATGGAACCTGGTTCTGGTCCAAAGATGCTGCCATAGCTGCCGAGGCCAAAAAATACTGCAAACGAGCTACCTCCTGTTCCCTACAGGATACCACCATCTCATGTGCCTTTTGTGAGGAAAAGGGACATTCAATTCCCTACGATCGCGAAACAGGTCAAATACTCTACGGAGAACAATGCACTCGACTGCATCCAACGTCTGCAACATGTCCTACATCCTCTTCCGATATTGCATGTCTTACCGAAACAACAGAACTTGGTAAAAAAAATTGTATATCCACTCTTATGCAAATCAATGGGATTATCTATGACAAAGGACTCCTGCATAGATATGTATATGGAAAACTAGCTACAGAAGAAAAAACCCGTTTTGGACTTCTATTAAATGTATTGAATACACGGGCGCGCTGGAGATCCGACATTCTCGAAATCAATGATATTGATCCAGATGTAGCAGGAGGAGCTATCAAATCTACTCATGTCCTGGATTATGCGGGACTTACACGAAAGATCAAAAAGATTGTGGCAGCAGTCAACTCCTATGACCCTGTTGTCAAAGGGATTGCCAAGTTGTTTGTCGATGGAACCCCCTTCGATTCCTCGGCGTATTATTATCAGTTGGCACAACCTGGGACAACTTCCCTAGAAACCAATCAAAACAATCTCGCCCTGCAGGATCTCCAACAGGAGTTTCGGAAAGCCGGTTGCCAAGCGGCGGGTGCAGATTACCCGCAATCTCTTCCACCCACTACAGCATCCCTATCCGAACACGGTCGAACCTATCAAGCCCTGTATCAGAGTATGAATACCGAGGAGGATCAAAAGCAAGAGGATGCCATTCGGCGATGTTTGAACGCGACATACAGAGTATCCGTACCTGCACCACCTGCTGCTGGAACATTCTGCAATGAACCTGGTATCGAGTATCTGATCTTTTCACCCATGACGGGTCCTCAGGCAACCCTTATTGGACGTATTCTATCACCAGTGGGTTTGTTGGGAGATGCAAGTTCCTACAGTGAAGCCAATACCCTACGGGATGTAATGCGAACAGGACCCCTCAATGATGTTTTGCAAGTCGGATATATTGCACGCACCATGTTTCAATTGGATACAGGAGCAGGAGCTGTGGGTTCTACCGGTGCTCCTTCTTCTGCCACAAATGTTCTTGCATCTTCCTGGACGATTCCTCCAACAGGCACGTATGTATTGCGTGTGAACGGCCAGGAAATTGCAACACGCGCCGGTAGTCCAGGTCCGGTCATACCGTATGCACCCAACACACGTACTCTGTTGGAAATCCAGTACACCATTGAAACCACGGACAGGAACCAACGGGACAAATGGGGAAAACCCGAGTATGCATATATGTTGCAGAATCTACGGAAATTCCGGCTCATCCAGGAATCTTACAAGCCCCTCATTCATTTTGACTTTGCTATGAGTTCCCAGGACATCAATCGGATTGCCCGACTTGTTGGTGGGTTTCAATATTCCCCACGGTTTACCTCTGCACCGTCTGCACGTGCACCATCTGCCGCACCCATTTTTGGTCTCGTCGGCTCGTCGACACGCATGACACCTCGTCTCCGAAGTTCCATGATCCAAATTATCGATTGTACTGTGAACCTACAAAGTTCCGGCCGCATCTTTACTCTATCAGAAAGTGAAAGCTATATGGAATATTTTTCCGTAGAATCTAACCAACTCAAGTATGTGGTTCTGAATGGCAGTCAAAACGAGACCTTTACGGCTCCATTGCCCGCCGATGTAACACCCTTTGGCGCATCCAGACGGTTTGTGCTCGTCTTTACCAAGCAAGCCTTGCAGTTAACCGTCCAGTTCTTTACAGCAGCTCCCATGCAATCCTTGCAATCCTTGGCAACTGTGGGTCCACGAATCATTCAGGGAAACCTTGGATTCAACCGAAGTCTCGAGGTTGCATTTGGCGCTGCACGTTTTGAGTCCTTTAAACTCTATGAACGTAAGGGAGGACGAACAGAGGGATTCCAGAATCCATCGGATGTTCCTGCGATTTTACTGGAGGATGGAACTCGGCGCTACACAGAAGAAGCGGTTGCCCCGAAAGTGGACGCGTCCACCTACATTCCCAACACGATTCTTAAAGATAAAGACAATCAAACGCTGTTTGCTGGCGCGCAATTTGCATCTCCTACCGCAGCAACAGTTGGAAATGCGGTATGTAGGTATCCTGAAGTGAGTATTGGGAGTGAAAGTGATTTCCGATATACCGAGAAGTACCAATACAATCAGCGATTCGCCAATGCCGATGTTGAAAGTACAGATACCAAAGAGAGTTTAAAGGCATGTTATGATGCCTGCCGGTCCAGGACTGGATGTGTTGGAATGTCCTATGCAGCTGATTCCGGAACCTGCACATATTATCGGACAATTAGCAGTGCCGCCATGACACCTCAGGCCAACACGGTCTCCATGATTATGCCGGGTCAAGACAAGACCTTGGTGGATATGCGGAGTCGCACGAAGGCTGCCATTGAATCCTACAAGCGAATGCGGGAAGCTTTGGCTACTTCCAAATTTCCCCTGGCGAATCGCTCCATTTCCATGGAAGAAATCACGCGCGATTTGGCGAGCGTTGAGACGGTCCAAAATGTTGACTGTTTAAATGCGTTTCTGCAAAAATATACACTCAACACTAAATAAGATGGAGTGGGCCATACCCCCGAATTTGCAACACACCAATGGTGGATTGCAAATTCCTACAAAACGCAAACAGTTGGGAAGTACATGGGATCGCATGGAGACGATGATTCGCCCAACTTTGCAGGCAAGCCGCCTTCCCTTTCCAACCTACAACCCGCATATAGAAGGGTTCCAGACAAGCACCCAAACCAGTAATACGATCGACCAGGCACTCGGTACCGAACTGGGCGACTTTCTTGCCAAGTACAAGGAGGCTCTGAAGGTGCTGAGTGCCACAGAAGTCCCACAGGATACCAAGGATTTTCTGGCCTATTATGACACAAAACTTAAAAAAGAAAACGGTTTGCCAGTTGGATTTGATGACAGAGCCTATGTTGAGTATGTGGATACATCGAATTGGGATAAGGGATATGTGTATTATCGTTTTATTTTTTCCGATCCATCCAAGTGTGTCAAAAGTTCCAACACAGGCAGTCCCAGCTTTACATTTGAATTTCAGAAACTTGGAAAACCGATGTTAGCCACGTATTCCGACAATACCAGTGCATCTTACATGGATGGTACACGGAGTTTTCCTGTTGTCAATGGGACACGCCAAAAGTATGCCAATGGTGTACTGTTGATCCAATTGGATTCCGCAGATTCCTTTTCGGGTTATTCATGGGGAGCGGACAACAAGGGAAGGAAGGCAACACCCATTCTTTCCACTTGGCTCTTACAGGCGTCCAATGATTCCACCGTGTGGGAGGATCTGAATGTCGCCGATGTCTTCAATGAATTAGTGCAGCAGGATACGGCGCGATTTGATTTGTTGGGAGACACACGGCAGAAGGGTGCAGACTCTGGAACATTCAATGTGTTTTCCAAGGAACGTATGCGGAAAGACATTGATCTCGCAAAACGCCGATTATTGCAGGGTCTCATCGATAAATTCCGTGTCACCTACATTAATTTGCCACCCACCTTGCAAAATCTGTTAGTCCAACAATTCTCACAAACCGACTTGGATCGCTCGGATGCTATGAATACCAACATGACAAAAGATAGATTGGATGTGCTGTTTGCCAAGTATTTGCAGACGACACGTACAGGTGCACCGTCGGCTGCAGGTGCAGTGAATGTCGGTACACAGGACTTTGTCATTACGGATATGTTGGAAGCAATTCGATCCAATCTGATACAAAGTATCCCTGCCATCCAACAGGCATCTTCTACATGTCGTGGTCCCAGTACCGGTGCTCCTACCTCCATCATTTCCGCTCCACAAGCCGCCAACGATCTTTCACGGCTCCAAACACAGGCCATGTCTTTCCAGGAAACCGTGGCATTGTTTATGCGCTACAATGATTTACTGAACTCCATGACGGAGAACATGAGTTCGGATTCCCGCAACGCACAGCTGAGGAATGCAGGGGATGATGCGGCGGCTCTATTTGCCATTCCTACCAACCTGCCAAAGGAGAGCTTTGCCGATAAAACATACAATGACTATCGCGAGTTTCTTACACGAAAACTGAGTGAATTTTATCAGAAGTTTATGTTTGAGGAGGTGGAGGAAGGAATCAGTCAGGTGGGAGCACCTACGGGTGCACCCGCCTCCAGAACTGCTACCCGAAAAATCAAGACGCTCCGTTATTATACAAATTTTTACAATGAAGATATTCGTGATTTGTATAAAACCGATCGTGCAACAGGAATTTCCAAGGGACGCGCGGATTATCTGGCAATTTGGAAGGAACGGGAACCTGGAACAACCCCTGAGACCCACATTGCAGCCCTACAAGAACTCGAAAAGACCTACGATACCTATGCAGCCGCTCTGGATGCATCGATTCCAATTGCAAAACAACGAAAACAGACCGTTGATATGATGGATATATTCAAATACTGTTATGACAAAATCGTACAGAAGTTTGCAAGTGTGCGAACAAGTATGATTTTAGAGGGCAGCGTGGAAACGGATCGATCCAATGCTCTTCTCATACCGGATCTTTCGGAACTGGTGGCCCTGTATGAAAAATATTATGGATATTTGTACTCCCATTCAATTCAGGGTGTTGGAAATGTGCCTGAAAACAACGATCTGTGGAGTCGTCTGGGAAATCTTGTAATAGCTCAGGCAGGGAAGGAAGACACCACAATTCAAACACAGTTCCGTGATTTGTATAACAATGTCATTCGTCCAGAATTTACAACTACATATACAGCCTATGCAGGCAAACAATACAATGCGTATAAACGCCAAATTGGTACAGAGGCAAATGGTATAACCACCTATAGAGAGGCATCACAGACTCTGTTTCAAGAATTGGAGACTACATGGCAACTTCCTGAAAAGACAAGACCCACCTATGTTGCCACGAATCTTTCGGCGTACACAAACTACCTACAGAGTGCTATTAATACATTAAAGACGATTCGTGTCCTCAAAAAACCGAAATCCTCTGAATTTTCCACAGATACCGAACGACAAAATTTCAGTAGTATAGATGCTGCCATGAATCTTTTTATCGAATGGTATGGATATCTGTTTGCCGCCAAAGATGCCTTGGATCCCGCGGATCCATCCCAAAAGGGCATTGGATTTCTCACACGTGTCGAGCAATGTATTGAGCTGGATAGTATTCGACCACGGGCCATGCGAGTCATGCAGGAATACAAGCGTGTATATGAAGGTGCCCTACGAAATATGACGAACATAACAACTGTACCCTTTATTTCCAAAACGCATGACATTTATGACCTGACAGACTACGCTGTGAATGAAATGAAGGTTCTGGAGAACCTTCAATTACTCGATGTGAGTGATTTGTCTGGTGTGTCTCTTTCAAGATCAGAAACAGAAATTCCCAAAACTAGGTTTGATCCACTTCCTACAGCAAATCCAGTCTTTGACATAGAATGCATTCGCATCGCAGGGGCAACCCTTAATGGAAACATTCAAGTTGGATATAATATTCCAGGAACTCGGATCACACGGACAAGTATCGATTTTACAAATAATACAGCAACCTTCCTTGTTGCTGCCGATTTTTCAGGAGATGTAAAAATGGTTGAGGTAATTGTACGGTATGACACGGCTACCAAAACAATTAAAATAAAACTGGGGAATGCCAAAACACGCCCTGGATACTATAGCAATTCTGATAGACCCGATGATTTAACTCCTCCTACCTCATTGTGGATTTTGCAAAATGGAAAAGAAGTGTTTGACAGTAGCCTTTCTACTTCTGCGACCATAACACTCTCCAATCTCCGTGTAGGATACATTAATTTCTACAGAAATGTCAATGCAGATATTCAAATTGTAAAAACTGTAGATATATTTAATAAGACTTTATTTCCAGTCAATTTGGCACCTTCTGCGGCAACCGCAACAAACGCAACAACCACAACAACTAAAGTATATTCGGATGATTTAATAAAAACCATAAGTGGGCTACAGGCTGCCTATTATGTTGTTAGTGGTGGAGTTGCATCCGGTTATTATGCAAATCTCATTAATTTTATGGCTACCATGGTACGGCAATTTCGGACAAAATTGCAAAAAATACACACTGATTTTGATGCACTTCTTGGAACAACGGGAGATGGATTATACAATACAGACTGGAGTCTTAAAGGCACTTACATAAAACATCTGAATCGAATTCGATATACAGATAATTCTGGAACACAATGGGAGGCTCCCTTTGCAAATAACTTTACATTACCCTCCTATGCAGTCGAAGACATTAATACAAAAATTGCACCAAGTCGTGTTGAACCCATTCTTCGTGGAGCTAGTTCAGATATATTGGGTATGGATTGGTTTCAGACACAGCTCACCACTGTTTTTAATGTGTATAAACCCGCCATGTATACAATTACTCAATACAATTATTGGAAAGGTCATGTTCGCGACTGGATTAAAGCGAATAAATCATATAAACCTCCTCTACCTGTGGCTCGATTTTACGAACATGCAAACTATGAAGGTACAGAACGAGTACTTCAGCCTGGTAGGTATACAAGTACAGACTTAGGAAGCCTGAGTGGTACAATCAGTTCCGCAAAAATCACGAAAGGATTTCGGGTCTATGCATTTGAGTCGGATAATTTCCAGGACAAATGTACGATTTTGGATGCATCAGGATCCGTTGACTATGCATTACCTTCACTTACAGACATGGGTTTGAATGATAAAATTAAAAGCATGTTTGTGTATTTTGGATACGAGCGTATATCCTTTGACAATATGTATGATGTATACTATTGGTCGGCATTTAGCAATGTTGTCAACAGTGAGCTAAATATGTTTCGTAGGGAAACTGTTGTGGATACAATTAGGTTAGCGGAAACATTGGCCCTCGCAAATAATGCCAAATCGAATCTTCGGTTTCTCTTTGACAAAGATAATTACGTTCACGATCGTCGCAATGATCTCATAACTGTTTTTACAAACTGGTTCACGGAACGTCAAACCACAGAAGACATAAAGATTCGATTTAATACCAAATATGATACCATGGTATCAGGTGGTTATAAAATTAACCAAGATATTCCAACAAATGAGATTCGTAATTTTAGGAATACAAATTTTTCCTACACAAACAATAGTATAGATGCATCAACACCTGTTATAACAAATCGTGCATTAACCCAGAGCAGAATAGATTTTTTGACTAATGTGAGCTCGGCTCAGGAGGAAATGAATAAATATATTACAAAATATACAGGTCTTATTGCAAAGGGTATTGGACTTGGTGGCGAAATTACAAATTATCAGAATTCCTTTGCCTATACTACATTTGTTGATATTTCTGGTACAAACCCAATAGGACCAACATGGAACAAACAAAATGCAATTGATAATAAGGCATTTTTGGATAAGGTGGATGAAGCCGATGTGGCAATAAATACGTTTAAATCATCCTATAATACATTTATTGCAAGTTATTCTGATGTTCTACCTCAATTTTTAGTAAATTTTAAAAATCAAAGTTTTAATTATACTATATTTGACACAAATATTCCTGATAATAATAAAATCAATTCGCAACTATATAAAACTGCACTTGATGATATTAAAATAATCATTGATAGTAAAATTAAACTTGATAATTTTAAAAGCGAATATAATAGTTTATACCGGCGTGTTGCTTTACTGCAAACCATACATTATTTTATTATGCATCCTAAAGACGGAAATATTGGTTTATCTGATAGTGAAATTGTGAATAAGGTTAAGACAGTATATCCTTTTTGTTATCAAATGACAAAATCGGATTTACAAAAATTACGTTATATGAATAAGTCAATATGCAGATGTGGATTGGTGAAGGATGAGTCTACTTCATTTATTGGGTATGCATCCATAGATGGATATGGTGCTGGATGCGGTTATGGAAAAGTTCCAATTGAAAATTGTGCTGAATTCGTATCAAATTGGGATGCAAATAATGCAGGAATTTATTTAAAAATCATAACAAACGAATCAGCTATAAATACAATAATAACATTAATAAAAAATAGATTTAAACAATCTGATATTAACAAAGATATTGAAATAGCGATTATAAATTCCGAAAGTAATGGAAAACTAATAGTTCCTACAACGACACAATCGTCGTACTACGATTCAACGATTTCATCTTACGATTTTAAGACAAATATTAATGATATAGCTTCGTTAAATACTTTAATTAATACATTAAAAACGACATTAAATTCAACGGCAGTCGAATCATGTATTTCAAATATAAACTCATTATATACAAAAATTAATATTGCATATAATAATGGGATGCGCCAGGTGAAATCAGATATAGAGTCTATACGAGCTAAATTGTGGTTTAAACTTTCAAAAAGACCAAATATTACATCTGAATATAAAATTTTTAATAATGTATTGACAAATAACTGGCAAGATACTGGATTAATAGGAATTTTTCTTGATTCAATTTCTGTATTGTCTTTTCAAACGGTAGGAAGTGCAATAAGTCGATATAATGTATTATCATATGGGTACACAGGTATGAGTCAATATGGATCTTCTCCGCGCGGATGGAATACAAATGCTCCAGCCTATATGATTTATGAAGGTACTTCAACACAGACTGAAAAATTATTTATTATTTTCATACAGGATATAGATATAAGCCATTATAAAATATTTGGACTTCAATTTAGAAATAATGGTAATATATTAGAAATAAAATTACAATATCAAAAATATTACACAAAATCATATACTCCTGCAGGGTTGCCTACAGATATGACAACAGTAAACAATTTGGTATCAGGTGCTAAGGATCAACCTCTGGCTACAGATGATGATACTGATGGGTATGGGTTAAAAAATATACGATTTAGTTATGTAAATCAATCATCATATACAAACTTGCCCCTAGCAGCTCATTATGATAATTTATTTAATTCGATACAAACTACCAATAAATATAGTACAGAACAAACATTACATTCTGTTGGAGTCACTGAAACAACTTATACTAAATCATGGGATGGTGGTATTTCAAATTCTTTCAATAATACTGATAAAATGTCAAATTTATTTGATATAAAATTAGACATATTTTTTGATTATTATAGACAGCTATCTGATTTTCAAACAGTTTTAGCAGATGATTATTTTAGAAGACGTAAAATTTCATTAAAAAGTAATTATGAATTAAACCTGCATAATCTTCGAACAGATACTGGTATTGAATGGCAATATTATGGAACAGGAGGTAAATCAAAAGTTGTTTATTTATCGGAATCTCTTGTAGAATGGTATGATACAATTGACTATTTTATTGTTGGTGGTGGCGCATCAGGAAGAGAAACAGGTGATCCTTGGCCTGGTGAAAAAAATGGCACTGGATCAGGTGGAGCCAGCGGTCATTTTAAAGCAAGTTTACCTGGTTTAGAATTTAAATTAAATAATAAATGGGGAACCATAAATGATAGCACAACATGGAGAACCAACTATGTAGATTTGTATGTGTATGATTCAGCTAGTTTTACAATTCCAAATTTAAAGACAAATAAATATGATGTTTCTTTGGCAATGATTAGGGTTAACTCCCCAAATGACAATGGTATGTCTTTGCAGTCAAAAATAGAATTAAATAGTACTATTAAGTCAAAAAGGGTAAAGGTGGAAATCGGATGCGGTGGATATGCAAATCCTGGTGATAGATGGAATGTAAACGATGGATCTCCAACATCGATAGGTCATGAAACAAAAACATCTAACCAAATAACAGATTCTGTCAAATTAGTTGAGGTTTCTGGAGGAATTGCAAAAAATGGAGGAGCCAATCAAGGTGGAAATGGAACTTATTGGAATCAATCTTTACAAGAAAAGGGTACAGAATATTATGATGGAACAAGTCAAGTTAGGGGTAGTCATTCGAATGGTGGAGGAGGTGCAGGAGGAGTAGGTTGGGGATTAGGTGGTATTGGAGGATGCTGGAATAATACATGTTTTTTTTACACTGGAATGAATGGTGAAGATTTTACAGGAGCAGGTGGTGGTGGTGCAGGAGGAGGATTAAATAATAATTCAGAATGCGGAAAGGAATGTTATCCAAATGGTGCTGGTAGTGGTGGAAGTGGCTTTGCAATTTTGATTTTAACCAAAACATCATCTTATTCAATCCCATTTATAACAAATTATAATGGCACGGCGTTGGTATCCGGTTTTGAAAACCAGCAAGACTACAATCGTCCTCAGATCGAGCGTAAAATCCTCGTGAACTCCCTTAACAACTTGGACTTTTCAGGCAGTCCTGTGGTTCCTTACACATTCGGTGGATTCCTACAGTCTCTGCGATCATGGTTTACCTAGGACCTAAACTTGGATCTCCTACAATCTCCATGGTATTGACATGCGATTCCCTGCTCCTATCGACCATGTCTACATTCTCTGCGATCCTGCACGAGAACCGGATCGTGCCGCGTATCTCATCCAATGGCTTAGCGACCATGGGATCGACTCCAGCCAGTACACGATGGCCCTGGATTGTTATGGGGATGATCCATTTTTCCAGAGCAAAGAGGTATGGGATTGGTATGATCCGTGGTCGACCAGGTATGGCCGGCGACCTCTGAACTTCAACAATCAGAACCTGAAGCCCACTGAGCTTTCGTTGTTGTGGAATTGGGTCGCCGTGGCACGCAAAGCGGTAGCCGCCGGCCACAAGGTCGTCCTGATCCTGGAAAGTGATGTCCTGTTTTGTCCCAACTTCCTGGAGGAGTTCGCGGCGGCCTTGGCGGCGCTTCACCGAGAGCAGGGAGATGCATGGGACTTTTTGTCCCTGTCTGCCTCCGCGGGTCTCACACCGATCCAGTCGCACCCTGGCAAACGGTGGTATTCGCCGAATCATCCGCAACTTCCTACACGATGCACGGATTCCATGGTGTTCCGTGTTCCCCTCCTTTCCAACATCCTCTCCACCTTCTTTCCCTGTGCGGAACCCCTCGATTGGGAACTCAACTTCCAACTCTGCCTTCACAAGGCCCGTTCCTTCTGGCTGCATCCTCCCATCACGCGCCAAGGTTCCGGTGAAACGGAGGCGAGCACCTATCTGACACGACTGTGATCCTGTGTGTCCGAACAGCATCCCTTGGCATATCTTCAGATCCCCTTTCATTTTAGAAAGTCTTCCAAGATCCCAAATTATTTGGGGGAACACTTTTACAAACAAGAACTTCCAACATTCGCCCCCATGTCCTCTTTCTGCCTTCGGCAGCCCCAAGGGATGTTGTGGGGACCCATAACAACATCCTTTGCATCCCTCCTTCATTTTGGAAAGTTCCTCGGATCCAAACACTTTTGGAGGAAGACTTTTGCAAACCAGAACTTCCAACATTCGCCCTCCTGTTCCTCTTGCTGCCTTGGCAGCCCCGAGGGGTGTTCTGGGGCCCCACAACATCACTCTTTTGCATCCCTTCTTCATTTTGGAAAGTTCCTCGGATCCAAACACTTTTAGGGGAAGGACATTTGCAAACCAGAACTTCCAACATTCGCCCCCATGTCCTCTTTCTGCCTTTGGCAGCCCCTATGGATTCTAAGATTCGCAGCGGTTTTGAGACAATTGGATGGGAAGATGTAGGGAATGTTGGTTGACCGAGGGTTCTTTAGACCCTCTTTGGACTCCCTTCGACTCCCTTCGACTCCCTTCGACTCCCTTCGACTCCCTTCGACTCCCTTCGACTCCCTTCGACTCCCTTGGCGTCCCTTGGCATGCTTTTTCATTTTGGAAAGTTGCTAAGATCCAAAACTTTTTGAGAGAGACAAGTTTGTCAAACCAACATTCCCAACATCTCTCCTCCCCCCACTCCTATAAAACAACCAAATTTCAAGGAATTTCATAGGTTGTCATGTGATTTGAAACATGATTTGGTGCGAATGTAGGAAGTTACTGGTTTCTTTAGGACCCCATCACAATCTCTTGACATCTCTTAGCATCCCTTCCTCATTTTGGAAAGTTCCTCGGATCCAAAACTTTTTGGAGAGACAAGTTTGTCAAACCAACATTCCCAACATTCTCTCTACAAATTCTTCTCCTTCTCGACCGTTTGTATATAAAATTATTGTATCAATGATTCATACGATAATTTTACCTTTTGCAAATTAATTAAATATATTTCTCTAGTTTTGATTCAATGTCTTCTTCTTGCGGAAGAATAATAAGTGATTTTACACCAGGCATTCTACGAACCTCATCGAGTGCACTTTCAATATCACCATACTGCTTTATTAAAACATCTTCGTCAATATACCAAAAAAATACTTTCCAATTAATCGCATGTAATGCTTTTGTTGTTAAATAACGAAAATTGCCTGATGATAAACATGTACCATTTGGAAATCCTGAAAGATTATAATACGTTGATTTTTTGATATCTGTATCAAGATATTCTTCAAATTCAAGACGAACGTACATTTTAATCTAATATTTTTTTGATACTTTAGATGACTCATCTAGCACCTGAAAGATGCAGGTCGCTTAATACATCCCTCACATCTGAAGGAGGTGAGCCCGCTCAGTGGGCTCTTACCGTAGGGCGCTTAACGCGCCCTCACGGCTGCCGCTCTACATCCGCCTCAGCGGATGTAGAGCTGTAAGCGGTCCTTTGCGCTATCGCGCACGGACCGCTGCCGCGAGACCGCCCAATGGGCGGTCGACGCTGAAGGCTGTGAGCCCGCTCAGCGGGCTCTTACAGCTGCCGCTCTACATCCGCCTCAGCGGATGTAGAGCTGAAGGCAGGCGCGCTCGCATTAGCGAGCGCGTACTGCCGCCTCCGCGTCCGCCAGATGGACCGTCACAAGCGGATGGAATAGGGGTTCCATTGTGGGTGCTCCCGCAAATGTATAGCAAGCCAGGGTTCCATTCTCGGCCGCATTCAGATCGCAATCCACTGCGGCCTTGTGCATGACATCAAAGATGGAATCCGCCAATTTCTTCTTTGCATTTGACAAGTTCAGGATGGTCTCATCGGTAGTGGCACCGCCATCAAAATTCAACAGGGTCTCATCGACCATGCGGTTTGCCAGCTGTTGTTCGGAAAACTTCGAGATGTACGTGTACACCTCGACATTCCGTTCCTCTGGGGGCAGATCCATGTGCGAGCAGATACGAATGGCACGTCCCTTCACCTGCTCCAGACGCACATAGTTCCAGTACGGTTCCATGATATGCACTTGGCGGACATTGGAGAGCGAGATACCCTCGGCACCGGACTGGGTAATCATGAAAACTTTGGCAACCTCCCCTGCACGATTATGGTCGACCCCTGCAAGTGCCTTGATTTCCTCGGCGAGCGAGGCGGGCATCTTGTCCCAGGCAGCATTGAAGACCGCCTTCAGAATGTTGCGTTTGGTGGCATCTTCATCGCCTGTGTAAGTTATGTAGCGCGGTTTTCCAGGACCTCCTGCACGTGTCTCTTCTGCCAGAGTCCACCCTCCTTCAGATGGCAGGATATCAAAGCGAACAAAACCTTTCTGAGCTTCCAGGGCCATCGAGAACAGGCCAATTCCTTCGAGTGTCTTGAACTGACTGTAGACCAACACAGGTCCCCTTGCTCCCTCCATATTATTCAACATGGCCTGGAATTTGGGGGAATAGTTGGGGAGATTCTGGGGACTGAAGACTTCCGAGGCACGTGTGCGGAGTTCCAGAATCGCCTGGGTGATCGCAGTTGCATAATCGACCCGCGGTGCTCCCAACACTTCCTCCTCTGCCTCCACTTCCTCCGGTGCCTTTTCACCTGCCTCCGCGGGTACCTTCTCTTCATCTGCCACACCCAGGGCCATCTGGGCTTCCCTGTAATCACTGGGTCGTGGCCGATCCATGTCCGAGGGAAAGGCAAAATTACAGGCGGCACGTGAGAATATTTTGAAGGTTGATTTCTGTCCTTTCGTCACCAGATCATACAAGGTGGGTCCCTGGGCGACTGCGACTGCTGCGGGTTTCTTGCGTTTCTGTTCCCGCTGTTCCTTGTCAATCTCCTCTTTTCGCATGGCCGTATATTCCTTCAGCTGGAGATCACTCATTGGCAGATACTGCACCTTATCAAACAGCACTTTCGCCATGAGATCCGCTTTACCGCCCTTGTAATACGAGATCAAGCCGGACAAGCGGGCCATCAGGGGCAGCCGCAACTTCTCCTTGATTTCCAGACGTTCCGTATCCACAAACAGTTCGCGGAAGGGCTTTTCCAGATCCGGCAGACGTGAGACGGCCATGAAGATGGGGTCCTTTAAGCCCGTCCCTTGGGAGATCCGTTGAAACCAGGCCTCCATGTTGCGTTCGCGGCCAATCTCCCCCTCTTCCGCGGCCAATCCCACATCCCTCACAAATCCCCTAAATGCGCCTGTCGCGGGATCAATCACCTTACGGCATCCCGAAGGAACCGGTGTAATCCGGACCATCGAGGCGTTGATTTCAGGCCGTGGAACCACCTCGGCAAAATCGACCTCAGGGTGGCGTTCCATCATCTTCAAGATGGCATCCTTGCGTTCAAAACCCGGTAGAGTGGCCTCCACCATCCGAGTATCCCCTGCCAACAGATTTGCCAGAATCGCCAGCTCATGTGGGTAGTTGATAATGGGGGTTCCCGAAAGGGCAATGATCTTACAGCCTACCGCGGATACCAACATACGATATAACAAATACGAGATACGATATTTCTTTCCCAGAGCACAGAATTTGGGCGAATACTGGGCCATGGTGCGGGGCTCATCCTTAAAGAACTCTTCTAGCTTGGAGTTGTTGATGGTACGAATTAAGTTGTGGACTTCATCGATGACAATGGTGGCCCCATCAAACATGGTGGGATTCTCACAGGCCCAGGAACGAATGACTTTCTCGGTCAGACCATTGTAATGGATAAATTGGAAGCGATGATCGATGTGGGCGTAGATCTGATCCTGGATTTGTTTCTGTTGGGTGGGACTCAGTGTATGGAAGTTGGGGGCTGCGGTAGGATTGGGCGACCAGGCACCCTTGAGTTTCGCCACAACGGACCGCGGGATTCCCAGGGTTTTGATGAGGTAGTCCGATTCCGCTGTAGGTTCTTTCAGGTTGGGAACAGGAATCCATTGCCAGTTGTTATTGGTCCGGAAGATAAAGGGACCGCATTTAGTAATTTCATCACGGTAGTTTTTCGACAGGGATGCCGGTGTGAAAATATACACGGGCTTCTGGCCCTTGTTATACAGGGCTTCCATGGAAGCAATGGACGTACAGGTTTTACCGGAACCGAGACCGTGGTACACCAGAACACCACGGTATGGCGAGGGACGCTGGATGTAGTCCCGTACAAACGATTGGTACGCGAAGGTTTTCACACCCTTCTTGGCATCCGCGGCTGCTTTGGCACATGCATCCGGATCCGGAATTGCCAGGGGTTTCGGTAGGGCATACCGGCGGTATGACTGAATAATGAATTGTTTGAAGGCGCGCCGATTTGTGGGAATAAACACATTGGGATGCACCTGGATGGCATCACGATCAATGACGGCTTTGATTTGGTCTTGGAGGGCAGCGAGGCCTTCTTTAGGTTTGGCGGCGGGTCCCTGTACGATGGGTTTTGGTCCAGCAGGCCCTTTCTGGACCTCTGTAAGTTCACTGGGTTCTTTACGGGGCTTGGGTGCTGCCGGAACACGCTCCTCGCCAAATTCCTTGTCCTTGGTCTCCTTTTGAATGGTACGGGGTCCTACACCGGTTCCAATGTCGGGTCCCGGTGGAATATCCATGGGTGCCACGGCTTCCAGACTTTCCAACATGGAAAACATGGAGGGTGGAACAGGTCCCCAACGAATCTTTTCTGTTGCAATCGGTGCTGCAAACCGGGGTCTGCGTGAGGCCATTCTAATGGAGGCACCGGTATTTCCTACATTCCATAGGCGCGTTGTTTGATTGCTTATTTTCCTAATTCGCTGACAACAAGTAAAAAGAGATGGATCCCGCCTTTTATGGAACCCAATTTAACATAATTGGTCCAACCGGTACGGTTGGATATATAACATCGATGAATGGCAAGGTTGTTATAACAAACTTTGATGGTCCTAGTGGGCTACAGGGCGCAACAGGTTCGGTGGGTCCCACGGGGGCAATTGGTATGACAGGTCCCGCGGGTGAAGCATCCAACACGGGTGCAACCGGACCAACCGGTCAACCAGGAGAACCAGGGGATGTAGGAAGCACAGGATTACAAGGTGCTACAGGACCTACAGGACAACCAGGGGATGTAGGAAGCACAGGGCCAACGGGGCAAGCAGGACTAATAGGAGAACCAGGTGCTGTAGGTGCAACCGGACCAACAGGGTTGCAAGGCGCAACAGGACTAGCAGGAGAACCAGGTGCTATTGGTGCAACCGGACCAACAGGGTTGCAAGGCGCACAAGGACAACCAGGGCCTACAGGGTTGCAAGGCGCACAAGGTAATGTAGGAAGCACAGGGTTGCAAGGTGTTACAGGACCAACCGGTCAACCAGGGGAACCAGGTGCTGTAGGAAGCACAGGGTTGCAAGGTGTTACAGGACCAACCGGTCAACCAGGGGAACCAGGTGCTGTAGGAAGCACAGGGTTGCAAGGCGCGACAGGGCTGCAGGGCGCCACAGGCGCAACGGGACTGCAAGGTGCCACAGGTTTAGGAAGTACAGGTTCCACTGGCCCTACTGGAATCCAAGGGCCAACAGGTGCTCCAGGTGCAGGATACTTTCCAACCGAATATATAACGCAGGGAAGATTAGCGACCGATCAATCGATTGCATCTGGTGCCGATAGTGTAATTCAATTTGTAGATGAATATGATCCCATGAATTGGTTGAATGCCTCAACACACCAGTTTCAGCCCACACTTGCAGGATATTATTTGATATCCATTGGAATTTGGTGGACGGCAGGATCAGGCGGCAATCAAGTCAACATACAGATTCGCAAAAACAACAATTCATTCTTTATCGATCAGCATGCAGTGCCAACCACAATTGGCCTTTCTCAATCGGGTGCTCGTCTGATTTATTTGAACGGAAGTACCGATTATGTAGATTTTACAGCCTACACAACTGCAACAGGCGGACAATCTCTGCAATCCTC
>JACCDW010214285.1_pt1 | contig 43250 bp, 53 predicted proteins | sample 7449781 | NCBI WGS metagenome assembly JACCDW01 (sample SAMN15323449, study PRJNA562643) | freshwater metagenome | isolation source: river surface water | place: USA:Blue River Watershed | collected 2017-08-18 | reverse complement strand
AGAAGATGTCCAAATCCGAGGGCAATGTGCTCGATCCGGTCGATCTGATCGACGGCATCGCGCTGGCGCCCCTGCTCGATAAGCGCACCACCGGCCTGCGCAAGCCCGAGACCGCGCCGCAGGTGCGCAAGCAGACGGAAAAGGAATTCCCCGAGGGCATCCCTGCCTACGGCGCCGATGCCCTGCGCTTCACCTTCGCCTCGCTGGCCTCGCTGGGCCGCAGCATCAACTTCGACTCCAAGCGCTGCGAGGGCTACCGCAACTTCTGCAACAAGCTCTGGAACGCCACGCGCTTCGTGCTGATGAACTGCGAGGGTCATGACGTCTCGGAGGAAGGCGCCACCCGCACCGCCGCCGACCGCTGGATCGTCTCCCTGCTGCAGAAGGTCGAGGCCGAGGTCGAGAAGGGCTTTGCCGAATACCGCCTGGACAACGTCGCCAATGCCATCTACCAGTTCGTCTGGGACGAGTACTGCGACTGGTACCTGGAAATCGCCAAGGTCCAGATCCAGACCGGCGACGACGCACAAAAGCGCGGCACCCGCCGCACCCTGATCCGCGTGCTGGAGGCCATCCTGCGCCTGGCGCACCCGGTCATCCCCTTCATCACCGAATCGCTGTGGCAGGTCGTCGCCCCCATCGCCGGCAAGGGCGGTGACTCGGTGGCCGTCGCGCCCTATCCCCAGTCGCAGCCGGAGTTCATCGACGAGGCTGCCATCGCCTGGATGGCCCGCCTCAAGCAGGTCGTCGATGCCTGCCGCAACCTGCGCGGCGAGATGAACGTCTCCCCCTCCACCCGCCTGCCCCTGCTGGCGGTGGGTGACGCCGCCTTCCTGCGCGAAGCCGCGCCGGTCCTGCAGGCCCTGGCCAAGCTCAGCGAGGTCAAGGTCTTCGACGACGAGGCCGCCTGGTCCGCCGCCGCCCAGGCCGCGCCCGTGGCCGTGGCCGGCGACGCCCGCCTGTGCCTGTTCATGGAGATCGACGTCGCTGCCGAGACGGCCCGCCTGTCCAAGGAGGTGGCGCGCCTGGAGGGCGAACTGGCCAAGGCCAACGGCAAGCTGGCCAACGAGGCCTTCGTCGCCAAGGCTCCGCCCGCCGTCATCGAGCAGGAGCGCGCCCGCATCGCCCAGTTCGGCGCCACGCTCGAGCGCGTGCGCGAGCAGCTCAAGCGCCTGGGCGCCTGATGCGTGCGCCTGCCGCCGGTGCGAGCGCCGGCGGCGGCTCGGTGGCGGGGACGGCGCACCCCGTAAGATGTTCCACCTGAGGGGGCCTTGTCCGACAACGGCTCGCGTGTCCCGACGACCGGCCCGCAGGCCCCGGCGGCACACCATGGAGAACTTTGGAATCAATCACTTCAACAGTCGATGACCCACGCCACCACCATCCAGAAGGCCGTCTTTCCCGTCGCGGGCCTGGGCACGCGCTTCCTGCCGGCCACCAAGGCCCAGCCCAAGGAGATGCTGCCCATCGTCGACAAGCCCCTGATCCAGTACGCGGTGGAGGAAGCCTACGAGGCCGGCATCCGCCACATGGTCTTCGTCACCGGGCGCAACAAGCGCGCCATCGAGGACCACTTCGACACCGCCTACGAACTGGAAACCGAGCTGGAAGCCGCGGGCAAGCAGCAACTGCTGGAGCTGGTGCGCTCCATCAAGCCCGAGGACATGGATTGCTCCTACGTGCGCCAGTCGCGCATGCTGGGCCTGGGCCATGCCGTCCTGTGCGCCCAGCCGCTGGTCGGCAACGAGCCCTTCGCCGTGCTCCTGGCGGACGACCTCATGATCGGCGCCGAGGGCGGCCCGGGCGTCCTCAGCCAGATGGTGGAGGTGTATCGCCGTGTCGGCACCTCGGTCCTGGCCGTCCAGGAAGTGCCGCAGGACCACGTGCGCCGTTACGGCATCGTGGCGGGCGAGCCCGCCGGTGAGCGCCTCATGCGCGTGAGCCAGATGGTGGAAAAGCCCCAGCCCGACGCCGCGCCCTCGCGCATGGCCGTCGCGGGCCGCTACCTGCTCACCCCGGCCGTCTTCGACCAGATCCGCCAGCAGCCCAAGGGCGCCGGCGGCGAGATCCAGCTGACCGACGGCATCGCCGCCCTGCTCGGCTCAGAGGGTGTCCATGCCTACCCGTACGAGGGCAAGCGCTACGACTGCGGCAGCAAGCAGGGCTTCCTGGAGGCGTCGGTGGAACTGGGCCTGCGCCACCCCGAGGTCGGCCCGGAATTCCGCGCCTACCTGCAGGGCCTGGTCTGCTGACCTGTCAGCCTGCCCCGTGCCGCGGCCGGCTCAACGCCGGCGCAGCACGTGGATGAACTCCTCGCCCACGGTCCGTTGCTCCACCAGCTCGTTGCCGGTCTGGCGTGCAAAGGCCTGGAAGTCGCGCAGCGAGCCCGCATCGGTGGCGACCACTTTCAGCAACTGGCCGGCCTGCAGCTCGGTCAGCGCCTTCTTGGCCTTGAGGATAGGCAGCGGGCAATTCAGTCCGCGGGTATCGATTTCCTTGGCGATGTCCATGGTGAGATCCTGATGCTCGGCCGATTCTAGAGCCCCGCCTCAGGCGGGGAACACGCCGGTGGAAAGGTAGCGGTCGCCGCGGTCGCACACCACGAAGGCGATGGTCGCGTTCTCCACGCTGGCCGCGACCTGCTGGGCCACCCAGCACGCGCCGGCGGCCGAGATCCCCGCGAAGATGCCCTCCTCGCGCGCCAGGCGGCGGCACATCTCCTCGGCGTCGTCCTGGCTCACGTACACCAGCTCGTCGACGGTGCGGGGGTCGTAGATGCGGGGCAGGTACTCCTGCGGCCACTTGCGGATACCGGGGATGCGCGAGCCCTCGCTCGGCTGGGCGCCGATGATGCGGATGGCCGGGTTCCTTTCCTTGAGGAAGCGCGACACGCCGGTGATGGTGCCGGTCGTGCCCATGGCGCTGACGAAGTGGGTGATGCGCCCGGCGGTCTGCTCCCACAGCTCGGGGCCCGTCGTCTCGTAGTGGATGCGGGGGTTGTCGGCGTTGGCGAACTGGTCCAGCACACGGCCCTTGCCCTCGCGCTGCATGTTCTCGGCCAGGTCGCGGGCGTACTCCATCCCGCCGCTCTTGGGGGTCAGCACCAGCTCGGCGCCGAAGGCCTTCATGGTCTGGGCGCGCTCAATCGACAGGTCCTCCGGCATGATCAGCACCATGCGGTAGCCCTTGATGGCGGCGGCCATGGCCAGGGCGATGCCGGTATTGCCCGAGGTGGCTTCGATCAGCGTGTCGCCGGGCTGGATGTCGCCACGCTCCTCGGCGCGGCGGATCATGGACAGGGCCGGCCGGTCCTTCACCGAGCCGGCGGGGTTGTTGCCTTCGAGCTTGCCCAGGACCACGTTGCCCCGTTTCTGGTTCTCGGCTGCGCCGATGCGCTGCAACGCCACCAGGGGCGTTTTCCCGATGGCATCTTCGATCGTGGGGTACTTCATGGTCTTCACTGTGCCATAATTTTCAACCGCTCTTCGAGCCCGTGCCCGAGTGGTGAAATTGGTAGACGCAGGGGACTCAAAATCCCCCGCCGCAAGGCGTGCCGGTTCGATTCCGGCCTCGGGCACCACCGGCGCGAAACATGTTTCGTGCCATTCGTCACCGGCCGTGGCGGAACCATCGCCAGGAAGGCGTCACATAAGGGCAAAGTCGCGCCGTCGTGGCGCCGCTACGGAACCTCACTTCCTATGTCGACCCACATCGATTCCCGCGCCCCCGGCCCCCGAGGGCCGCTGTCGCTGCAGAGCGTGGTCCAGTTGGCGGCGCAGAATCCCGACGGCTTCATCGTCCTGGACGGCGGGCAATTCCGAGTGAAGGCCACCGGCCACTTCAACGGCGCCAACGGCAGCATGGGCGTGGCCTGGGTCGATGCCGGCAACGACGCCACCGGCGCCTTCCTCCACTTGCTCGGCGCAACCTATTCCCAGGCGTTCGCCGCCTCCATCGCCAAGGACCTCGGCCTGGCCCCTGCGCCGGGCCAACCGCTGTCGGCGCATGACGTCACCCGCGCCGCCGAGATCGCGCAGACCGGCGCCGCCCTCCTGGCGGGCCGCGACCAGGCCGACCAGTGGTTCGGCCGCCACAACGGCGGCTCCTTCGGCCCCTTGGCCTGAGTTGTCCCCCTCCCTCCTGCTCTCGCCGGTCCTCCCGCCGGCTGGTTCACTACACACCCGCCCCCAAATAAGGGTTTACCCTCGGTTTTAGTCCGTAGGAATTCATCCATTCCTCACGTCATCCCATAAATGACAAATAACGGTTTACTTTTTCAAGCGAATTAACTACTCTGAGTCATCTGAGCAGCCTGCCTGTAGTGCCTTGGAGTTGCAGTGATCCCTCAATCCACACCCGCCCAGACGCGTCGCTCCCTCGTTGCCGCCGTCGCCGCCGAGGACCCGGACGCGAACCTCCTGGCTCCCCCGGACGAAGCCATCTTCCAGCGGCTCGTCCACGATCACCAGCAACGGCTGTACCGCTTCATCGTCAAGCACATCGGCTGGGGCACCGACGCGGAGGACCTCACCCAGCAGGCCTTCGTCGAGGCCGCCAACAGCTTCGCCACCTTCAAGGGCGACTCGGAGCTGTCCACCTGGCTCTACGGCATTGCCATGAACCTGGTGCGCAACTACCTCTCGCGGTCCCCGCACCGCCGCTACCAGTTCGAGGACGAGGAGGCCCTGGCCCACACCTCATCCGAGCGGCCCGACCCGTCCGAGCAGCTGGCCCATACCCAGACGGTGCGCGCCCTGCAGAAGGCGCTGGACGAACTGCCCCGCGAGATGCGCGACGTCCTGCTCCTCGTTGCCTACGAGGAGCTGAGCTACGAGGATGCCGCTGTCATGCTGTCCATCCCCGTGGGCACCGTTCGCAGCCGGGTCTCCCGCGCCCGCAGCGCCCTGCGCAAGCGGCTGGCGGGCCAGAACGTCGAGCTCGGCTTCTGACCCCTTTTCCCCTGACCCTGCTGCGGACGAATCGACGGGCCTTCGGGCCCGTCGCCATTCAGGCAAGGCACCTCACCAGCTCGGCCGCTTGAGGCTGCCCAGCGAAGCCGCGGGGGCCACGGGCGGGGGCGCGAAAGGCGCCGAGACCGCACCCTGGACGGGCGGACCGGCCACTGGCGCCTGCGGCGCCCCCGCGGTCACCGGCCGGGCTGCCTGTGGCGTGGCGGCCACCAGGCTCGGCCGCGGCACCGAGGCCACCGGCGCCGTCGCCGTGGGCACCGCCGCGATCGGCGCCGGCAGGGGCGCCTGCGACAGCTCATGGCCCGGCAGGCTCACCAGCTTGGGCTTGATCATGAACAGGCGCTCGCGCTTTTGCATCACCTTCTGCTTGTTGGAAAACAGCACCCCCAGGACCGGGATCTCCCCCAGCACCGGCACGCGCTGGTTCGTGTCGATGTTCTGGTCTGACGCATGGCCGGCGATCAACAGCGTCTCGTCCTGCCGCACGATGGCCTGCGTGCTCACGGTGCTGCGCCGCACCGTGGGCAGAGAATCCACCTGGCGGTCCTGGATCTGCCCGTCCTCGATGTCGATCGTCAGCTGGATGCTCGGGTCGGCGCCCTCGATCAGGCGTGGCGTCACCTTCAGCGTCGTGCCCGCCGTCACCGGCGACACATTGGCCACGCGCTCGCCCTGCACGCGAATGTAGAAGGTCTCCGACAGGTCCAGCAGCGCGCCGGTGTTGTCCGTCGTCAATACCGACGGCCGGCTCTGGATGCGGGCATTGCCGTCGGTCTCCAGGACGCGGATCTGGCTGATCAGGTAATTGCCGGCATCGACGGCCAGCGTGCTGGAATTGATGTTCCCTCGCCCGTTGACCACCGACAGCGTGCCGGCCCCCGGGTTGGCCGACACCTGCCCGAAGCCCACGGTCACGTTGCCGACCCGGGCCGACCAGTTGATCCCCAGCTCCTTGGCCTTGTCGCTGTTGATGTCGATGATCATCGCCTCGATCTCGATCAGCGCGGTGGGCACGTCCAGTTGCGCGATCAGCTGCTGGTACATCGGCATGCGCTCCGGCACGTCCTGGATGATCAGCGCATTCAGGCGGGGATCGGACTGGATCGAGGCCGCCTGCCGTCCCCGGCTCTCCTGCGCACCGCGGCTGGCGGAATGCGTGCTGCCGCCGGGCCGCGGTGACGCCGCCCCGGCCGGCCCGCCGCTGCCGCCCACCCCGCTCCCCTCCGTTGCACCGCCCAGCGGGGCGCCCAGCCCGCGCGGGGCCAGCTGTCCCAGAGCCGATGCCTCGGGCGCCGGCGCCGCCGTCGCGCTCGCCGGCGTGGGACGCCCGGAAATCAACTCGCGCAGCACCGTCGCCAGGCCAGGCTGGACCAGGGTCCGGTCCCGGTACTGGATGGTCCGGTCCTCGGCCGAGGCGTGGCGCAGGCGGAACACCATCACCTGCTGGGCCGACGCGCCCGCCGGCAGCTGCCGCACGGTGGCTTCCACCAGGTTCACGTAGCTGGGCGGCCCCGACACCAGCACGATGCCCTGGTCGGCCAGCTCGCCCCAGCCGAAACGGGGCTCCAGCACGCCCAGGTCCGTCAGGGCGTGGCGCATCTGCGAAATGCTGCTGGCCGGCAGCGGGATGCTGCGCGTCACGATGTCGCTGGCCTTGCCCACGTGCAGCGTCCCCGCATGCGTGAACCAGCTGAAGCCGTACACACCGCCCAGGCGGCTGATGAAATCCGTGGGGTTGGGCGTGGTGAAGCGACCATTGACCATCCCGCCCACGCCGGGCTGCACCGACAGCGTGAGGCTGAAGCCGGCGGCGAAATCGCCCAGCACCCGCTCCAGCGGCGTGTTCTCCGCGAAGTAGCTGAAGGGGGCATCCGGCCACGGCGGCAGGCCCGCGAAGGCCGGCGCGCAGGCGCCGATCGCGGCCAGGAGGGCGTGGCGCCCTGCGTCGAGGATCCGGTGGAACAACCTGGACAACATCATCACCTCCTGCCTGACGGCTCGATCCGCCCGGTCTCCTGGAGACAGGCGTGGCGCCAGAACGCCCACACGTTGACGAACTGCGCCAGCTGCGCCTCCAGCTGCTCGGCGTCCGTGGTGGCCGGCAACTGCGCCTGCAGCAGCAGCGCCTGCTCCTCCTCGTCGACGCACAGCCCCGGCGCGTGTTCGCGCAGCGTCCCGGTCGCCAGGGTCGCCAGCCGCAGCAGCACCGGCTCACGCGCCTCGCGCGGGAGCGTGTCCAGGTTCACCAGCCGCGTCGTCAGCGCGATCCGGTTGTCTGCGGCGGGCTGCACCATCACCCGGCACTTGCCGTCGACATCGAGCATCATCCGGCCGTCGCTGCGGAAGGCCGCGGGGTCCAGCCGGTGCCGCAGGGCGTAGGCCCGAACCGCGGCGTGCGCCCTGTCCCGGCCCGTGGGCGCTGTCCTGGGCATCGTCATATCGGTTCCTCCTGCGGGTCCGGCCCGTCCTGCATGTCCTTGACCATGCGCAGCACCTGCGCCACCGGCTCGATCAGCTCGCCCGGTATGAACTGGTCGATGGGCGCCGTCTCCATCAGCGCCCAGGCCAGGGGAATGTTCTGCAGCACCGGCACGCCCGCTTCGCGGGCCGCGTCCACCATGCGCTGGGCCACTGCGCCCTCGCCCTTGGCCAGAACCACCGGCAGGGGCGTCACGTCCTTCTCGTAGCAGATCGCGATCGCCAGGTGCGTCGGGTTCGTCACCACCACCGAGGCCTCCCGGGCCCGGGTCACCGCGCCCTCCTGGAGCATCTCCTGGTGGATGTGCTTGCGCTGGTGCTTGATGTGGGGGTCCCCCTCCGCCTCCTTGAAATCCTTCTTGACCTCGTCCTTGGACATCATCAATTCCTTGGTGTGGTGCTTGCGCTGCCAGACGAAGTCGAAGGCCGCGATGATCGCGTAGGCCACGGCCACCTGCACCATCAGTCCCTTGAGCAGCATGCCCACGGCGACCCCCACGCCCACCACCCCGGCCTGGGGCAGGGTCAGCAGGGTGCCCAGGTCGTTGCTCAGGATCGAATACACCACCGCCGACAGCACGGCGATCTTGATGTTCGACTTCAGGAACTCGACCAGGTTCTTCTTGCCGACGATGTTCTTGACGTTGTTCGCCACGTTCAGCTTCTTGCCCGAGGGCTTGAGCGACTTGATCGCGAAGAGCATTCCCGTCTGCAGCATCTCCACGAACAGCCCCAGCACGATCACGATCAGCAGGAACGGCAACAGCAGCAGCACCCCTTCGCGAAACAGCCGCCGGATCGCCACGTCGATCGCCTCCTCGAACGGCAGCCGCATCAGGTCCACCGGCATCAGCATCATCTGCCCCAGGCTGCGCAGGATGGCCGGCGCATCGGCCAGCATGTACCCGAACAGGGCCAGCACCAGGACCGTCTGCGTGAAGTCCTTGCTGTGCGCGACCTGCCCGTCTTCGCGGGCCTTGCGCCTTTTCTTCTCGGTCGGCTGCTCGGTCTTTTCTTCGCTCATCGCGCCCCCCCGGCCGGCGCGCGCCACTGCGCGTCCAGCATCGGCAGCAGCCCACCCAGCTGGCGCACATGGTCCAGCGCATAGTCGAACAGCGTGGCCATGTAGACCATCAGCACCAGGAAGGCCAGGCCGCTCTTGATCGGCATGGCCAGGAAGAACACCTGCAGCTGCGGCACGAAGCGGCTCATGAGGGCCAGGCCCAGTTCGGCCAGGAACATCGCCACGATCACGGGCGATGCCAGCAGCAGCGCCACGCGCACCAGGTTCATCAGCTGGTCGATCATGACCGGCATGGACTCGGCCCGGAAGGTCGGGTTCCAGGCGAACACGTCCCACAGCAGGAAGCTGCCATACAGCAGCTCCAGCATCAGCAGGAAGCCCCCGCTGATGAAGAAGAACACGTTGAACGCCTGGTTGAACAGGATGCCCAGCGGCGAGCTGTCGTTGCCGGTCAGCGGGTTCAGCGAGGCGGCGATGCTGGCGCCGCGCTGGTTGTCGATCAGGAAGCCCACGGCCTCGAAGGCCCAGAAGGGAATCGCCACCAGGAAGCCGAGCATGAAGCCCACGAAGGCTTCCTTCGTCACCAGCATCAGCACCTGCACGGAGCTCAGTTCGGCGGCGGCCACGGCCGGCATCAGGGTGGGCGCCACCATCACGCCCAGGCCGGCGCCGATCGCCAGGCGCAGCATCCCGGGCAGCAGCTGCCGGTTGAACAGGGGAATCGGCAGGAACATCGCCAGGATGCGCGGCTGCGAGTACGCCAGCGCCAGCAGGAACGCCTTGGTGTCGAGGAACAGGCCGGCCTTGTCCATCGCAGCGCCCCGATCCTCAGCGCCCGATCGTCGGGAACATCTCGAAGATGGAGAGCGTGTAGTTGTACAGCTCTCCCCCCACCCAGCGCGCGGTCAGCGCCAGCGTCACCATCACGGCGACCAGCTTGATCGCGAAGGACAGCGTCTGCTCCTGGATCTGCGTGAGCGCCTGGAACAGCGAAAACAGCGTCCCCACCACCGAGGCCACGATGATCGGCGGCAGCGACAGCCACAGCGTCAGGTACATCGCCTTGGTGAGATAGCCAACCAGTTCGGCGGAATTCATGCGTCACCTCACGCGTAGGTCAGGACGAGGCCGTGGATCATGCGCGTCCAGCCGTCGACGGCGACGAACAGGAACAGCTTGAGCGGCAGGGAAATCGTGACCGGGGACACCATCATCATGCCCATGGCCAGCAGGATGTTCGAGACGATCAGGTCGATCACCACGAACGGCAGGTACAGCAGGAACCCGATCTGGAAGGCCGAGGTCAGCTCCGTCACCAGGAAGGCGGGCATCAGGATCAGGAAGTCGTTCGCCTTCACGTCCGCCGCCATTTCCGGCCCCCACATCTTCTTGGCCGTGCGCAGGAAGAACTCGCGCTGCTCGGCGCTGGCGTTGCGCTCCAGGAAGCCGCGCATCGGCTCGCCGCCCTTGCGCACGCCGGCGATGATCCCGTCGATGCTGCGCATCGCCGCGGGCTGCTCGCTCACCGCGTCGTGGATGCGCATGCCCACCGGCGCCATCACATAGGCCGACAGGATCAGCGCCAGCCCGTACAGCGCGATGTTCGGCGGCACCTGCTGCACGCCCAGGGCGTTGCGCACCAGCATCATCACCACCGAGATCTTCAGGAACGAGGTCGTCACCACCACCAGGGTGGGCAGCAGCGCCAGCAGCGCCAGGACGATGGCCAGGGCAATGGGGTCGAAATTGCTCATGGCGTTCCGCCGATACGGCCCTCGTGACCCGCAGCCGGCGCCAGGCCGCTCCCGTCGTCCCCTGCGGCATCGGCCCGGCCGTCCTCGAGCCCGTCCCCGGCCTCGCCGTCCGCCTGCGGCGCCCGTTCGCCGCCTGCATCGAATCCGTCCAGCGCGCCCAGCACCTCGAAGGTCTCGTTGCGCCCGAAGACCGAGGTCACGCTCACCCCCATCCGGCCATCCACCTCCACCAGTTCCCCGGTCCCCACCAGCGAGCCGTTCACGCGGATGCCCACGGCCGTGGACAGCGGCTGCCCCAGCTCGATCACCTGCCCCTCGTGCAGGGCCTGCAGCTCGCCCAGCGTCATCGTCCGCTCGCCCACATCGAAGGCCACCCGCATCAGCAGGCGGTCCAGGGCGCTGAAGGCGCCCGTCTGCTCCCCCGTGTCTTCATCCACCATGGTGATCCCCTCCGGATTGAATGGCACCCGAACGACCAGGCATCCCGCGTCGTACAGCGCACGCACGCCCCATCGGCCCGCGCCGAACCACAGCTCGCCCTCGGGCGTGAGCTGCGAGTGCTCGACCAGGACCACATCGCCCGGTGCCAGCCGCCGCAAGGCATCCACCCCCAACCAGGTGAAACCGAGCTCGGCGCGCAGGCGCACCGGCAGGTCGTTGCCCGGCAGGTCATTGGCCGCGACCGGCTGCGTCATCGCCAGGCCGGCCATCAGCATCATTCCCAGGGTGTCGGTCGCCAGCCGCGCCCGCAGCACCTGCTCGCCGCAGCGGGCCTCCAGATCGAACACATGGGGACCGACCTCGCCATCCACAGGCCCGGCCGTCAGCGCCTGGAACTCCGCCGGCCCCCGTTGCAGCCGCCCCATGGCCTCCACCAGGTCGGCACAGGCCAGCTCCAGCACCGAGGCCATGAACGGCAGGGGCAGGCTGGGCAGGTCCAGCATCGGGAAGCGGGCCTGCAGCAGGGGCTGGACGGCCGACACCGGCACCAGAAGCTCGAAGGGTGCGCCTCCCCAGGACGCCTGCAGCCGCCACTGCCCCGCCTGCGCCCGCAGGGGGCCGGCATCGACGGAAGGCACCAGCGTCAGGGCCCAGTCGGCCCCGCCCCAGGGCACCCGGCAGGCCCGCACGCGTTGCGCCAGCGCCGTGCGGGCCTGCGCCTCGCTGCGGGTCATGGCCGGCAGCTGCAAGGGACGGACGGATCCGGGGGAAGGGTTCATCGTCGCCGTTCCTCAGGCCTGGGCCGCCACCTCGAACAGGCGCGGGTCCTGCTCGTCGTCCTTGCGCACCCGCAGCAGCACGTCGCGCCGCAGGTACAGGGCCATCTGCGGCGCCTGCTCGGGCGCCGCCGCCACCAGGCGCAGGCGTGACGGCTCCTCCCGGCACAGGAAGTCCACCTGCAGCCGGCCCTCCCGCTCCTCGATCACCACCGTCACGCCGGGCAGCGCCTCCTCCTGCAGGTCCATCCGCACCTGCCGGCCGCCATAGCGGCCGTCACTCACCATCAGCTGCGCGACCACCTCGCGCAGCCGGCTGGACAGCGCCTCCTGCGCCTCGGCCGCATTCCCCAAGGGCCCCAGGCAGGCGACCGGCGCGGACTGCGCCGCGCCGAACAGGGACAGCGGCGACGGCAGCTCGCGCGGCGCCTCGCGGTGTGCCGTGGCCGGGCGCGAGGCCTGCGCCGACGGGTCGGGTTCGGCGGCCTGGCGCCCGGCCTCGCGGGCCGCCTCCGGCTTGCCGTCCAGGGCCCGCTCGAACCGGGCCACGGCCTCGGGGTCGTCCTGCAAGGCCTGGCGCAGCTGCTCACGCAGCTGGGGATCCGACGCCAGCAGGCGGGCCAGGTCCCGCCCGAACGGGTGGGAGCCGCCCTGGCCCAGCAGGGACAAGGCCAGGTTCTGCCCGATGAATCGCTGGAGGGGGGTGTGCTGGGTCATGGCGACGTCGACTCCGGGTTCTCCCAGTCCTCGCGGTCCCGCCGCGCCTCGGCGGCTTCCTCGAGGTCGTGGTCTTCCTTGCGCTCCACCTCGCGCATCAGCTGCTCGGCGTGGGCCTGCGCCAGCTGCACGAACTTCTCCTTCATGCGGCTGGCGAACTGGTGCGCCGACTTACGCTCCTCCAGCAGGTGCTCCTGGGACTCGCGCAAGGCCTCGGCCTGTTCCAGGCGGCCCTCGTGCTCGCGCTCCTGCCCGCGCAGCACGATCACGCTGCCCTGCACGTGCTCGATCTCCCGCAGGTTCACCAGGCGCCGGCACAGGTCGGCGTACATCGCCTGTTCCTGTTCCTGCGCGTACACCCGGTAATCGTCCAGCTGCCGGCGGGCACCGTCCCGCGCCTGGACCGCGGCCTGCAGCTCGATGCGCTGCCTGCGCAGGGCCAGTTCCGCCTTTTCCTCGCGGAAGCGCTTGATCGCCAGCAGCTCCTTGAAGATCGTCATGGCGTTCAGTGCTCCACGATGTCCCGCAACTGGTCCACCGTCTCCTCGAAGCCGGTGAATTCATCGGTCCGCTGGCGCAGGAAGTCGCGGATCAGGTCCTGCTTGTCGATCGCCTCGTCCGTCACCAGGTCGCCGCCGCGCTTGTACTCGCCGATCTTCACCAGCAGGTCCACCTCCGCGTACTTCGCCATCAGCTCCCGCAGCCGACCGGCGGCGTCGCGGTGCGCCATCGAAACCACGTTGTTCATCACCCGGCTGGCCGAGGCCAGCACGTCCACGGCGGGGTAGTGGTTGGCAGCCGCCAATTTGCGGGACAGCACGATATGCCCATCCAGGATGGAGCGGGTCTCGTCGGCGATCGGCTCGGTCATGTCGTCACCTTCCACCAGCACGGTGTACATGGCGGTGATCGACCCCTTGTCATTCATGCCCACGCGCTCCATCAGCTTGGGCAGGGTGGCGAACACGCTGGGCGGGTAGCCGCGCCGGGTGGGCGGCTCGCCGGCGGCCAGGCCGATCTCGCGCAGGGCGCGGGCGAAGCGGGTCACGCTGTCCATCAGGAACAGCACCTTCTTGCCCTGGTCGCGGAAGTACTCGGCGATCGCCGTCGCCACGTAGGCCGCCTTGGCGCGCTCCATGGAGCTCTTGTCGGAGGTGGCGCACACCACCACGCTCCTGCGACGCCCCTCGGGCCCCAGCTCGTGCTCGAGGAACTCCCGAACCTCCCGCCCGCGCTCGCCGATCAGGGCGATCACGGTCACATCGACGTCCGCGCCCTTGACCAGCATCCCCATCAGCGTGGACTTGCCGCCACCGGCCGCCGCGAAGATGCCCATGCGCTGGCCCTCGCCGCAGGTCAGGGTGGCGTCCAGCACGCGCACCCCCAGCTCCAGCGGCCGTTGGATCAGGCGGCGCGTGAGGGGGTCGGGCGAATCGGCGAACACGGGGTAGAACTTGTCGGACTGCAGCGGCCCGTTCTCCTTTTCGTCCAGCGGGTGCCCCAGGCCGTCCAGCACGCGCCCCAGCAGGCCCGGCCCCACGGCCACCATGTGGGCACGGCCGGTGGGGATCACCTCTGTCGTGCCGCTGATTCCGAACATGTCGCCGATCGGCGTCAGCAGCGCCGCGTCCTTGACGAAGCCCACCACCTCGGCGCGCATCTCGAAATCCTCGCCCGGGTTGCGCAGGATGCACACCTCGCCCACCTTCACCGTGGGCACCACCGCCTTGATGATGGTGCCGATCACCTGCGTCACCCGGCCCTTGATGCGCAGCGTCGGCGTGTCCTGCAGCGCCAACGCCATCATCTCGGTCACGTAGTCGAACTGGCGCATCGTCGTCGCTCCTTCAGACCCGGCTTCCCAGCACCTTCTGGAAGGCCTGGCGCAGGGCGGTCAGCTGGCTCTCGGTGCTGGCCTCGATCAGGCCGATCTCGCTTTCCAGGATGCAGGCGTCCGGCTGCAGCCGGCTGTCGGCCACGATGTCCAGGTAGCCCACACCGGGATAGGCCGCCAGCAGGTCATTGACCCGGGCCTTCACCACCTCGACCTGCTGGGGGTGCAGGCGCAGCGTCATCTGCTTCTGGTTGCGCACCACCGACAGCACGTTGCGCACGGTGATCAGCACGCGCTCGCGGTCGTCGAAATCGCTCACGATCTTCTGCACCGCCTGCATCACCAGGTCGACCATCCGGGTCTCGACCTTGCTGAAGTACTCGACGTTGCGCGACACCGTCTCGATCATCTGCTCGGCCTGTTCCATCCGGGCCTCTTCCTTGCCCTCCTCGAAGCCGCGCCGCTTCTCGGACTCGTACACCTCGCGCGCCTGGGCAACGATCTGTGCCGCCTGTTCATTGGCATGGTCGATGGCCTGCTGCGCCGACTGCAGCGCGCGCACCTCCTGCGCGGCCAGCACCCGGCCGGCCGGGTCGACGCGCACCGCGAGCTGGGTCCGGGGCGTCAGTGGATGGCGTGGAAGGAGGAAAGCCATGTCGGCTCCAGTTCCTGCAAGACGGCCAGGGCCAGGGCCCGCGCGCGGTCTTCGCCCTCCACGGCGTCGACGACCGCGCTGCGCGCCTCGTCATGGACATCGACAGCGCCGGCGGGCAGCCGCAACCGGGCACGCCCCGCCACGGACACGCTCGCGCCCGTCCATGCGAGGTCCAGCACCGCGGCGCCGAGGTGCATGGCCTGCACGGCCACCTCGCCAGCGGCCAGCGCCACTGGCGACCGCATGGCGCCCCAGAATCCCCGCGCCCCGCGGCGGGCGAACGCCAGTCCACGGGGGCCCACCTGCGCCTCCAGCGCGGCGACGTCGGTACGGGTGATCACACGGCGGATCTCCGGAGCCAGCAGCGCCAGCCCGCAGTACATCGCCAATGGCCCGAACAGCGGCTGCGGCAGGGCCCCCAGCACCAGCCCGGCCTCGTCGATGGACTCCGGCGGCAGCAGCCCATGCTCGGCCACGAGCGCGCCCGACCAGTGGCGGTGCAAGCGCGGGTCCTCCAGCGCCTGGCCGGGGTCGGGCCAGCAGGCCAGCAGGCCGGGCGGGAGCAGCGCCTGCACCCGGCTCGGGTGCACCAGGCGGGAGGGGTTGAGGTTGAAGCGCAGCAGCGCCTGCGACTGCGGGTGCTCGAACCAGGGGCGGAGTTCGGCGGCGCTCAAGGCATCACTCCGTCTTCAGGGCCTGCAGCCGCAACGCGCGCTGGGGCCACCAGTACTTCCAGGCCAGGAATCCGGCGCCGCACAGGCTGGCCGCCAGCAGCACCGCCATCAGGACCACCAGCTGCGCCTCGCCGTTGTCGCGTGCCACCGGCGGGCGCGCCGGCGCCGACTTAGTGGCCTGGCCGCTGACCAGCACGATGGACACCTTGTCCGCCGTCAGGCCCGGGATGCTGTTGGTCACCAGGCGCCGGACCTGGGGCTGCACGGTGTCCAGGTTGTAGCCTTCCTGGTGCTTGATGAACACCGCGGCGGACGAGGGCATGGACGGGTCACCCGTGGTGCTGCGCTCCGGCAGCACCACGTGCACCCGGGCGATGATGACCCCGTCGATCTGGGTCAGCGTGGCGCCCAGCTCCTGGGACAGGGCGTACAGGTAACGGGCCCGCTCCTCCATGGGCGAGGAGATCAGGCCCTCCTTCTTGAACACCTGGCCCATGCCGGCGAAGCGCTCGCGCGGCAATCCCTTCTCCCGCAGCAGGTCCACGGCGCGTCCCACCTGGTCGGCGGGAATGTGCACGCCCACGTTGCCTTCCTTGCCCGGGCTCTTGTCGGCATCGATGTGGGCGTTCTGCAGGGCGGCCAACACCTCGTTGGCCTCGGCCTCCGGCATGGCCCCCATCAACTCGACCTTACGGCCGCAGCCGGCCAGCAGCGCGGCGAGCGCCAGCCCGGCCAGCAGGCCCATCCCGGGGAAGCGGCGCGCCGGGCTCATTGCATCTTCACCAGCTGGTCGATGTTCTGGGTGGAGCGGCTGATCGCCTTGCCCACCAGCTCGTTCTGGATGGACAGCTCGGTCAGCGTCAGCTGCAGCCGCAGCGCGTCGCTGAAGGTCATCGCATGGCCCGGGTCCAGCGAGGCGCGCACGGCACGGCGGGTCTCGTCGAAATCGTGCGACAAGTGGTTCATCCCCTCGAGGATGGATTCGCCCAGGGTCGCGGGGCGCGCGGGGTCGGTGCCGGCGGCGCGGGTCGCACCGGCGGCCGGCGCCGGGTCGTCGGGTGGCAAGGCGGGCTTCATCATCTCGGCGAAGCGCGTGGCCGTCACCTCGTCGGCCGGCGCGGGGGCGCGGACGGTGGCGGGTGGCGCGCTGGTGAGCGACTCCATGGCCAGCTGGGCGATCACGGTGGTTTCCATCACGATTCCCCTCTCACGTCTGTATCGTCTCGGCCGGCTCGCCCCGCATGGCCCGCGCCAGCGGCAGGTCACCCGCCAGCTGCAGGGCCCGGCGACTCTCCGAGGTCCGCCCGGCCAGCTGCAGCGCCAGCCCCCGGAAGGCCTGCAGTTCCTCCTGGTCCTGCGGGCCCACGGCCTTCAATCCCCGGTCCAGTTCCTGCACTGCCTCGTCCGGCCGTCCCGCGTTCATCAGGGCGGCCGCCACCCCCACGTAGGGGAAGGTGGCCGCGGGGCGCACACGCTCCAGCGCCCGGAAGATCACCTCGGCCCGGCGCGTGTCGCCGCGCGCCGCGGCCAGGAAGCCCACCTCGGCGAGCAGCCGGATGTCGGTCGAGTCAGGCAGGGTCGCCTCCCTTGGGGTGCAGCAACGCCCGCAGCGCCAGCGCGCGGTCGTGGATCTTCCCGTTGCCGGGCAGATCGGCGGCGGCCTCGACGATGCGCTCGAGGGTGTCCAGGGCCTGCGCCACGTCGCGTCCCAGCACCTCGCACTCGGCCTTGTCCATCAGGAACTGCAGGTTGCGCGCGCCATCCATCTGCCACAGGTAGGCGAACAGGCCCGCTGCCTCCTCGTGGCGCCCGATCATGCGCAGCGACTGCGCGAGCCCGTGGGCGTACTTCAGCCGGGCCGGCTTGAACATCGTGAGCAGCCAGAAGGTGCCGCGGGCCTCCTCGTAGTGGCCCTGCTCCAGCTGCCGGTAGGCCATGCCATAGACGACATCGGTGTCAGCGTCCGACAGGGCGCGGGCCAGGGGCAGGCTTTCCAGCGCCTCGCGCAGGTCGTCGATCGTTTCCACGGCGATGCCGGTGTCCGGTGTCATGGCTGTCGCTCCTGGCGGGCCTCAGAGCCGGTTGATCTTCTCGCGGCTGTCGTGGCGCGCCTGCTCGTTCTTGGAGATCGAGTCATGCGCGGCACGCACCTGGTCGTTGGCGGTCGACACGCCGTCGGACGCCGTGGTCTCGGCGATCTTCTGGTTCGTGGTGGCCAGCGCGGACAGCTCGGCGCTGGCGGCGTTGTGGCCGATCTCGTCCTGCCGGAACCGGGACTTGACCAGGTCACCGGAGCTCTTGAAGATCCCGCTGGAGATGTCCCCGCCGGCGCTCCAGCCCTTGGACCCGCCGGAGCCGTCCACGTTGGGCCGGTTGTAGGTCGCGAAGCCGGACGCGCAGGAGCCGGCAAAGCCAAACGCCGCATCGGAAATGGCCTGGTGCATCACGTCGTCCTTGGTCTTGCGGGTCTCGGCCGCCGCCTGGTACTGCAGGTTCTCGACCCGCTGGTACTGCTGCGCCCGCAGGTTCAGGGCCGTCTTCCGGTTGGTCTGGGCGGACTTGAGCATCAGCTTGTTCATCAGGTCGATGAGCGCCTCGATGCTCATGCTGCTGTCCTGGGTGTCGATGGACGTGAGCGCGCTGGCGGCCGCCGCCGTGGATTCGGCCGTTGCCGGGGGCGGTGCCTCGAGTGCAGCCGCCGGGTTGGCGCTGGACTGCGTCAGGGCTTCCACCGTCAGGGCGTCCACGGCATCGGCGCCGAGGACCCGGGGCGAGGGCGTCACGGCGGGTGCTGCGGTGCCGCTGGCGCCCGCCGTGCCGCCCGCGTAAGTCGGCTGGGCCGGCGTGGAGGGGGAGTGGATCGTGGTCATGGATGTTCTCTCGTGGGGGTGGGGACGGTGGGGTCGGATGGACTACACGGCGGCCTTGCCATTGAGCTGGGCCAGCATCCGGGACTTCTGTTCCTGCTCGCCGTTGAGGATGTCGGAGATGACGGCGTTGTTGTCGTTGAGGGCGGTGATCACGCGGTTCAACTCGTCCTTCGTCGTCTCCCACTGCGACTGCAGTCGGGAGATGAGCGCCATGATCTCGGCGTTGTCGGCCTGCAGGTCGATCTGCCGGGCCCGAAGGGCGCCGAGCTCGAGGTCGATCTTGGACTGGTAGGCGCCGGTGCCGACCTCGGTGGCCGCCGAGAAGACCTTGGAGGCCTTGAGCACCATGCGGGCCCGGTCGGTGAGTTCCATGGGGCCGGTCATGCGGACCATGGCAAAGGCCGTGAGTACGCTGGCGGCGACCGTGGTCCAGCCCGCCACCGAGGCCACCTTGGCCTCGCCCGTTCCGCCGAGCATCGCCGCGCCTCCGGCCAACTGGCCGACGAAACCCGGGTCCATCATCACCGCGCCCGCCCCGCCCGTCGCCAGGCAGGCTGCCAGGGCGAGCGAGCCGGACAGCACCATGCCCAGGCCCTGGGCCAGGTCGTCGCCGGCGCCCGCCTCCTTGGCCAGAGCCACCATGCCCATGGTGAGCGCGGCGGACATCGAGTCGGGCAGCGCGGGGCCGCCGCAGGCCTGGCTGATGTCGCTGGCCAGGCTCGCCGAGGCATTGAGCAAGGCACCAACCGCCACGAGCATGATCACCGGCGCAACTGGCGCCGCCACGGTGCAGACCACGGCCACCGCGACGGCGGCCGCGGCGAAGGTGACGGCCTTCTTGATCCAGCCCAGCATGCCGCCAGCCTTGCGCCGGGCATCAGCCTGCTTGGCGAGCTCGATGTTCTTGAGGATCAGCGCATTCGCGCGGTCCAGCGCCTGCATCTGCTGGGTGTTCTTGATCTGGAGCTGCTGCTGGAGCGGACCGATCTGGTTCTCGGCGCTTTCGTTGTTCATGACACTCAGCCAATCGGCCAGGTCGGCGGCCGACATCGAGGCGCCGGCGGGAGTGGTCAGCCAGGGCGCGCCGTTGCTGTTGGCGGTGGGCTCGGCCTCCTCGGTGGTATCGGCCGCCACCGTGGATCCGCCGGACGCGTCATCCAGCAGGACCTGCATCGCCAGTTGCTCGCTGGAGACCTGGGTGGGCAGGGGCTCGGCAACGCCCGCCGGCGTGGCAGTGGCCGTCGCGGCCGAGGCGGACCGGCCGGATTCCGGCGCACTCGATGCCGGGACCGTTCCCCGGGGCGGGGCCTGGATGGTGGTGTTCATGTGGGGATCCCTTCCGGGGCCGTCGTGGCGGCCCTCTTGTCGAGCAAATCGAGCAAGGCTTGCGCCCGCTGCTTCAAGGCCGCGTGACGGGTCTCGCGGCAGTCATTCAGCACCATGGACAGCGCGTCGCGGGCCTCGCCGGTGCGGCCCTGGGCCAGCAGGCATTCAGCGGTGTGGAACGTGGGTCGGGGGTCGGAAAGGTCCTGCACCGAAGCCAGGCAGTAATGCTCGATGGCCTCGTCGTACCGCTTGAGCATCTGGAAGCAGGCGGCCACCGCGCCCATGTAGCGCGGCTCGTGGTGGTCCAGCGCCATCAGGTAGGTGAAGACCTTGCGGGCGTCCTCGTAGCGTTCGCGCTCGTAGAGGCTGTGGGCGAAGGCGTACAGCGCATCGACCTTGTCCTGGCCCACCCCCTGGATGAAGGCCAGCGTGTGGCCCTCGAGCAAGGCCTGGATGAGGGTCTTCAGCATCGCGTCCGTCGACAGGCCTGCAGGCGGCGTGAAGGCGGGCGGGGTGGTGGAAGCAGCCATGGTGTCGGCCCCGGTGTCTGCAGGCGCAGGCTCAGCTGCGCATGTTGGAGACGATCCCGCTCTTGCTGTCCTGCAGCTTCTTGAGGAAGTTCGTCATGGTGTCGTAGGCCTCGTTGCGCTTGTTGGTCGTGCTCTGCAGGGTGAGCATGTCCGTCTGCTGCGTGTTGCTGAGGTTGGTCAGCATGCTCTGGATGTCGTTGAGCGCGAGGTCCAGCTCGCCCTTGGTCACGTTGCGGTTGATACCGCCTTCGTAGGAGTCGCCGCTGCTCAGGAGACCGATGCGGTACTCGCCGTCGGAGGTCTTGAACAGCTGCACCTGCGCCGCCTGCATGGAGTCATTGACCGTTTCCTCCAGGCCGACCTGGTTGTCCAGGTTGTCGCCCAGGATGGTGGTGTCGGTCATGTTGGACGGCAGGCCGTTCATCACGGCGTTGAGGTTGTTCTGCAGGGTGGTCAGCAGGGCCATCTGGTCGTTCTTGGCCTGCACGCCTTCCATCTGCGTGCGCAGCTGGTCGTCGAGTGCGCTGACGCGGTTCATGTTGACGGCCAGCAGGGCGGTCTCGATGTCCAGGGATTGGATGTCGTCGGCGGTCAGCGCGCTGAGGTCGACCACCAGGACGTTGTTGGAATTGATCGTTGACATGGGGCTTCTCCTGGCGCGGTGTTCAGACCATGTTGCGGGGGCGCTTGGGGGGACGGGTGCCGGCCACGTTCACGCCGGCGCGGGTGGCTGCGTCGCGGCCTTCCCGGCGGGCGTCCTGCAGGTCCGCCTGCACCAGGCGGGCGACCTCGGCCTGCTGCTCGGGCCCGTAGTGCGGGGCGACGTGGTCCGCGAGGCGCTGGTAGTCGATCCCGGATTCACGGAAGAAGTCGAGGGAGGATTCCAGGTCGGCACGGACCTTCTTCAGCAGCGCGTCGGCCTGCTCGATGATGTGGGCGATCTGCCCGTCGGCTTGAGGCATCTGGCGAACTCACGATGGGTTGCACGGATTCCCGGAACCAGCGGGTCCCGGGGGCCTGACTACTTGCCCTAAGTAACCTGACAATCAGGCCGGTTCCGGCCACGGCTTCAGGCTCCTGAAATTTCCAGCGGCCGGGAACCGGCCTCCCCGCCCGGTTACTACCTGACAGGGCCAGCCTTGTGCATGGCGCCACGTCCGTCCCTCCCGACCGAGTCCGCCATGAACCACGCCTCCGCCATCGGAACCCCGGCCTTCACCCCCTCTGCGGCCAGCCAGGCCGGCATCGCCGGGAACGCGGCGCAATCCGGGCAGTGGCGAGGCGAGGCGGTGGTGGTGGCCAAGGACCGGTCCGTGCTGGGGGATGCGGCGGAAGAAATCAGCATGCATTTCAGCGAGAAGGCCGAGGAGCGCGAGCATGACGAGCGCGAGGTCAGGGTGCCCCCGCACCCGCAGGTGATGCAGGTCGAGCAGATCCGGCATTACCTCGAGACCGCCCGCGCGCTGGACGACCCCGCGAAGCTGGCGCTGCTGGCCCGCCAGATGATCGACGCGGGCGGCCGCAACGCCGGCCGCCTGGCCCGCCAGGCCTTCCCGGGCAATGAGTCCCACCAGTTCGCGCTGCTGCAGTACGCGCTGGAGGAGTCCCGCCGCCAGGGCGCGCCGCAGGAGACGCAGGAACACCTGATGGACGCCGTGCTGCACCTGTGCAGCGACGACGAGACCACCAGTCGGATCCATGCCGGCCTCAACGCGGTGGATGCCGCGGCGGCCTATGGGCGGGAGACCGGGGAATCCTCTGCCAGCGACATCAGCCACTACCAGCGCCGGTACGCCGACATGGTCATGGGCGGACACTCGCTGTCCCGCACCCTGCTGCTGATGCTGGACCAGTTCGGCGGCAGCACGCTGCGCTTTCGCGAGGGGCTGCGCAGCCTGATCTCGGCGCTGGGCGCCGACATGGCGGCGACGCGCCCCTCGACCTCGCCCGACCACCTGTTCGCGGTGCGCAAGGGGCTGTACCAACTGACCATCTACAACACGCTGCTGGAAAGCGCGCGGCACGTCACCGTCCAGTGCGGCCTGGAAGCCGCCGCCTGACCACCGCCACGGGCCGCTGACATGGTCGCCTCCCCACAGCCCCAGGGAACCCGGGCCTTCGAGCTGATGAAGGAGCTGGTGACCCTCACCGGGGAAAAGTGGGTGTCGGCCGCGCGATTCACCGGCCTGGCCGACCGCTGGGGCCTGCAGGACCCCGCCCTGCGGGTGGCGTTCCTTGCCGGCGTCAAGGACATCCTGCGCGAGATGCCGGTCCCGGTGTTCGAGGACGCGGACGTGCGCCAGTCCCTCCTGAACGCGGCCCAGGAGGCACTGGATGCCGCGATCGACGACGAAGAATCGATGAAGGAGGACTGAGCCATGGCCTGGATCGCGGACACCCTCGCCGACTTCGGGCACCACCTCGGGATCGACGGGCTGGATGTCGGGCCGCACGGGGTCGCCCAGCTGCAGCTGGCCAGCGGGGGCTTCATCGCGGTGGAGCCGGTCCGGCGCGGCCAGGAGGACGAGGTGCTGGTCTACCTGGCGCGACCGGTGGGGCACCTGGCGGGACAAGCTGTCCACGCAGCCCTCGCACGCAGCCATTGGCGCCACGGTGGCGCCCTGCCCGTGCAGGTCGGCCTGCGCGGCAACGGCCCGGATACCCAGCTGCTGGCGCTGGTGCGGCTGCCGGAGCGGACCTTCACGGCCCAGGCCCTGGCGCATGCCGTGGACTACCTCGGGCGCTGGCTGGACGAAGCCCAGTCCGGCAAGCGCGGCTGATCACCAGGAGGCCGAACGCCATGCCCGTCCATCCCAGCATCAAGGTCGACCACGGGGCCTTCTTCGACCGGGGGATCGACAGCATCACCTTCAAGCACGCCCAGGAAGCCGAGGGCCTGCCCGACCTGTTCGACCTGCCCCCACCCGACACGGCGCGGCGCCAGCAGCTCGACGAGTTGCTGGCCCTGCCCACGATGGACTCCCTGGTCGACCAGATGCTGCACCCCACCATCCACGACCGGGACCTGCTGCGGCCCCAGAAATTCGGCATGGTGCTGCGCCACCTGCAGGCCGATTTCCGCGTGCGCGCCGCCGAGCTGCAGGCCAGCGACCCGGCGTCGGCCAAGGTGATCCAGCGCGCCGCGAAGCTGCTGGCCGACGAGGTAGGGCTGCGCGACCTGCTGCACAACTACCGCGCCGCGCTGTTCCAGGGATAAGCCCCCGCCATGACGCCCGACGAGTCCACCCTGCTGTACCTCATGGGCTATGTGTTCCTGCAGAACGCCCGGCCGGACAAGGCCGTGGTGGTGCTGGAGGCGCTGGACGTGATGCAGCCGCGCCAGCCCCAGACGCTGCGTGCGCTGGCGGTGTCCCAGCTGCGCAGCGGCCGGCCGGCCCGCGCGCTGCAGACGCTGGACAAGCTGGCCATGAGCGGCGGCGTGGACGCCGTGTTCTACCTGCTGCGCGCCCAGGCCCTGCAGGCCTGCGGGCGCCTGGAGGAGGCGCGGGTGGCGATGAAGACCCACCTGCACATGCGCAAACCCGCCCCCGCCGGGGCCTGACGGAAGAACGCCGTGCCAAGCATCCACTCCCGCCTCCAACGTGTCGTGATGCTGGCGACCAGCCGCAACGACGTGGTCCTGGCCATCATGCTGGTGGCCATCATCTTCATGATGATCCTGCCGCTGCCCACCTGGCTGGTGGACGTGCTGATCGGGGTGAACATGAGCATCTCGGCGGTGCTGCTGATGGTGGCCATGTACCTGCCCTCGCCCCTGGCGTTCTCCAGCTTCCCCTCGGTGCTGCTGGTGACCACGCTGTTCCGCCTGGGCATCTCCATCGCGACGACACGCCTGATCCTGCTGCAGGGGGATGCGGGCCACATCATCGACACCTTCGGCAATTTCGTGGTGGGCGGCAACCTGATCGTGGGCCTGGTGGTGTTCCTGATCCTGACCATCGTGCAGTTCATCGTGATCACCAAGGGCGCGGAGCGGGTGGCCGAGGTGGCCGCGCGCTTCTCGCTGGACGCGATGCCGGGCAAGCAGATGTCGATCGACGGCGACATGCGCGCCGGCACCATCGACATGGAGGAGGCCAAGCGCCGCCGCCGCATCGTGGAGAAGGAGAGCCAGCTGTACGGCGCGATGGACGGCGCGATGAAGTTCGTCAAGGGGGACGCCATCGCCGGCCTGATCATCGTGGCGGTGAACCTGCTGGGGGGCATCCTGATCGGAACCATGCAGCGGGACATGACCGCGGGGCAGGCGGTCAAGACCTACTCCATCCTCACCATCGGCGACGGCCTGATCGCGCAGATCCCGGCGCTGTTCATCGCCATCTGCGCGGGCATCATCGTGACCCGGGTGCAGGCCGACGAAGGCCCGTCGAACGTGGGCCGCGACATCGGCGCGCAGGTGCTGGCGCAGCCCCGCGCCCTGGTGATCGCCTCGGCGGTGGCCACCGGCATGGGCCTGATCCCTGGCATGCCCACCCTCACCTTCCTGTCGCTGGCCGCGGTGCTGGGTGGCGTGGGCCTGACGCTGATGAAGGCCACGCGCAAGGTGGTGGATGCCAAGACGGGCGCGGTGACCGAGGTGCCGGCCATGCAGGCTGCCGGCGAGCCGGAGAAGAAGGCCAGGACCGACGCCAGCGAGGAATTCGCGCCGACCGTGCCGCTGCTGATGGACGTGTCCTCCCACCTGCGCGCCAGCTTCGACCCCGAGGTGCTGAACGAGGAGCTGCTCAAGATCCGGCGCGCGCTGTACTTCGACCTGGGCGTGCCTTTCCCCGGGATCCAGCTGCGGTTCAACGACCTGCTGCCGCCGGAGACCTACAACATCCTGCTGTCCGAGGTGCCGGTGTCCCAGGGCAAGCTGCGGCCCGGCTATCTGCTGGTGCGCGAGTCCACCCAGAACCTGGAGGCGCTGCAGATCGCCTACGAGGCCGACAAGAAATTTCTGCCCAACATCCCCACGGTGTGGGTGAGCGCGGACCTGAAGGAGCCCATGGCCAAGGCCGGCCTGTCCTTCATGGACCCGGGCCAGGTGCTGACTTACCACCTGGCCTTCGTGCTGCGCAAGTATTCGGCGGACTTCCTGGGCATCCAGGAGACCAAGTTCCTGCTGTCGTCCATGGAGGCGCGCTTCCCGGACCTGGTGCGCGAGGCGACCCGGGTGCTGCCGATCCAGAAGGTGGCGGAGATCCTGCAGCGGCTGGTGTCCGAGGACATCTCGGTGCGCAACCTGCGCACCGTGCTGGAGGCGCTGATCGAATGGGGCCAGAAGGAAAAGGACTCGGTGCTGCTGACGGAGTACGTGCGCTCCACGCTCAAGCGGCACATCTCGCACAAGTACTCCAGCGGGCAGAACGTGCTGCCGGCCTACATGCTGGCGCCCAACGTGGAGGACACCATGCGCGGCGCCATCCGCCAGACCAGCGCGGGCAGCTACCTGGCGCTGGACCCGGCCACCAGCAAGCGGCTGGTGGAGAACATCAAGCGCACGGTGGGGGACCTGGCCCACAGCGCGCAGAAGCCGGTGCTGCTCACGTCCATGGACATCCGTCGCTACCTGCGCAAGATGATCGAGCAGGAGCTATACGAACTGCCGGTCCTGAGCTACCAGGAGCTCACGCAGGACATCAACATCCAGCCGCTGGCGAGGGTGGAGCTGTGAGCGCTGTGGCGGACCGTTCAGAACTTGGCGATGGCATCGTCCACGCTGGGGGCCACGGCGAACAGCGTGAGGAAGCCGCTCATCTCGAACACCTCGCGCACCATGTCGCGCATTCCGGCGATGACCAGCTTGCCCTGGCTGGCGCGAAGCTTTTTACCGGCCAGCAGGATCACGCGCAGGCCCGCGGAACTGACGTAGTCCATGTCGGCCAGGTCGAAGACGAGGCGCCTGCAGCCGCCGTCCAGGCGCTCGAGGATGGCCAGCTCCAGCTCGGGGGAACTGGCGCTGTCCAGGCGGCCCACGGGCCGCAGGATGGTGATGTCGCCACGGGCTTGCTGCTCCAGGGTCATGATGCCTCCCGGCGTGAAATAAGTAATTCCATTGTAGACATTTGTAAACAAAAATATAGTATTTGCGTATGAAGCGCGATCGGATGTTGGAACTGCGCGTGCTCACCGGCACCCACGCCGGCGCGCGCGTCCTGCTGCCCGATGCGCCCCAGGTCCTGGGCAGCGCCGACGACTGCGACCTGATCCTGTGCGACGACGGCATCGCGCCCCAGCACGCCCGACTGGAGCGGCTGGAGGACGGCAGCGCGCTGCTGCATGTGCTCGATCGCGACCTGCCTCCCATCCACATCCGCCCCGGCCAGGGCGCCGAGGTGGGACAGGTGCGGATTTCCGTGGAGGAAGCCGACGCCCCCTGGAACGAGGACGTGCCCATTGCCGACCAGCCCCCGCCGGAAGGCCTCCCGCTGGCCGCGGGCGAGGGCCCGGCGGGTGCACCGGACGCCGGTGGCCCGCAGGCGTCCGGGCTTCAGCCGCCCGCCACACCCCGGCCGCCTGTGCGCGCGCCGGCACGGGCGGCCGGGGGATGGTGGCAGGTGGCGGGGGCGGCCCTGCTCGTGGGAGCGGGCGCGGTGTCGTACCTGGCCTGGACCGGTACGGCGCGGGCACCCCGGGCGCTCGACGCCGGTCCGGTGGCTGCGGCCCCGGGCACGGCAGGCCTGGACGCCGTGGACGCCGCGATCGCGCGGCTGGGGTTGTCCGACCGGGTGCGGGTGGAGCGCAAGCCCGGCCAGCTGCCGGTGGTGCTGGCGGGCCTGCTCTCGCCCGAGGATGCCGAGGCACTGGCCGCGGCGCTGTCCCGGCTGGATCCCCGGCCCGGCCTGCGGATCATGAGTGAAGAGGACCTGCAGGCGGCCGTGGTCGATGCCCTGCTGCGGCTGTCCGAGTCGATCGAGCGGCCGCTGGCGTCCACCTACCTGGGCGCGGGGCGCTTTCGCGTGTCGGGACGCGTGGCCGACGACGGGCAGCGCCAGTCGGTGCTCGGCCAACTGGATTCGCAGGTGCCGGAGGCGCGCGGCTTCGAGCACGCGCTGCGGACGGACCTGGAGGCCAGCGAGGCGATGCTGGAGGACCTGCGGCAGCACGCCGCGCTCGCCATCCAGGGCGAGTGGTCGCAGAACCTGCTGGCGATGCGGGTGCGCGTGAACGATGGCGGCGAGATGGCGCGCTGGGAACGGGCGCTGGTGGCCGTGGCACGCGACCACAGCCTGCCGTTCAAGGCCACGCTGTTCGGGCCCGGCGCGCAGAAGGCGGGCGAGGCGCTGGTCCCGCCCCCCGTTCGCAGCGTCATCGGGGGACCGTCGCCCTATGTGGTGCTGGCCGATGGCAGCAAGGTCATGCTGGAAGGCACGGTCGGCCACCTGCGCCTGGTGGAGATCACCCCGCGCGCCGCCGTGTTCGCCTCACCCTCCGGCCAACGCGCGACCGTGGAGCGATGAACATGCCCGCACTCACCGACATGGAACACCGGCTGGCCGGCCCGCAGTCCGCCCAGGAACGCCAGGCCGTGCTGGACCAACTGGCGGACCTGGAGCGCCGGCTGCGCCGGCAGGCCGCCCTCCACCTGCCCCGCGATGACCACCAGCAGGTGGCCGCCCTGGCCGAGGCCGCGCAGGCCGCGCAGCAGGTGGTGCGCCAGTGGCCCCAGCCCGGCTCGAAGCCGGGCGCCCGTTTTTCCCAACCGCTCTGAAAGGAGTCGACCATGTCCGCCTTTTCCGCGTCGTCCATCACGTTCGACTACATCAACAACACGGTCAACCGGGCCGTGTCCACCAAGGAGGGCAACCTGATGAACATCATCACCGAGATGGGGGACGCGCCCACCACCCAGGACCTGCTGATGCTCCAGCAACAGGTGCAGCAATGGACCATGTTCTCGCAGGTCCAGAGCACGCTGGTCAAGGAAGTGGGCGATGCGATGAAGGGCGTGATCCAGAAGGCCGGGTGAACGGGCGGCGGCCGGCGTGGCCGCCACCGCCACGCCCGGGTGGCATCAGACCGCGACGGCGTCCGGGTCCGGGTCCGGCGCGGGGTGGCCGCCGGCCGACGCGGGGTCGGCATGGCGGCGGGCGTTGATCTCGTCCTCCTTCAGGCGGCGCTCACGCGTCGACTCGCCCTCCGGGGCGCTCGGGGGGGCCGCCTCCTGGTCCAGGGTGTGCTCGGGCGGCAATTCGGCGAGGGTCGACACCGGCAGGGACACGCCCTCCTCACCCGTGAGGGCGTAGTCGCTGACCTCCAAGCCTGGCAGCGCACCTTCCTGGACGTGAGGCAGTGTCCAGCCCGCTACCCGGGAATCCGGTTCACCCTCCGTCCCCCGCGAGTCCAGGCCCTCAGGGTCCGTCTCCATATCCGAGTTCGTCTCCGTGTCCGTCCCGGACGCCGTGTCCGCAGGCTCGCCCTGCGGATCGGCCGCCTGGCCCTTGGCCGGGCTCTTGAGGGACAGGAGCAGCGCGAGGAGCAGGGATTCAGGCAGCAGGCTGATGGCGACGGTGACGGCCAGGCCGTAGGCGAGGACGGTGCCCAGACCCTTGCTCAAGTCCACCGCCCGCTCCAGCGTCGAGGCGGTGGCCGGGTCGGGCCGGACCCGCCGCAGGACCTGCTCCACCTGCTGCGCGGTACGGGACGCGCCCGGGGGCAGGCCCTCCACCGGGTCGGACGAGGCGCCGGCAGGGCTCAAGCGCGCTGCGCCTGTACCGAGGCTGCCGGGAACTGGGTGTTGGCCCGCTGGGATCATGAGGGGGTCTCCCGGATGGAAAGGCAATACGCGATGCTCAGACACGGGTGGCGTGGAGCGAAGGCAAGGGCGCACCGACGGGAACGCAGTCCGTCACGACCAGTTGCCAGACCCGCGCGATGTAGCTGAAATGCCGCAGCAGCAGGGCCAACTGGTCGCCGTCGAGCAGGTCGACGTTGAAGCGGCCGCACAGGACCACGCAGCCTGTCTCGGCCTGGATGCCCAGGGTGGCCCCGCCCGTGCTGACCCAGAAGTTGTTGGCGGCCAGCATCGACCGGTGGACCTCCTGCTCCCGGTTCGGCAAGGGCGTGCCCAGTTCCGTGATGAAGAGGATGTCACCGAAGCCGTCGGAGCCCTCGTAGGCCAGGGCGATGATGAAGCCCTCGAGCAGCAAACCCTTGTCGCGGATCACGGCCTCCGGGTCCTGGCCCAGGCTTCGCGCCAGGTCGCGGACCAGGTGGTCGTAGCGTGGATTGAGGGACATCGCGGCCGTCTCCCGTAGAGCAACCACGAATTAGTAACTGCCGCGCTATCACGGTTCCGCTGGGAGGCCGGGCGGCGGCGGGGGTTCGTAGCGCAGGGCGACGCAGGTGATGTCGTCGGACTGCGCGCCGCCGGCCTCGAAGGCGCGGATGCAGCGCAGCAGGGCCTGGGGCAAGTCCTCGCACGCCGGGTCGTGCAGGGCGACGGCATCCAGGAGGCGACGCTCGCCGAACAGGGTCCCGGCGGGGTCGTGCGCCTCGGTGAGGCCATCGGTGTAGAGCAGCAGGGTGTCGCCGGCGCGCAGGCGCAGGCGACCCTGCTCGTACCGGCGATCCCGCACCACCGCCAGGGCCGGGTTCTGGCCGCGTGGCAGCAGGCGCACACCGCCGCGCTTGTCACGCAGGATGGGCGGGTTGTGGCCGGCATTGACGTAGTCGAGCAGGCCGCAGCGCAGGTCCAGCACGGCGAAGAAGGCGGTGACGAACATCAGCTGTTCGTTCTCGGCGCACAACTGCTCGTTGAGCCGCGTGGCGACCAGCGCGGGCTCGCGCAGGAACAGCGCATGGCTGCGCAGGAGCGTGCGCGAGATGGCCATGAAGAAGGCGGCGGGGATGCCCTTGCCCGACACGTCTGCGATGACGACCGCGCAGTGATGGTCGTCGATCATGAAGTAGTCGTAGAAATCGCCGCCCACCTCGCGCGCGGGCTCCATGAGCGCGGCGACGTCGATGCCCCGCATGGCCGGCAGGCGGCGTGGCAGGATGGATTGCTGCAGGCGGCGTGCGATTTCCAGCTCCTGGCGCAGGCCGGCCAGGGTCGCCTGGTGCGCCAGGGCCTGGCGCAACTCGGTCAGTACACCGACGAGGCGGTCCTGCTGGCTGGCGAACTGGCCCGCGACACGGCCGAGGAGTTCGGCCAAGGCCAGGTCCTCGCCCGAGGCGTCGGCCTCGGGGTCCTCCAGGGCCAACGCTTCCAGGACCTCGGCGCGCACGGGGTCCTCCAGGCTGTCCGCCATGCGCCGCAAGGGTTCTCGCAAGGCGGCTTCGCGCTGCTGGCGCCGGCGCAGCTGGGCCTCGCCCAGGGCCTGCTGCGCCAGCAAGGCCTGACGCATCCGGGCGACCGCCCGCAGGAGGGCGCCGGCTTCGTCCGGCCGCCGCAGGTCGGCCTCGCACGGCGCCATGCGCAGTTCCCCCTGCGCCAACGCGCACAGCAGCTGCTCGGCCTGCCTGACAGGACGCCAGGACCGATGCCTGCGGGCGGCAAGCAGGCCCCCCATGCCCGCCACGACCAGGGCCGCGGGCAGGGTCCAGGCCAGCCACCGCGCCGGCCCGGCCAGTTCGGCGAGCGAAGCGAGGGCGGCCCACAGCGCCAGCACCGACACCAGCGCCACGGCGGCGATGCGCAACCTAAGCGGCATGCCATGTCACCATTTTGAATTCATCCCTGACGGCTTATTGCTTCCAAATTTTAACTATCAGGTTAACATCCTGGCACTGGGACCCCCTACCGCCCCCGATGAACGAGAGCCCCGTGCCCGCTGCGGCATCCTTTCGACGCGTGCTTCGCAGCCGGATCTCGGACTTCGACGCCCTGGTGCAGGCACTGACCGCCTGGGCCGTGGCGGCGGGCGTGCCCCGGGCCACCATGGGCAGCGTGGTCCTGATCCTGGATGAACTGTTCGCGAATATCGTGGCGCATGGCTACCGCAACGACCCGCACGGCGAGGTGGTGGTGCAGGCGCAGGTCGCGGACGGGGCCCTGCAAGTGACACTGGCCGACCAGGCACCGACCTTCGACCCGGTGCACGCCCCCGAGCCGGACACCACGCTGTCGATCGAGGAACGCCGCATCGGCGGGCTGGGGTTGCTGTTCGTGCGGCGGACCGCCGACACCTTGTCCTGGGCGACGCCGGATCCCGCGCGGCCCCAGGTGGGGAACGTGGTCCGGTTTTCGAAGAAGCTGCAGGCGTGAGGATGGCGCGGGCCTGCCCGTGCGGGCCAGGACGACCGGTGGACTGGCCGCAGGCCGACAGGCGGCTCAGGCGCGCATCGCCATGAGGTGGGGCCCACCGGGGCGGCGGCCCGACAAGGGTGCCGGGCCCTGCGCCAGCCGCTGCGACCAGGTCTCGGCCGCTTGCAGCAGCCGCTCGAGCGCCTGCTGCAGGCCCTCGATCCCGTTGCCCGGGAGCAGGACCTCGTACTGCACGCAGACGCGCAGGTCCGGCGCGACCGCCAGGGTGCCACCACAGGCGCTGCAGCCCATGAAATTGCCTCGCAACAGAACCGTGAGTGTTTCCACGTCGAACGAGGCCAGGGCCTGGGGCGGGGTGATGGGGCAGTGGAGCATCATGCGCTCGCCGGAAGGATGGACGACGCAGGAGACCAGCCAGCGCCGGTCGAAGACGAGCTGGCAGCAGCCAGCGTCATCCGTACGCAGTCCCGCCAAGCCCATGCGCTTGCCCAACTCCAGGAGAAAGGTGTCGGCCGTGCTTCGGTTCATGGCGCGCTCCACGGTGTAGCACCGAGTACATACGAATTCATTATATGTACAACTGAAGCGTTGGTAACTCCCTCACTCAACCGTGGGAAAGCCGCGCGCCGACATGACAGGCAGGCGGTGGACGACGGCCGGGCGGAGGCGGGTCGCTAGCCTCGGAGGCTGATCCACCCCGACCCGGACCGACCCCATGCCTTCACCCTGGCGCAACCGGCTGAGGCGGCACCTGCGCCAGTGGGGGCCCTGCTGGGTCGTGGGCCTGGCCCTGCTGGCGGCCTCGCAGATGCTGTGGCGGTGGCAGACCTGGTCCGTGCGGACGCTGCTGGCGGCCGGGGGCCTGCCATGAGGGTGCGCCGTGTGCGGACGGCGTGGCTGCGGGGTGCGGTGGGGCTGCTGCTGGGTGCCTGGGCCCTGGGGCTGCTGGCGGCGACGGTGCAGCTCGGGGGGTGGCAACGGGCACTGACGGAGGTGCTGGTGCAGATGCGCGCGGATGCGCTGGTGAGGGCCAGCGCCACCCGGACCGAGGCCGTGCAGCCCGAATGGCACCGGCGGCGGGCGCTGGCCCTGATCGACGCAGTCGAGCGCCTGCATGACGACCGGTGGTGGACGCTGGTGATGCCGGGGTCGTGGCGGGTGTTCGACGACCTGGAGGAACGGGCGACGCAGCAGGTGGCGGCAGCCTTCAGCGAGGTGGTGGTGGTGACGATGCGGCGGGAGCTGGAGGCCCGCGGCGCGAGGCTGGCCGGCACGACGGCCGAGGCCCCGGACCGGTCATGCCTGGCGCCGCGGGCAACAGCCACCCTGGCGGCGGGCGAGACCCTGGAAGTGACGCAGATGGCCGAGTTCACAGCGATGCAGCAGCTGGTGGACGAGGCGCGGGGCCTGGACCGGGCGGTGGCGGCCCTGCGCGGCGTGCGCCAGGGCGGCCCCCAGGCGTCCGGGCAGTTGCAGGCTCTGGTGCGCGACAGCCTCGGGGCCGAGCTGTCCCACCCGGCCTCCCGGAGCCTGGCCCTGTTCCGGGCCGCGCCGGACCCCGGGGATCCGAGGTTCGAGGCCTTGACGGCGAGGCTGCAGCGGCAGGTGCGGTGCGCGGCCATCCAGGGCATGGCCGCCCTGCAGGCTCGACTGGTGGAACACAACCCGCTGCTGGACGCGGAAGCCGGGCTGGCTCGCACGCTGCAGCAGGACCTGTTCACGACGACGGCGGCGGACGCCCTGCCCGAGGCCGAGCGATGGCGGGAGGCGATCCGGCGCGTGAACGATGCGCAGGCCCTGGTGTCCAGCGACACGGCGGCCTGGATGGCGCCCGGCAGCACCGGCTTCGGGGAGGCCCACGACCTGCTGTTGCGGGCGATGGCGGGGATCGCGTTGCTGGGACCGCCACTGGCCACGCAGCTGGCGGCGCAGGCCGCCGCCGACCATGCGCGCCTGGCCTCGCACGTGCGGACACAGCTGGGTCGGCGCGGCGCCCTGGTGGCCTGGCAGGGGCTGGAGGAGCGGTTCGCGCTGTCCCCCCGGGCCGTGGCGGCACGCGCCGGCCTGCTGGCGCTGCTGGACACACCCTTCTTGGCCGCGGACGCCGCACCGGCGGCCACCGAGCAGGACCTGATGGCCCTGGAGGAACAGCGGCAGTCCTTCGAGCGCGAGGTGCTGCCGCGCTTTCCCCCTGGCCTGCGGGCGGCTGCCCAGGCCGGGGCGCAGGCGCGCATCGAGGCGCTGTCGAGGCCGGCGCTCAGCAGCCTGGCGCTGGAGGTGCCAGGCCTTCCCGCACCGTGGGGTAGCGAAGGCGCAGGCGAAGCTCCTGCTTCATCCGCTGATTGACCAGGCGGCGCGATTCGCTCATGAAGCTCAGGAGGACCAGGGGCAGCTGCGACTGCGCGGTGCTGCGCGGAAGGCGCGCCGGGCGCGGCAGGCCGTAGAGGTCGGCGGCCAGGTCGAAGTAATCGCCCATCTTGAGCTCGGTGTCGTCGCTGGCGTTGACGACCCGCTGGGGGCGGCCGCGCCACAGGGCGGCCTGGGTGGCGCGTGCGAGGTCGTCGGCGTGGATGTGGTTGGTGTAGACGTCGTCCTCGGGGGTGAGGACGGGGGTGCCGCGCTGCAGGCGCTCGTGCGGGGTGCCGCCGGGCCGGTCCGGGGCGTAGATGCCGGGGATGCGCAGCACGCTGACGCGCACGCCGGCGGCGCGGCCGAAGTGGCGCAGGAGGGCCTCGGCATCGGCGCGGCGCTGCGCCCGCGGGGTGGAGGGCGCGATGGGGCGGGCCTCGTGGACCCAGGCCCCGTCGCAGTCGCCATAGACGCCGGAGGTGGACCCGTAGGCCAGCGAGCGCGGTGGCGTGCGCCGGCGCAAGGCACGGGCCAGCGCCTCGGTGCGCGGGTCGCGCCACCAGTGGGCGTTGTTCTGCGAGGGCGGCGGGGCGAGGTGGACCACCCGGGTGGCCAGGCCGGACAGGCGCTGCAGGCTGGCCGGATCGTCGAGGTTGCCCGCCAGCGGCGTGATGCCCCGGCTACGCAGGAGGGGCGCGCGCTCGGGCGTGGAAGTCAGGGCCAGCAGGCGCACGCGAGGGCCCTGGAGGCCCGCGACGCGCAGGCCGACGTCGCCGCAGCCGACGATGAGCACGCGTTCGCGCCGGAAGCGCGCCGGCAGCGCGCCGAGGGGGGTCTGGTTTGAGGGCAAAATCCGGGGGCTACAACTCAAAGAGCCAAGGATACCCAAGATGACGAGCGCGACGGCCGCAGACGGCCCCTTCCAGGTGACAGTGCAGCCGAGCGGGCGCAGTTTCAGCGTCGACGCCGGCGAGACGCTGCTGGCCGCCGCGATCCGCCAGGGCGTGGGCCTGCCCTATGGCTGCAAGGACGGCGCCTGCGGCACCTGCAAATGCCGCAAGCTCGAAGGCCAGGTGGCCCATGGGCCGCACCAGTCCAAGGCGCTGAACGAGGACGAGGCGGCCAGCGGGCTGGTGCTGACCTGCAGCGCCACGGCGCTGTCCGACGTGGTGCTGGAGTCCCGCCAGGTGACCGACGAGAGCGCGTTCCCGGTCCGCAAGATGCCGGTGCGCGTGCAGGCGATGCACAAGGCATCGCACGACGTGATGGTGATGCGCCTGCAGCTGCCGGCCAACGACCCGGTGCGCTTCCACGCGGGCCAGTACGTGGAGTTCATCCTGCGTGACGGCGCGCGCCGCAGCTATTCCATGGCGAATGCGCCGCACAACCTGGTGCGCACCGAAGGCGGCGTGGCCTCGGGCCCCGCGATCGAGCTGCATGTGCGCCACATGCCGGGCGGCAAGTTCACCGACCATGTGTTCGGCGCCATGAAGGAGAAGGACATCCTGCGCGCCGAGGGACCCTACGGCAGCTTCTTCCTGCGCGAGGACTCTGACAAGCCGATCGTGTTCCTGGCCTCGGGCACCGGCTTCGCGCCGATCAAGGCGATCATCGAGCACATGCAGCACAAGGGCATCAGCCGCCCCGCCGTGCTGTACTGGGGCGGCCGCCGGCCGGGTGACCTGTACATGGACGGCTGGGTGCGCGAGGTGTGCGCCCAGATGCCGAACCTGCGCTACGTGCCCGTGGTGTCCAACGCCCTGCCCGAGGACGACTGGACGGGACGCACCGGCTTCGTGCACAAGGCAGTGCTGGAAGACCTGCCGGACCTGTCCGGCCACCAGGTCTACGCCTGTGGCGCGCCCATCGTGGTGGAGTCCGCACGCACCGAATACAGCGCGGTGGCAGGCCTGCCAGCCGAAGAATTCTTCGCCGATTCCTTCACCTCCGAGGCCGACAAGCACCTCGGCTGACCGGCGGTGGCGGGCGGCTGGCGCCGCCGCTCAGCGGGCTGTTGGTAACTAGAAGTAAGCCGCCTTGATGGCAGGGCCAGGGCTGGCCATAACTCGTGCCCAACTGAAGAGAAAGCCTGCCATGAGCCAGCTCCACCTGCCCCACTGGAACTTCCATCTCCCTGCCCTGCACTGGCCGCACGGGCCGGGTGCCTGGCGCGAGGCCCTGCGAAGCCGACGGCCGGCGCTGGGGGCGAACTGGCGGCTGGCCGGGGGCATCTTCGCCCTGATCGTGGTCCTGGCCGTGGTGTCCGCGGCCTACCTGCTGATGAACCGCTCCGACCCGGCAGTGGGCCTGTCGATGCCCATGAGCTCGGCAGTCGCCGGCCCGGTGGCTGAGCCGGACGAGTTCGAGCACGCCAAGCAGGTGGCCATCGAGGTGGAGCTGCCGCCCCAGTTCTGAGGAGCTGTTGCCCAGCCCCGTCGCGCGCGACGGGCGCAGACTCATCCCGGATGAGTCCTACGCCGTGCGTGAGACTTGTCTGACGTGCCGGACCTGCGCGCGCGCCTAGATTCGGGCGTGAAAGCCACAGCAAGAAAGGTTCGCCATGCAGACAGCGTCCCCCCTCCCTCGCGGATTGGCCCGCTTGGCCCTGGCCGGCGCGGCGCTGGCCGCCGCCCTGCCCGCCATGGCGCAGGCACCGTCCGGCACCGGCGCATGGTGGCAGCCGGGACCTGGCCGCACGACGATCGGCTTGAACGTGGGCCGGTCCAATTTCCAAGGCGATTGCGTGGCCGGTTACGCCTGTGACGACAAGGGCAACGCCTTCAGCCTGTATGGCCGCAACATGGCCAACGACCTGTGGGGTTCGCAACTGGGCCTGGTCCACATGGGACGGATCGAGCGGGCCGGAGGCTCCACCCGCGCCTGGGGCCTGGACCTGAGCCTCATCGGCCGCACGCCCCTGGGCAGCCAGGGCTTCGGGGTGTACGGGAAGGTGGGCGCCCTGCTGGGCCACACACGGGTGACGGCCGATCCGGCCTCCGGGCTGCCGACCGGCAACCGCAACGGCATCGGCCTGTCGATCGGGGCCGGCGTGAGCTGGGATTTCTCGCCGAAGATGTCCGCGGTGCTGGAGTGGGACCGCTACGACTTCCGCTTCCCCGGCGCCGGCCGGGATGCTTTCCACACCACCAGCATCGGCCTGCAGTATCGCTACTGAGGCCGCACAGGCTCATTCGCCCAGGTAGGCGGCGCGGACCTTGGGGTCGTCCAGCATCTGGCGGGCCTCGCCCGTCATGGTGATGAGGCCTGACTCCATGACGTAGCCGCGGTCGGCGATCTGCAGCGCCCGGCTGGCGTTCTGCTCGACGAGCAGGACGGTCACGCCCTGGGCGTAGACGTCCTTCACGACTTCGAAGATCTTGTCGACCATGATGGGCGACAGGCCCATGGAGGGCTCGTCCAGCAGCAGGACCTTGGGTCGGCTCATGAGTGCGCGGCCCATGGCGAGCATCTGCTGCTCGCCACCCGACATGGTGCCTGCGAGTTGGGCGGCGCGCTCCTTCAGGCGCGGGAAGATGGTGAAGATCTTCTCGATGTCCTGGGCGATGCCGGCCTTGTCACTGCGGATGTGCGCGCCCATCTGCAGGTTCTCGACGATGGTCATGCGGGTGAAGACGCCGCGGCCCTCCGGGACCATGGCCAGGCCCTGCTTGACCAGGTCCCAGGCACCCTTGCCCTTGATGCTCTGGCCCAGGTACTCGATGTCGCCACCGGCCAGCGGCAGGGTGCCGGTGATGGCCTTCATGGTGGTGGTCTTGCCGGCGCCATTGGAGCCGATGAGCGTGACCAGCTCGCCTTCGCGGACCTCGAAGTCCACGCCCTTGACCGCCTGGATGCCGCCGTAGGCGACCTTCAGGCCCTTCACTTTGAGCAGTACGTCTGCCATGTCAGTGTCCTCCCGTGCCGAGGTAGGCCTCGATCACCTTCTCGTTGCGCTGCACCTCGGCGGGCGTGCCCTGGGCGATCTGCTTGCCGTAGTCCAGGACCGTGACGCGGTCGCACAGGCCCATGACCAGCTTCACGTCGTGCTCGATCAGCAGGATGGTGCGGTTGTCGTTGCGGATGCGATCGATCAGTTCGCGCAGCTGCACCTTCTCGGTGGCGTTCATGCCGGCGGCGGGCTCGTCGAGCGCGATGAGCTGGGGATCGGTGGCCAGGGCACGCGCGATTTCCAGGCGGCGCTGGTCGCCATAGGACAGGGTGCGCGCCTTGAAGTCGGCGTACTTGCCGATGCCCACGTAGTCCAGCAGCTCCTGGGCGCGCCGGGCGATGGCGGCCTCCTCGGCCTTGAACCTCGCCGACCGGAAGATGGCGCCGAAGACACCCGATTCGGTACGGATGTGGCGGCCGACCATCACGTTCTCCAGCGCCGTCATGTCGGCGAACAGGCGGATGTTCTGGAAGGTGCGGGCGATGCCGGCCTTGGCGACCTCATGGACCGCGGTGGGCTGGTAGGGCTTGCCGGCCAGCTCGAAGGTGCCGGTGTCCGGGGTGTACAGGCCGGTGATGACGTTGAAGAAGGTGGTCTTGCCGGCACCGTTGGGGCCGATGAGGCCGTAGACCTGGCCACGCTCGATGGTCAGGCCGACGTCGGACAGGGCCTGCAGGCCACCGAAACGCTTGGAGATGCCGGCCACGCGGAGGACAGTTTCTGCCATGGTGGTGCTCCCTCAGTTGGCCTTGGGCTGCAGCGACTTGCCGTGCTCCGGCGAGGGCCAGATTCCACGGGGACGCAGCAGCATGACGATGATCATGGCCAGGGCGATGAGCAGCTGGCGCAGGATGGAGGCGTCCAGGCGGCCGCCGGTGAGGGACTGCAGGTCCAGCAGGCCGGAGACCCAGCGCAGGACCTCGGGCAGGGCCGACAGCAGCACCGCGCCCAGGATGACGCCCGGCAGGTGGCCGATGCCGCCCAGGACGACCATGGCGACGATCATGACCGACTCCATCAGGCTGAAGGACTCGGGCGAGACGAAGCCCTGGAAGGCCGCGAACATGGAGCCGGAGACGCCGCCGAAGGTGGCGCCCATGCCGAAGGCCAGCAGCTTCAAGTTGACGGTGTTGATGCCCATGGCCTTGGCGGCGATTTCGTCCTCGCGGATGGCCATCCAGGCACGGCCGACGCGCGAGAGCTCCAGGCGGTGGCAGATGACGACACTGGCGACGACCAGCAGCAGGAACAGGTAGTAGTACAGCGTCACCGAGGAGAGGGTGAAGCCGCCGATCTCCAGCGGACGCCCGAGGTTGACGCCCAGGATGCGGATCGGGTCGATCTGGCCCAGGCCCTTGGGGCCGTTGGTGATGTTGACCGGGTGGTCCAGGTTGTTGAGGAATACCCGGATGATCTCGCCGAAGCCCAGCGTGACGATGGCCAGGTAGTCGCCTCGCAGCTTGAGGGTGGGCGCCCCCAGAAGTACGCCCAGGACGCCCGCGAGCAAGGCCGCCAGGGGCACGATCAGCAGGATGGAGGTGTGCAGGCCCGTGGGGAACATCTGCGCGAACCAGGGGAAGGTGTCGGACAGGTGCGGCGAGGCCATGAGGCCGTACATGTAGGCGCCGATGGCGAAGAAGGCGACGAAGCCCAGGTCCAGCAGGCCAGCGAAGCCGACGACGATGTTCAGGCCCAGGGCCAGCAGGACGTACAGCAGCGCCATGTCGGCGATGCGCACCCAGAAGTTGCCCATGAACTGCAGCAGCAGCGGCAGGAGCAGCAGGATGACGGCCGTGATGGCCAGCGAGCGCTTGTTGTTCTGGAGATTCAGCATGTCGGGGTCTCCTGCCTCAGGCGCGGTCGGCTACGCGCTCGCCGAGCAGGCCCGACGGCCGCAGGGTGAGGACGATGATCAGCACGATGAACGCGAAGATGTCGGTGTAGTGGCTGCCCAGGACGCCGCCCGTGAGCGCGCCGATGTAGCCCGAGCCGATGGACTCGATCAGCCCCAGCAGGATGCCGCCGACCACCGCGCCGGCCAGGTTGCCGATGCCGCCGAAGACGGCCGCCGTGAAGGCCTTGAGGCCGGGCAGGAACCCCATGGTGTGCTGCACGGTGCCGTAGTTGGCGGCCCACATGACGCCAGCGATGGTGGCCAGGACCGCGCCGATGATGAAGGTGGCGGAGATGACCATGTCCGGCTTGACGCCCATGAGGGCCGCCACGCGCGGGTTCTCGGCCGTCGCGCGCATCGCGCGGCCCAGCCGGGTGTAGTTGACCAGGTACATCAGGATGCCCAGCGAGATGGCGGTGGTGGCCAGGATCAGGATCTGGGTGGTGGTGATGACCGCGCCTCCCACGTCGATCGGGGCGACCGGCAGCAGCGAGGGATAGGGCTTGTAGTTCGGCTTGAAGATGATCATCGCCAGCGTCTGCAGCAGGATGGACATGCCGATGGCGGTGATCAGGGGCGCGAGCTTGGGGCTGCCGCGCAAGGGCCGGTAGGCGACCTTCTCGATGACGAAGTTCAGCGTGGCCGCGACGACGCAGGAGATGATGAGTGAAATGACCAGGACCAGCCAGCCGGGCAGGCCGGGCAGGGCTTCCTGCATGCCGGTGATGATGGCCCAGCTGGTGAGCGCGCCCACCATGAGGACCTCGCCATGCGCGAAGTTGATCAGGTTGATGATGCCGTACACCATGGTGTAGCCCAGGGCCACCAGTGCGTACATGCTGCCCAGGACCAGACCGTTGATGATCTGTTGCAGCAGGATTTCCATAACGAGTGTTCTCCGTTGTTCTTGCCGGGCGAGGCGCCGGGTAGGGTAAACCCGGAACCCATCTAGCAAAAAACCCGCCAATGCTTGAGCGGGTCTTCAGGTGCCGCGATTGTAGCGATGCGTTTCAGCGGGAATTGGCGGGTTTTCCCTGCTGATCCGGGCTCAGGCCGAGCGATCGCGTTCGCGCAGTTGCCGCAGCTTCTCGGCGATTCGAATCTCCAATCCGCGGTCGACGGGCTCGTAGAACCGCGCCGGCGGCAGGCCCTCGGGGAAATAGTTCTCCCCCGCCGCATAACCGCCCTGCTCGTCGTGGGCGTAGCGGTAGCCCTTGCCGAAGTCCAGTTCCTTCATCAGCTTCGTGGGGGCGTTGCGAAGGTGCAGGGGAACGGGGCGGGTGCCATCCTTCTGGACAAGGGCACGCATCTGGTTGTAGGCCTTGTAGACGGCGTTGGACTTGGCCGCGACGGCCAGGTAGACGACGCACTCGGCCAGGGCGAGCTCCCCCTCGGGAGAGCCCAGGCGCTCGTAGGTTTCCGACGCATCGAGCGCCAGGCGCCAGGCGCGGGGATCGGCCAGGCCGATGTCCTCGATGGCCATGCGCACCAGGCGCCGGGCGATGTAGCGCGGGTCCGCCCCGCCATCGAGCATGCGCACGAACCAGTAGAGGGCGGCATCCGGGTCGGAGCCGCGCACGCTTTTGTGCAGGGCGCTGATGGTGTCGTAGAACTGCTCGCCGCCCTTGTCGTAGCGGCGCATGCGCTCGCCCAGGACCTTGAGCAGCCAGGCGTCGGTGATTTCGGCGAGCTTTTGCGAGCTGGCGGCCACGGCCAGCGTCTCGAGCGTGTTGAGCAGGCGGCGCGCATCGCCGTCGGCATAGGCGAGCAGGCGCGCCAGGGCGGCCGGCTCCAGGGCAGGCACGGCGCCGATGGCCTGGGCGCGCTGCACCAGTTGCCCCAGGTCGTCCTCGGTCAGCGGCTGCAGCACGTAGACCGCGGCGCGCGAGAGCAGCGCGGAGTTGACCTCGAAGGACGGGTTCTCGGTGGTGGCGCCGATGAACGTGAACAACCCCGATTCGACATGCGGCAGGAAGGCGTCCTGCTGGCTCTTGTTGAAGCGGTGGACCTCGTCGACGAAGACGATGGTGCGCTGCGCGTGCAGGCCGTCGGCCGCCGCCTGGGCCTGGTCGACCGCCTCGCGGATGTCCTTGACCCCGCCCAGCACCGCGCTGATGGTGATGAACTGTGCATCGAAGGCCTGGGCCATGAGGCGGGCGATGGTGGTCTTGCCCACCCCGGGCGGGCCCCACAGGATGCAGCTGTGGGGCTGGCCGGACTCGAAGGCGATGCGCAGGGGCATGCCCTCGCCCAACAGGTGCTGCTGGCCGATGACGTCGGCCAGGGTGGCAGGGCGCAGGCGTTCGGCCAGCGGGGAATGGGCCGGCGCCTTGGAACGGGAGGCGGTGCTCACTGGCGGATCACGTCGGCCCCGGCGGGGACCTTGAACTGGAAGACGGCCTCGGACAGGAAGGGGTTGGTTTCCATGCGGGAGAAGGTGAGGACCGAGCGCTGGCCGAAGCCGTCGAGGATCTCGAGCTGCGCGAGCTCGCTGCCACGGAAACCGACGCGCACGCTGCGCAGCTGGCCGTCCTTCGCCTTGGGCGTGGCCTGGACCCACTCCAGCCCGCCCTGCGCCGGCGCGGTGGCCAGGTCGAAGTCCTGGCGCAGGGCCGCGAGGTCGGCGGCCGAGGCGATGAGGGCCGCCGGCGTGGACCCCAGGGCCTGCGCCTGCCGGCGGGTGGTGACCTGGTTGAGGTCCACATCGTGCAGCCACAGGGTCTGGCCATCGGCAACGATGACCTGCTCGAAGGGCTTACGGTAGGTGAAGCGGAAGCGGTTGGGACGCAGGAACTCGAAGCTGCCGGAGGAGGTGCGGGTACGAGCCCCCTGCCCGGCCTCGCCGGCACGCGCCGGTGAGGTGACGACCTGCGTGAAGTCGGCGCGGCCGCTGCGGGCGGTGCGCAGGAAGGCCTCCAGGCTGTCCAGGCCGTCCGCCTGCGCGGGCAGGGACAGGCCGGCCAGCGAAGCCGCCGCCAGGAGGCTGGCGCACCAGGCGCGTCGGGTCGGTGCCATGCTCACTCCGCGGTGCGATTGGGCACGAGGATGTCCCGCTGGCCCTGGCCGTTCATGGCGCTGACGAGGCCGGCGTTCTCCATGTCCTCGACAAGGCGCGCGGCGCGGTTGTAGCCGATCTTGAGGTGGCGCTGGACCAGCGAGATGCTGGCCTTGCGGTTCTTCAGGACGACCTCGACGGCCTGGTCGTACATCGGGTCCTTCTCGCCGCCGCCGTCGCCACCGCCCTCGCCGCCCGGGCCGCCGTCCTCGTCGACGGTGCCGCCTTCGAGCACGCCCTCGATGTAGTTGGGCTCGCCGCCCTGCTCCTTGAGGTAGCTGACCACGCGGTGCACCTCGTCATCGCTGACGAAGGCGCCGTGCACGCGCACCGGCAGGCCGGTGCCGCTGGCCATGTACAGCATGTCGCCCATGCCCAGGAGGGCCTCGGCGCCCATCTGGTCGAGGATGGTGCGGCTGTCGATCTTGGAGCCCACCGAGAAGGCGATACGGGTGGGGATGTTGGCCTTGATCAGGCCCGTGATGACATCCACGCTGGGGCGCTGGGTGGCCAGGATCAGGTGGATGCCGGCGGCGCGCGCCTTCTGCGCCAGGCGGGCGATGAGCTCCTCGATCTTCTTGCCGACGACCATCATGAGGTCGGCCAGCTCGTCGATGATGACGACGATGTGCGGCAGCCGCTCCAGCGGCTCGGGGCTGTCGGGGGTGAGGCTGAAGGGGTTGTAGATGAACTCCTCGCGCGCCTTGGCCTCGTCGATCTTGGTGTTGTACCCCGCCAGGTT